>Ga0307513_10006688_pt1 | contig 15043 bp, 14 predicted proteins | sample 15_EM_MG_FD_202174 | JGI IMG/M metagenome (GOLD analysis project Ga0307513, IMG submission 202174) | Populus trichocarpa ectomycorrhiza microbial communities from riparian zone in the Pacific Northwest, United States - 15_EM | ecosystem: Host-associated > Plants > Roots > Unclassified | place... | reverse complement strand
TGAACCGCGGTCCCGCGGCGGCGGCCCTCAACATCCACCCCCGCACCCTCGACTACCGCCTGCGCCGGGTCCGCGAACTCACCGACACCGACCCCGGCTCGACCCACGGCGTACGGCTCTTCAGCGCCGTCGTCGCCCGGGACCTGTCGGGGGCGTGGCGCTGACCCGCGGTGCAGGAACGGGGGCGGTTCCCGGCGACGCCGTGAGCGTGGGACTGGCGGCCGACCACGACACCGGCGCGATCCTCCACCCTCGACCGGCGCGGGCGAGGCTGTGCGGAGGGCGGGCATGACCGACGCGCCGTGAGGACCGCGGTGGTGTGGCCCACGCCGGGGAAGCTGGGCCGCCCGGCAACACCCACGCCGACCGGAACGACGTACTCCCGCACCGGCGCCGTGACGCGACCGCTGTCCTCACCGCGAACGCTGTCCTCGCGGCGACCGGTGGCGAAGACGAACAACCGCAGGACCAGGAAGCGGCCGAGGCCGGCGAGGCCGGAAGCGCCGAGGTAGACGATCTGCTCGGTCAGCGCCGAGGGCGACGACTGGACCAGGTGCAGCAGAAGCATCGCCGCGCAGGTCACCACGTACGCAGCCGCCGCCGAACCCGCCGACTGCCAGTGCTCGCGCCGCCCGGCGCGGCGGCCCGCCCCGAAGGTGAAGCGGGCGTGCAGCTCGGTGCAGAGGACGGTGGAGGCGACGGTGATGACCGCGTTCGCCAGTCCCCAGGGCATCGACACGGCCAGCAGCGTCACGGCGAAGCTGGAGAGGACCCCGACCCCGCCGCCGCACACCACGAACCGGACGAAGGAGGCGAACGGGCCGGGAGCGGCGGCCGGTGCCGCCGGGGTCCTGGGCGCGTTGTCCATGGCCGTCTCCATCCGGTTCGTGCGTACGGTCGCGATGCCGTCACTTAGCTTGCTTGACTTACTCAAGTATATGGAACTGCTTGAGTTACGCAAGCAGTAGGGGGGTGGTGGCGCCGGATGTTGCGGGGATCACGTGAGGAGGCCGCCGCCCGCGGGTGCGGACGGCGGCCTCCTTGAGGGGGTGGTGCCTGTGCGGACGTATGCCCGCGCCTGTTGCCTAGGCCTTGATCGCGGCCGTCTCCGGAGTCCCGGCCGGGCTGTCGGCCACGGCCTCCTGTGCCGGGTCACGGTGACGCGGGATGAAGGAGGCGAGGAAGAAGGCGAGCAGGGCGGCTCCGGCGCCGATGGCCATGATGACCTTGAAGGCGTTCTCCGCGGGCAGCGCGGTGCCGCCGAAGTCGGTGGTCATCTGGGCGAGGATCACGCCGGCGAGGGCGCTGGCGAAGGAGGTGCCCAGCGACCGCATCAGGGTGTTGAGGCTGTTGGCGGCACCCGTCTGGGAGGGGTCCACGGCACCCATGATCAGGGCGGGCAGCGCGCCGTAGGTGAAGCCGATGCCGGCGCCGATGACGCAGGACACCAGGACCAGGTGCCAGACCTCGGACATCAGGAGGAGGTTCAGGCCGTAACCGCCGGCCACGATCAGCGCACCGATCATCAGGGTGACCTTCGGCCCCTTGGCCTTGGTGACCTTCGCGGACACCGCGGACATGACCATCATCACCAGGCCCTGCGGAGCCAGCACCAGGCCGACGGTCAGCATGGACTTGCCCAGGCCGTAGCCGGTCTGCTCGGGCAGCTGGAGCAGCTGCGGCAGGACCAGGGACATCGCGAACATCGAGAAGCCGAGCGCGATCGAGGCGAGGTTGGTGAACAGCACCTGCGGGCGGACGGTCGTACGCAGGTCCACCAGCGGCTGCGGGCTGCGCAGCTCCCACCAGCCCCAGGCCAGCAGGATCAGGACGGAAGCGGTGCCCAGGCCGAGCGTGGTGCCGCTGGTCCAGCCCCAGTCGCCGCCCTTGGAGACGGCCAGCAGCAGGGACATGAGGCCGGCGGAGAGGCCCACCGTGCCGACCAGGTCGAACCGGCCGCCGGTACGCACCTTCGACTCCGGCACGATCAGCAGGACGAGGACGAGCGCGACGGCGCCGAGTGCGGCGGAGACCCAGAAGAGGATGTGCCAGTCATAGCGGTCCGCGATGAAGGCGGCCGTGGGCAGACCCAGGGCGCCACCGACACCGAGCGAGGCGCTCATCAGCGCGGTGGAGCCGGCCAGCCGGTCGGCGGGCAGTGCGTCACGCATGATGCTGATGCCGAGCGGGACGACCGCGGCGGACAGCCCCTGGAGGGCGCGCCCGATGATCATCGGGACGAGGGAGTCGGCCATCGCGCAGACCAGCGAACCGGACACCAGCAGCACGATGCTGAACAGCAGCATCCGGCGCTTGCCGAACATGTCGCCGAGCCTGCCCACCACCGGGGTGGCCACGGAGGCCGCGAGCAGGGTGGCGGTGACGGCCCAGGCGGTGTCGGACGCCGGGGCGTCCAGGAGCTTCGGCAGCTCGGGCACGATCGGGATGACCAGGGTCTGCATCAGCGAGACGACGATCCCGGCCAGGGCCAGCACCGCCACCACGGCGTTCGGCCGTGGCGGGGCGGATGTCCCCGCTCCGGCGGGACGGGTAAGGGCGTCGGACATGGCTTCGGGCCTCCGTTGCGAAGAATCAAATTGCTTGACTTACGCAAGCATAAGAAGTGTTAGTTGACTTACGCAAGTTAAATCGTGGGGGTGGTACGTGGGTTAGATCACAGTGAGCCGTGCTCGGCCTCATCGGTCTGGTCGGCCTGACTGTTCTGACTGGTCTGATCGGACCGGTCGGCCCCCTCCGCCTGGATCGGCAGCTCGGCGACCACCCCGAAGCCGCCCTCGCGGCGACGCTCCGCACGGAACTGCCCGCCGACGGAGTGGGCCCGTTCCCGCATCCCGATGAGGCCGTAACCGCTGCTCGGGCAGGGGGAGTCGGGTGCCGGCGGGGCGGCGTGCTGCCGTCCCGGCCCGTCGTCGGTGACGGCCAGGACGACCGACGCCGCGCAGTAGGTGAGCCGCACCTCGGCCGAACGGGCGGCGGCATGCTTGGTGACGTTGGTCAGCGCCTCCTGCGCTATCCGGTACGCCGTGACGTCCGCGCCGGCCGACAGGGGCCGCGGCTCCCCTTCGACGGTGACGGCGACCTTGAGCCCGGCGTGCTCGAAGGAGGCGGCGAGTTCCGGCAGCCGGGCGAGCCCGGGAGTGGGTTCCGTGGGCAGGTCCGGCTGGTCCCTGTCGTCGGAGTGCCTCAACAGGCCCACGGTGGCCTTGAGTTCACGCAGGGCCGAGGCGGTGGTGCCGGTCAGGTCGGCGACGATCCGCGCCGCCTCGACGGGCCGGTCGGGCAGCCGGCCGGCCACGGCACCGGCCTGGAGGTTGGCCAGCACCAGATGGTGGGCGACGACGTCGTGCAGATCACGGGCGATCCGCATCCGCTCCTCGGCGACCCGGCGCAGCGCCTCCTCCTCCCGGGTGCGTTCCGCGTGCTCGGCGCGGGCCTGGACCGCCTCCAGGTAGGCACCGCGCAGCCGGGTCGCGGTGCCGAGCGAGGTGGGAAGCAGCAGCCAGGCGGCGGGTCCGCCCAGCTTGAGGATCAGGGGTTCACCGGCGGGGCCGACGAAGAGCCCGGCGCCGACCAGCAGGACGATCCCGCCGAGGGTGAAGAGGTTGGCGGTCCGCCGGTCGGTGCGCAGGGCCAGCGAGTGGAGCGCGACCATGAGCGGCCCGAGCAGCAGGACCGAGAGCACGTGGCCGATCCCGGCCATCGCCGTGGCGCACAGGGCCGTCACCACCACGGTGGCGCGGGGCCTGCAGCGGTACCACAGCAGCGCCACGCAGGAGGCGCCGGTCAGCAACGCGCCCGGCCCCCAGGGCAGTTCCGGGCCGCCGGGGAGCGTGAAGACACTGCCGGGAAGCGCACAGGCGAAGACTGCGGCGGCGACGGCCGCGTCCACGCGGCCGGGGCGGCCGTCGGGGGCGGGATGCCCTGCGGCGCTGGGATTGGGGTTGGGGTTCGGATTGGGGTTGGGATTCGGGCTGGGGCGGCTGCGCAGCTGCCGCTGCAGGCTGCTGATCATGGGGGAGCGGTTCCTGTCCGGTGGCGGGCGGGCTGGCAGCGGTGAGGGGGGCGATCGGCCTCGGGTGCGCCGGAGGGCGTCGTCGTAGGTGCCGTAGGTGCTGTGGGTGTCACCGGACCGGACGCCGGATGGGGGGTGTTTCCGGATTCCGGTCCGGTGACTGCGCCGTTCCCCGTCCCCACGGGTCCGGCGCGGCGGGACCTCCTCCACGTTGAGGCGGCCCCAGTTCGGGGATCTTTATTGCTTGACTCAGGCAAGCACAATTGACTTACTTAAGTCAAGCAACCTTTTTACTTGTCGGGCCGTGTGCGGCCCTCGGGGGGCCGAGGAGCCGTCGGCTTCGCGAGATCAACGATTCCGTGAACGGGCCGACATCACGAGGGAGCGCCCTCCCCGGCGGCGGGTGTAGCTGACTCCGGCCGCCGGTGTAGCTGACTCCACCGTCAGCCGGGAATGTCGGGCTCGTACGGGTGGCGCTCCCAGGCGGAGGAACCGTTCGGATAGACGTACGACGGCCGGCCCACGTTGCCGCTCGTGCGGAAGGGGTTGCCGTTGTCGTCGAGGCGCAGGATTCCGTGCTGTGCGCCGCTGGACCACTCCAGCTCCAGGTACCAGCCCACGTTGTACGCCCGCGCGTCCGCGAAGACGTAGAAGACCTCGGGATCCGACTCGCTCACCTTGTACGGGAAGCCGCGCTGACCCGACCTGGGCGCGACCAGGGGCCGCCCGTCGTCGAGGTTCACGTCGAAGGCCTTCGTGTCCACGCCGCCGCCACAGCCGTCGTGCATCTGGTAGTCGTTCCAGGCGAGCGGCTCGCTCTTGTCCACCACCCGCACATGCAGGTTCTCCAGGACGACCGTGGCCTTACCGGCGCCCTGGAGGGTCAGCGCGACCATCTGCTGCCCGGCGGTGACCGCGCCGAGCGCGGTGTTCCAGCCGCGCGCGTCCGGCTCGTTCGGCGGCGGAGGCACCTGGTCGGGCTCCCGGTCGATCAGGATGTGCGGGCCGCACGGGTCTGCCCACTTGTACGGGTTGACGGTGACGATCGGCGCGGTCGCCCCGTCCTCGACACCGTCGTCCTGCCCGGCCGCCCCGGCGTCGGCGCCGGCGCTCGTCGAGGCGGAGACGGTGGGGGAGGGGGACGCGCTGCGACTGCCGCTGGGCGAGGCGGACGGAGAGGCCGACCCGCTCTTCGCGGCGGTCGGTTCGGGGGTGACGGAACCGCTGTCCGTGACCCCGGGGGCCGCGACCCCCACGGACCGCTTCCCGCTCCGGTCGTCGTCTCCGTCGCCGGGTACGAGATTCACCACGAGCGTGGCGGCGACGACAGCCGCGACCACGGCGGCCCCGGCGAGGACGACGGTACGCCGACGCCGAGCCGGGGGAGCCTCCGCGGCCCCGGTCACGGCCCCGGGTGCCTCGGGCGCCCCGGTGGCCGACTCCGCCGCCGGGGCCTGCGGTTCCTCTTCAGCGGATACGTCAGCGGATACGGCGGATACGGCGGCTGCGGCAGCCTCCGCGGCCACGGCACCCACGGGCTCCGCCACCGGAGCCGTGCCAGCGCCCGCCTTCTGCTGCCCCCGCATGGCATCCGCGAGGATCCACCGCCGGTGCAGCTCCACCAGTTCCTCGGGCGTCGCCCTGCACAGCCGGGCGAACCGCTCCACGGGTGCGTAGTCCGTCGGTACGGCGTCCCCGTTGACGTACCGGTGAAGTGTGGACGCGCTCATGTGCAGCCGCTTCCCGAGCACTCCGTAACTGAGCCCGGACCGCTCCTTCAACCGGCCCAGCAGCTCCGGGAAGTCTTCCCCCGTCACCATTCCTGCCTCTTCCCGTGTCCCGGACCGCCGTTCCAGGCGGGTGTTGTTCCCCCAGGTCAGAGGGGGTTTTGGCGTTCCAGCGTCCCGGATGCTCCGGCGTTTGTGGCGGCTGGGACGGATCACCGGACAAGCTCTGGCCATCCAAGCACGCCGCTTCCGGCACCCGGTCAAGTGGCCTGCGTACACACCCTTCTTGTAGCGAAATCGGGGAATCACATGTCCGCACGTACCGCCCGCACCCGTCTGCTCGCCGCCGCCGCACTCACGGTCGCCACTCTGACGATGACGGCGTGCAACAGCGCGGAGGGCACCCGCGACGAGGGAGCCCCGTCCGCCTCCTCCACCGAGTCCAACTCCTCGTCCACGACGAGCGGGGGGACGTCCACGGGGGCGGGACAGACGAGCGACAAGGGCTCGACGGGCACCACGGGTACCACTGGCTCGACCGGCACCACCGGCTCCAGTGGGACGAAGGGTTCCACCGGCACCTCGGGCTCCACGAACTCCTCGGGCACCTCTGGTTCCACGGGTTCGTCAGGCTCCACGGGCTCGAACGGCTCGGACGACTCCGAGTCCAACCTGTCCCCCTGCACCCCCGCCACCACCAGGACGACCGCCACGGTGGTCAACCGCCCCCTGAACCACGTCCTCCTCACCGTCACCAACACCGGCGCCGGGAACTGCGACCTCGCGTACTACCCGGCCGTGCGGTTCGGTGAGGCGCAGTCCGTCCCGCCTGTCATCGAGGACTCCCAGCCGCAGGCCGTGGTCACGCTGGCCCCGGGGGAGTCGGGCTACGCGGCCGTCATCGTCTCGGCGGCGGACGGCAGCGGCACGGACGGCTACACGGCCAAGTCTCTGGAGGTCTACTTCAACTCGGAGAGCACGAGCCCCGCCCGTCCGTCCCTGCCCGCCAAGGGCGTGTACGTCGACAGCTCGATCACCGTCACGTACTGGCAGTCGGACATGGCTGACGCCCTCTCCTGGTGACATCCCTGTCAGGGATACGCGGGCACGGCGCTGATCCTCGGCGCCGGCACCGCGTCGCCCGGGGCCCGCAGTCTCGTCCGGAGTTCCGAGGCCGCCGTCGGCTCGGTCCGGACGAGGAGGCGCAGCGCGTGTTCCCAGACCGCGCGGGCCGAGCCGGGGTCGCCGACGGCGAGGTAGGTGTCGCCGATAGCCGCCGCCCCCGAGCAACAGCAGCCCGCCCTCGGCCCGCAAGGGCAGCCCCGGCTCCAACAGCCGCCGCAGCTCGCCCACATGCCGGTGCACCATGGCCACGGCGGCCCGGGCGGCCGGTCCGCCCACAACGCGTCGACGATGTCCGGCAATCGTCATGTGGCTGCTCTTCCCCGACGCCTCGCGCTTTCGTCGTAGAGTCCGATCATTCGAGTCGAGCTCTGGGGGGGCGTGTGGTCGATCCTGTGGCGGGGAGGCGGGTCCTACGCGTGATCCGCAGCGTTGGCTCGTTCTTGAGGGAACTCCTGGTGGAGTTCGTCGGCGAGGCAGTGCTGACGGTGGTCGCCTGCCTTGCTGTGCTGGGGCTGGCTCTGGCGTTCGTCTGGGGATGGGGGCGCAGCCCGCTCGCCACCGGTGGCGCGGGTGCTGCCTTGCTGGTCTTCCTCGGCTACGGCGGCTGGGAACTGCTTCGTCCTGCCAAGCCGGGGCGGCGCGGGCGACTGGCCGGCGCGGCGGCAGGCGCGTTCGCCGTGGCAGCCCTGTTCGTCGTCTACGGCTGGTCCTGCGGTTGCTCCTGAACGGCCAGTCCGGACACAGAGACCTGTCGCTGAGCCGCCCGCTGGAAGCCGACGCCACCGAGTTGCACCGGTTGTGGCCCTTGAGGACTGGCGCCGGGTGCGCCTCAGTGAACCGGACCTGTATCCGTACCCCTTCCACCGTGACCCTGGCGGTCTCATCTCCTGAGGTTCGGACGAACAGGGCAGCGAGTACTGCTTCCTCGCGACCGAGCCGGACCCGGACGAGTGGCGCATCGTCGTCGGCAGCAAGTGCAACGTCTGGTTCGAAACCGCGGGCACATTCTGCGACTTCGTCGTGCGCTGTTTCGACCGAATCGACCGGCCGTCTTTCATGGACCGCGGCTGGCCGAGCCCTGGCGCTCGGTATCTCTCCTCTGCCTAGGGCCCCTTGGACTGTCGATGCGCTTCAGCCAGTGGTGCGTGCGATCTCGATGGCCAGGGCGCCGAGCGCTTCCTTCTCCGGTGGGTAGATGGCGCGGATGTTGGTGAGTTGCTGTTCGCGGCTGGCGGTCGGGTTGACGTTGTCCGGTCCCTCGCCGTCGAGCAGGGCTTCGAAGTCGGGGTACTCGGTGACCCGTTCGACCTTTACATCGCAGGTTTCGTGGGTGCCTTTGATACGGAAGCGGATGCTCTCGCCCGCGGCGAGGTCGGCGAGGTGCGGGTATTTCACCCTTACCTCGATGGTCTTGGTGCCTGCGGCGACAAGGTCGAAGTACTTCCGGTAGAGGTTGAGTTCGCGGACACGGACCGGGATGTCGGTCATGGGGCGGGAATGCTCCTGGAGTCGGGTGCGGTCATCATGCGGCCGATTTCGGAGGCCGAGTACGAGCGGAAGAAGTGGCGGGGCTCGGACAGCAAGGTATCGGTCATGGCCAGCAGTTGTTCGGCGTACTCGGTGACGGTGCCAGGCCATTGCCGGGTGTCGAGCATCCAGTTGGCAGCACCCGCCGGTAAGGGGAGACGGCCTTCACGAATCAGGGACTTGGAGAGCTTCGCGCCGGTGTCGGTAACGACTTGCGGACAGAACAGACGGGACGGGAGCTGCCCGTGGGTGAGTCCGACGGCCTGGAGGGCTTCGTCGACCAGGTGGGAGCCGAAGACCCAGTCGCCGCCCTTGACCATGACGTGCAGCGTGCCGCGAGGGTTGGTCAGGGAGAGTTCCTTGACCATGTTGCGGTACAGGGTGGCCAGGTCCAGGTAGGTATCTCCGGTTGGGGTGATGGTCGCCTGGTAGGGGCCGTGGTCGAGGCAGACTGCCTCCACTTGTGCGGCCTCGCGGTCGATGAGTTGGACCCGGGTACGTTCGGCGTGTTTCTCGGCCCAACCGCAGTCGGTCTTCGGGCAGGGAATGCGCAGGTGTGGTGTACCGGTGGAGGGGGCGAGCCACCAGCGGGCGGCGTCGAGGCGGGGCTGGAGTCGGAGCCAGGTGCGGCGGAAGCGAGCACCAGCCTGTTGCTGGCTGTAGGTCTCGATCCGGTGCGGGATGCCCACGTGCAGGGAGAGGGCTGTGAACAGGGGTTGGTACAGGGTGTCGACGAGGCCGGTCAGGGCCTGGTCACCCAGGGCTTGGGCGTAGGCGCGCTGGTAACGGTGGCCGGTCTGGGGATCAGTGGTCTGCTCGTACGGGGCGTTGTCGAGGGCACTGAAGAGGACTTCGGCCGGGATGTCGAAGCGGTCGCGCAGGCGGGCGGCCATGGCGAAGGCGAGGGATTGCACGAGTGAGGTGCCGATGTGTGGGGCGCCGTTGATCTGGGTGCCGACGACGAGCACGATGCGCTCGGGTGGGGTGGCCCGGATACGCGGCGTCAGTACGTCCTCGGCATGGTGGAGGGCGTTTGCCAGCACGGTGTTCGGTGAGACGGGGTGGGTTGTCATAGAGGTCCCCTGAGTTGGGTCGGATTCATTCGGCTCGGGTGCGGCCGAAGAGGAGGCGCTGTCGGAACGTGGCGTGGTCCAGACAGGTGCGATCTCTGCTGGTGTTGCGCTGCAGGGGAGCGGGCCAAGGGCCAGGACGAGGGACACCTCCGTTGGAGCGATCAGGCGCATGCGTGGCCCGATGGCCGGCCAGGTGGTGGTGGCCAAGGAGGCGATCACCTGGCTGATGGTGTGAAGGACTCGGCGCTTGCCGGCGTCAGCATGCGGGCAACACGCTGCGGTGGAAGGCTGCCCAGACGCACTTGCCGGGGCCTTTGCGTCCCGACACGCCCCAGTGGTCGGCGACAGCGGATACGAGCAGAAGGCCACGGCCGTCGTCGGTGGTGCTCCGTGCCTCCCGCGTGGTGGGTGTGCCGTTGCCGCTGTCGTGTACCTCGATGCACAAGACGGTGGCGTGCAGTTCGACTCGTACGAGGATCCGCCCACCCGCAGGGGCTCCGTGCAGGACGGCGTTGGTGGCGAGTTCGGAAGCGCACAGCCGGATGTCGTCGAGGCGTTCGGTCTGTCCCCACTGAGCAAGGGCGTCGGTGACGAAGGCGCGGGCTGCGCCTGGTGTGGTCCGTCGCCGGTCGAAGAGCATCGTTTCGTACTCGACAGCACCGTCGAGGGTCTGGTCAGGAGTGAGCGTGTCCGGCTCGGAGGGCAGGTTGCTGGGCATGGTCAACAGCCAACCTCTGTCGCGCGTTCGGGTCGGGAGCCAGCAAGGGGGCCATGCCGGGGGCCACTATGGGGGCCTGAGTTCGCGTGCTCCGGGGAGAGAGATGGGCGACACAGGGATCGGTGCGCTCCTCGTCCGGCTGCGCACTGCGCGTGGCTGGACCCAGCAGAGAGTGGCCGACGAGTACAACCTGTTGGAGGGGCGTGCCGCCAAGACCGGTAAGGAGATCGGGCGTTACGAGCGTGAAGCGCGTATACCGGTTCCGTACACCCGGAGGTACTTGGCGCAGGTATTCGGCGTGGAAGCCGCAGTGCTCGACCAGGCCGTCGCGTTCAGGAAGAGCCAGCGCGTCGGGGACGGCATGAATGGGGTCTCGCTGGAGCTGTCCGCGCGATCCTCGGTTCGTCCACGCTCTGCGGTGGGCGTCGTGTCGGAGGACGCGGTGGCGTCGGCCGACTTCGCCCGGTTCATCGCGCTGCGCAACGCCGACGAGTTCGTCGTCGAGCAGTTGGAGGCCGATGTCGCCCGGCTTGCCCGTGCCTATGTCAGCCATCCGCTGCTGGAGTTGTACGTCGAGATCAAGCGGCTGCGGGACGGGGTGTTCGAGCTACTGCGCGGGCGTCAGCACCCACGGCAGACCGCCGACCTGTACGTCGCGGCCTCACGCCTGTGCGGGCTGTCCGCACACGTCTGCCTGGACCTGGGCGACTACGACTCCGCGGCCACTCACACCCGTACTGCCCGGGCATGCGCCGAGGTGGCCGGGCACGAAGAGATGCTGGCCTGGGTGCGGGCCGTCGAGTCGCTGATCGCCTACTGGACCGGGCGATATGAGCAGGCGGCGCGGCTGGCGCAAGTCGGCCGTCACCACCGGGCTCGCGGCAGCATCGGAGCCCGGCTGGCGAGCCTGGAGGCGCGGGCACTGGCCATCGCCGGTGACCGGGCCGGCGCCGTGGTGGCCATGGTGGACGCGGAGCGCCTACGTGAGGCGATGCCGGGCCACGACGAGATGCCGGGCGTCTTCGCCTTCCCGGCCGCCAAGCAGTTCGCGTACGCCGGGACGACCTCTCTGGCTGTGGGCGGGCGAGAGCACGTCCGGCAGGCCATCGCCAGCGCGGACACCGCGATCCGGCTCTACCGCAGCGCTGAGGACGAGGACCGGTCCGTCGGGGATCTGTTCGCCGCCCACGTTGATATCGCCCGAGGCCACATGCTCTTGGGCAACCTGGACGGCACCGAGACGATGCTCGCCTTCGTCCTGGACTCCCCGCCGGAACGCATGTCGGCCAGTATCGTGCGGCGGCTCACCGCTCTGGGCCGGGAGCTGGGCGGGCCGCAGTACGGTGGAGCCGCCCAGGCCGCACACCTGCGCGAACGACTCCAGCACACGGCTGTCCGTGCGGCCTTACCCGCCGCCCACTCCCGGGAGCTGCCGACGTGACCGAACTGTCCGCCGCACACGACGCTGCCGTCACCGACCGAGGCCGCCTCGCCGGAAGCGCCTACAGCAGCGACCGGGACCTGGCCGCCCGCCAATCGCTCTACCAGTGGCAGATGCCTCGCTACGACCTGCCCGGCATCGTCGCCGAGAAGCTGAGCGGCATACGCGTACGCGGGCGTGTGGTCGATATCGGCTGCGGCAACGGCAAGTTCATCCAGCGGCTCCGTGAGGACCGGCCCGATCTGTCCCTGCTCGGTCTGGACATCGCTCCCGGCATCCTCGCCGGTGTCCCCGGCCCGGTCGCCGTGGCCGACGCCCCCAGCCTGCCGCTGGCCACGCAGAGCGTCGACGCCGCCTTGGCGCTGCACATGCTCTACCACGTCTCCGACATCGCCCAGTCGGTACGGGAACTGTCCCGGGTCGTTGCCCGTGACGGGCTGGTGATCGCCTCCACCAACAGCGACCGGGACAAGGCCGAACTCGACGACCTGTGGCAGCGCGCTGCGGGCGACGTTCTCGGCACCGGACGCGGCCCGGCGCGCATCTCGCTCAGCGCCCGCTTCTCCCTGGAGAAGGCCCCGGCCTTCCTGAGGGAGGAGTTCGGCCGGGTGGAGACGGTCGAACTGCCCGGCACCATCATGGTCCACGACCCCGAACCGGTCGTCGCACACATGGCCTCCTACCGGGCGTGGGCGGACCAGCACGACGTGCCCTTCGAGGCCACGATCGAGCGGGCCCGCGCGATCCTTGCCGATCACATCGCCCAATACGGGGCCTTTGAGGTCACGTGTCTGGGCGGCATCCTCATCTGCCGCCGCTGAGTGCCGACTCCGTTGTTGGCGACGCCCGTCCAGGGGCTGGGTTTTCGGTTGCCGTCCGAGGCGATGGTCCGCTTTGGGAGCCGGCTGGTGTCCTCGGAGGGACACCGGCCTCACCGGTCTTTGACACGCTATCGGCTCGTGTCGTCCGGCAGCGGATGCGGACGGTTGATCCGAGGACGCCTCTGAGTCCGATGGCGGGGTTGCGCAGGGTGGCTATGGCGCGGGGTGCGGTGCCGGTGCGTATGCGTGAGGCAACCTCGCCGTAGGCGACGTCTCGGATGTGCTGCAGGGCCTCAATGGACCAGTGTCCCTGGATGAGTTCGGCGAGTTGTGCCGGGTCGGCCCGCTCGGGCGGCAGGCTGACGGTGCCCCGCTCTCGTCCCAGTGTTGTGAGCGGGCAGGCGGAAATCCGTAGCCTGGGATCAGCAGCAGTACGCAGCCTGGTGCACGCGGAAGGGATGCCGATGACCACAGCTCCGAGCGGTGTGCCTCACCCGCCGCGCCCGTCGTCGCATCCGCTGCGGACCATCCGTGACATCCGGGAGTCTCTGCCTGAGGACCAGCGTCGGCACTTCGACGCGGAGCTCGCCGACACGGAGATCGAGGCTCTGCCCGAGATGCTGCACCGCTGGGTGGCGTTGAGCAACGACGGCTTCGAGGAATTCCTGCTCTCCCGGCCGTTCGAGGGTCTGGAGATCGGTGCCCGCTCCTACGATGCGCAGACGGACGCCGAGTGATCTACCTGTTCGACACCAATGTCGTCGCCGAACTCACGACCCGGGCGAAGCCCGATCCGCGCGTCCTGGCCTGGTTCCGGTCCACGGCCGCCCCAACCGCTTCCTGAGCGTGATCACCGTCGCCGAGATCGAGGCCGGCGTTGCCGCGACTCCGGACCCCGTAAGGCAAGCCCGCTACGTACAAGCCCTCGCTGAGGTACGGCACGAATTCCGTGACCGCATCGCACCGATCGGCGAACCGGAAGCGGTCCGGCCGCCTACCTCACCATCCACAAGACGCTCAAGGCCGCCGGCACCAGCATCGACCCACCGGACGCCCTGATCGCCGCCACCGCCCTGGCCAACGGCTGGACGGTGGCCACACGCAATATCAAGCACATCGCCCGGACCGGGGCTCTGGTGGTCAATCCGTGCTCAGGAGAGCGGGTGTCGCCCCCGAGAGCCCGACGGGTCACGACAGCTGTCGCAGCAGCGCGAGCCGTTGGTGCTGGGTGATCGCGGCCTCCGCCGAAGGCCGGGATCGGAATGCCGTTACTCGGCCGGGATGCGCAGGCCGGCCAGCATCACCTCGTGCGCGCTCTCGCGCTGTCGGGGAGTTGAGGCCGAGTCGGCCATGCGCATGAGTGCTGCCAGGTCTTCGGTGGTGATGTCTGCGCGTAGGTGGCCGCTGTGCCGGGCCCGGTCGGCGACCGGGGTGATCAGGGAGGCGGTGAGAGTTCTCCCCCGCTCGGCCGCCTGTGGGCTCGTCCTGCACAGGGCGTCGAACAACCGCAGCCCCGCGTCGTCGAGTACGCACCCGCGGGTGAACACCGTGCGGAAGGCATCCCAGTCGTCTGTGATGGCGGCGGCCTCCTCGGCGACCTGACCTGCGCCGCTCGCCAAGTCCTCCAGCAGCTGGAGGACAAGGTCGTCCTTGGTCGGGAAGTGCCGGTAGAAGGTGGTCGCTCCCACTCCCGCGGTCCGGGCGATGGCCTCGATGCTCAGGTCGGGTCCCTGCTCGGCGAAGGCCAGGCGGGCCGCATCGAGCAGCCGCCGCCGGTTGCGAACTTGGTCCTTGCGCGGCGCGCGCGGTGACGTGGCGGTCAATCCAGGCTCCTGATCGGGACACCCACCGAGGCGGTAGTGGCTGCCCCACCTCGGTAGCACGATGGATTCGGTAGTGATGCTACCGCTTCTTCCGGGGGTGCGGCCGTTCGGTCCCGCCCAGTCGGAGTGCAGACGTACGGCGACAGGCGCGGCAGTCGCGCCGCCAGTAGAACCGGTTGTGCCGCTACCGTTTTGTGTCGTACGGTGAAGCGGTAGCAGTACTACCATTTATTCGGAAGGTGCTTTCATGCGCGCGCTCATCCCGACCGGCGACCCGGAGACCCTCACCGAGCTGGGGGAGGTCGATCTCCCCACCCCGCAGCGTCACGAAGCGCTGATCCGGGTGACCGACGTCGCGCTCAACCGGGCGGACTTCTTGTACCTGAGCGCCCCTTCGACCACGTTCCGCCCCGGCATCGACGCGGCCGGGGTGGTCGCGCAGGCCGCAGTGGACGGCAGCGGACCGTCGGAGGGCAGCCGGGTGGCCCTCCACCTGCCCTCGGGAGGAGGCGCCGCCGAGTACGTCGCCGCCTCGGCGGACCGCCTCGCGGTCATCCCCGACAACGTGGACTCCGCCTCCGCGGCCGCGCTCCCCTTGGGTGGGCTGGTCGCCCAGCGACTCCTCGCACTCGCCGGCCCTCTGAAGGGGAGCAGGATTCTCGCCACGGGCGTGGGAGGCGGAGTCGGCCAGGTCCTCATCCAGCTCGCTGTTGCGGAAGGAGCCGAGATCACCGCCGTTGCCGCGCAGGGCCAGC
>Ga0307513_10006687_pt1 | contig 15043 bp, 9 predicted proteins | sample 15_EM_MG_FD_202174 | JGI IMG/M metagenome (GOLD analysis project Ga0307513, IMG submission 202174) | Populus trichocarpa ectomycorrhiza microbial communities from riparian zone in the Pacific Northwest, United States - 15_EM | ecosystem: Host-associated > Plants > Roots > Unclassified | place... | reverse complement strand
AATAGAAGCAGTCCTTATACAAGAGGGACACCCCATTGCTTTTATCAGTAAAAACCGTGTTTTTAAAAAATTCAATTTTTTTTTTTTTTGCTAAAATTTAATATGGTTTGTATGTTTTGGATCGTTTTGATGTGCTGATATCAAAAATAATTTTTAAAAAATAAAAAAACATCATTGGCATGCATTTCGGCACGAAAAGTTATTTGAAAAGCAACCGCAACCACAAGTCTTTAGGGCCAAAATAACATGCTTTGTTAGTTTATGAGAGGGAGATGATGGTTATTTTGCATGAAGTTACTAAGTGGAAACATTGTTTATGGGGAAGGCATTTTAAAATTCATACAAACTATATAAGTCTCAAGCACCTTTTGCACTATAAGATGGTGGTCACTCCTGCTCAACACCTATGGCTTATCAAACTTTTAGGGTATGACTACGAGATTGAATACAGACAAGGAAAAGAGAATATGGCAACAAATATCCTCTTTAGAGTTTCTAGTGGTAAGTTATATGCCTTGACAGTGTCCATGATTTCTACTAGTGTTATGGAAGAAATCAGAAGATCATGGGAGAAGGATTCATCTATACAAATTATCATTAGAGACTTCAGTTATCATTAGAGACTTCAAGTCTTCTCCTAACTCTTATCTCATTATACCTAGGTCAACCATCTTAACATGATAGGAAAGGTGGTTGTGGGTAATGAACCTGATTTACAAAACAAGCTTATTTTATTGGAAAGGACAGTAAAAGCATATTTGATAGTATGTGCGACACACTAGTCAGAGAAACAAGTATGAAAATGTAGTTACACCTGGACTTCTACAGCCCCCGCCTATTCTTTATGCTTCATTCATTGATGTTAGTGTGGACTTTATGGAAGGGCTCCTTAAATCATAAGGAAAAGATGTTATCATGGTGGTGGTGGATTGTTTCAGCAAATATGCTCATTGAATAGCCCCTAGTCATCTTTATTTTGCCATTAATGTTGCTAAGTTGTTTATAGAAAATATGTATAAGCGACAAAGGTTGTCAGCTTCAATAGTTAGTGATAGAGATCCAGTGTTTCAAAGCAGATTTTGGAAGGAGATGTTCAACATTCAAAGGGTCAATTTACATTACTCAAAAGTGTATAATCCATGAACTGACGGTTAGACAATGATTGTTAACAAATGCATCGAAAACTATTTAAGATGCATGATTAGGGATTGTCCTAACTAGTGAATGAAATGGTTACCCTTGGCAGAATGGTGGTACAATACCAACTTCCATTCTGCCACCAAAATGACACCATGTGAAGTATTATACGGGTTCGCAACTAATATTCACTATTTTTCCAAGGACTCAACAGTGGAGTTAGTTGATGAATACTTATCCAAGAGGAAAGATATGATTTAAAGGGTTAAAATTTATCTCCAAAATACACAAAACATGATAACTATAATGGCAAAACGAAAGAGAAGTGAAAAAAACTTTTCAATATGTGGTTATGTTTATCTAAAGCTACATCCCTACAGGCAACAATCAACATCACACAGATCTTCTAAAAAATTAGATGTCAGGTTCTTTAGGCCTTACCAGGTGATAGCTAAGGTGGGAAGTGTAGCTTACAAGTTTGAGTTGCCCTTCTCAATTGCGATTCATCTTGTCTTCCATGTGCACAGCTCAAAAAGCATCTGGGAAATCACTTAGTGTAAAGTACCCTCCCATCTTTGCCACGAACACTTGACCTGCAACCATAAATAGTATTAGATAGGAGAATTGCATGAAAGAAGAATAAAGTTGTTACACAAGTCCTAGTTCATTAGAAAGGTTTATCACCTACTAATGTTAGATGGGAGTTTGTGGATGAATTGATACTATGTTTCCCTCAATTCAACCTTGAGGACAAGGATGAACTCAAGGGGGGAATTGTCACAGGGGAAAGGAGAAAAAGAGGACGAGGAGGAGGAAAAGACATTGGTTATTTAAATTCGAATCCCAAAATGATTGTTACAAGTTGCAACATACCGTTTCATTAAGGTTGTTGCGTACCGTTTTGTTGAAGACCTAACACAACGCATCATTTTAATTACTCTGTTGCATACCATTTTGTTTAGTCCTGGAAGAAAAATAAAAGACAAAGTTTGTTACTCTGGGTGTCGTAGGGTGACATCGAATGACGCGCTTTAAGAGTCTCATAAGAGGTATTGTTGGGATGGAAAATGTTTTGGGTTTAATCATAAAATTATGATTAAGGTTCAAGAGTCGTTATCTCGTATTATGGTTACTAGAAAACCTATAGTCTTCGAGAGTCCGGGCAAAGGATTGGTTGTGCAAGGGGAGGACACATCACCCTTAGTGCACCCTACCTAAGGTAAGTTACATTGTTGTTTGATTGTTTTTCTAGGTCAAGTTTTTATTTGTTGGTCTTTTTCTAAGGTCCAGAGCAGATCTTCCTTTGTGAGAGAGTATCTACCTCATTGGGTTAAATCCTAACCGTTCTAAAGTTTAAATTTTAGCATCGCATTTATTTTGCACTTTGTATCTTAAATACCTGAGGGTGTACTCTACTGTGTAGTTTTACACCCCCTAAATATTAAAGTCTACATATAAACTCTAATATAAAATGAACAAAATGATTAGTGAAAGGTTTTTGATATTTTGACCAAATCCTAACGGATAATCATAAACTAATTACAATATCTATTTTTTTTTGTATTTTTAAAACATGAGAAAGATGCAATTTTTTTTATGAAAACATTCTTGATAAACTTTTAGGATTTGGTCATATGCATGAAAAAAAAAACTTTTTTATTTTTTGAAAGAGAAAATTAATTTAAGAATTTTGAGATTTTTCTTAATTTTCAAAAAAAATTAGAAATGCTTTGGAGAAAACCGGGTAATTTAATACCAGATTTGTATCTTACAGTATAAATATACAGCACGATATTATGCAAAATTGGTTGAAAAACATGCGAGGGGGCCCATAAATATTTTTTAAAAAATGACCCTAAGAATTTTGGATTTTTTGTTTCTTTTTATAATATATAATATTATATATTATTATTTAAATGTATCTGGTTGGGCTGGCCTAGCCTGGTTGGGTTGACTAGCGACCCAAAAGGGTTAGGCTGATATCAGCCCAACAAATTAAGTCTTTTTTTTTTGTTTGGGTCAGACCCGGCCAAGCCATTTAGGCTGGCTAACATAAGCCAACCCAAACTCGAGGGGGGGGGTTAATTATTCCCCTCCCCCCACTATGAAGGAGGACGATGATAGGGGGAATGAAAGGGAAGGAGGAGAAGAAAGGAGGGGACTACCTGGCGTGGGGAGTGCTACTGGTGGCCTGGCCATGGAGTTGGTAGAGAGGACGGCGACTGGCGTCATTTGCTGAATGAGGAAGAAGCAGAAACTTACAAAGCAGAGGGGAAGTTCGCAATGCTTACGGTGGTGGTTTTTGTTTTTGGACCATGGCTGTGCTGGGGGGAGGAGTTAGTCTGTTGGTAGTTGTCTTTGGCAGATGTAAGAGGTGGTGGCAATGACGGAGAGAGAGAGAGAGAAGATGTTGGATAAACAAAATGGGGAGGAGGCTGGTTTTTTGTTGACTTTGGACCCAATTTTATCCTCCCTCGGGACAAGAAATCCACCCTTATTTATAATGGGTAGAAGATGGACATTTTGTCTTTAATAATGTCAAATGTCGTCCCTTGATTCAACTCCAAAGGATCTCAATTGTTGGTTCAAAGTGGCTATCATGGGCTATCAGATTTGTTGCAGATAAAGGCTGGTCGGGTTTGCCATTTTAGGGCGGTGCCACAAGCGTTATGGTGTCAATCAACTATAAAGGATCACACTGGCGTGTAGTTAGGTGTTAGGTCATCTTTTGTGTGCAAGTTTTGTCAAATTTGGTGAAGAGATAAAGCACTAAAAGCCTTGGAAAGGTAACCCCCTGAGCAGCATTTCTGGCAAAAATCTGAAGAAGAAAATGAACAATTAACCTAAAACAGGGCCATTTTGGTAAAGTTCAGTTTAGTCCTTTGATTTATGATTTCTCTCAATTACACCCTTGATTGACTTCAAACTTTTTATTTTGTTCAATCTTACCCTCGACGAACTTCAATTTTAGCACCTTTTCATTTTTTTTCCTTGTTTATAAATTTATGCAATTTGACTCTTAATTGACTATTAAACTTTTAAATCTTTTCAATTTCACCATTGATTTCAATCAATTGGGTCCTCATAGTTCAACATCTTTTGCAAAATGATCCTTGGCTATGAATTTCTTCAATTTAGCCCTTAATTGACCTCTAAACTTTGATTTTCATACAATTTTACCCCTGATTTAAATCAATTAAATCTTTATAGTTCAACGCCTTTTGCAAAATGGTCATTGGCTATGAATTTCTTCAATATTACCCCTAATTTGAACTAATTGACTTGGTAAAATTTAAATTTGGTCTCTTAAAATTCCAATCTTCTCAATTAAGCCTAAATTTGGCTCCCAAACTTAATTTTTCACCAATTAAGCTCCCAATAAAATTAATTTGACCCATTTAAAGCATAATTAAGTCCTTGCACCAAATTAAATCATTTAATTAAATCCAAATTAATTCTTAAACATAATTAAACTTTAATTTGGCCCATGATTAAATCAAATTGGTCTATTAAAAATCTTATTATATCTTTAAACTTAATTTTTATACAGATTCATCCAATAAACATGTAACCTGACCTTTAATTTGTATTGTCTCTAATTAAATAATAATTAAGTCCTTGCACCTAATTAAATCGTTTAATTAAACCCAAATTAATTCTTAAACATAATTAAACCTTAATTTGGCTCATGATTAAATCAAATTGGTCTATTAAAAATCTTATTATATCTTTAAACTTAATTTTTATGCAGATTCATCCAATAAACATGTAACCTGACCTTAAATTTGAATTGTCTCTTTAGTTTTGGGTAAAATAGAGTATAATTAGGCTTTCAATTCCATCCAAAATTGCAGCTTAATTTTTCTAAATGTGAAATCCTTTCAGCTTACTTTTGCCAAAATATCAGTCTTTATTTTATTTTATTTTATTTTATTTTTATTTTGAAAAGAAAAAAGAGGAATTTGGAAAATAACCTAGAAATGGGCTATGACAGTTTCCCATCTCTTTACAATGTTTAAAATAGAAAGTCTCATAAGATAATAATCTTTGTAAAGAAAAAAAAAGAATGGTGATAATGATTCACCAGATCAAGAAATGGTCAATCCTTATGAAAAATGTTTGAAGTGAGGGCTTAAAAGTACACTGAGAGGAAAAATAAATAGGGCTAGAAAATGCTCTATCAGAAGAACGAGGGTTAGAAATCACACTCAAAGAAAAAAGAGATAGGGTTTGTAAAGAAAATGATGATCTTTGTGAGAGACTTTTTGAAGTGGTATGGTTGTATCAGGCAACCTCCCTATTGGTAGAATTCAAAGATTTTGAAATGGTTAAATTGTCATGGGTGACCTGCCCAAAGTTTTTTTCAAAGTGATCTCATTGTAATAGGTGACCTACCCAAGTGAAAAAATACAGAGAATTTTTTCGAGTGGTCTCATTTTAAAGGACAACCAACCTGGGAGAAAATACAAAGATTTTTCAAAATGATCTCATTATAATGGGCGACCTGTCTAAGTGAAAAAAATGCAAAGATATTTTTTAGTTGTGAAAAATACGAAAATTTTTCAAAGTGGTATTATTGTAATGGGCGACCTGTCCATGTTAAAAAATGCAAAGATTTTTAAAAATGATCTTATTGTAATGGTCGACCTTCCCAGGTGAAAAAAATACAAAGACTTTGCAAAATGGTCTCATTGTAATGGGTGACCTACCCAGGTGAAAAATACAAAGATCTTTCAATTGGTGAAAAATGTGAAGATTTTTCAAAATGGTGAAAATGCAAAAAAAATTCAAAGTGGTCTTATTATAATGGGCAACCTACCCAAGAAAAAAATATAATGATTTTCAAAGTGGTGAAAAATGTGAAAATTTTTCAAAGTGGTTTTATTGTAATTGGCGACCTACCCAGGTGAAAAGACGAAGATTTTTTTAGTGGTGAAAAATTCTAAGATTTTTCAAAGTGGTCTTATTGTAATGGGCGACCTATCCAGGTGAAAAACACAAAGGTTTTTCCAAAATAGTCTTATTATAATGGGCGACCTATCCAGGTAAAAAATACAAAGATTTTTAAAGTGGTCTTATTGTAATGGACGACCTACTCAGGTGAAAAATGCTACCTGTCGAAAGAACTCAGTCATAGATGTTTTGAAGGAACGACATGATAAGGCTTGAAGACACACTACCTGAAAGATGAGAGTTCAAAAAAGCACTCAAAGGGAAAAGAGATAGGGCTCGAAGGGGGATGAAGGCTGAAAGGTGCACTCGAAAAGAGGTAGGGTTAGAAAATGCAATGCCCGAAAGATAAGGGATCAAAGGCATACTCGAAAAGAAGAAGATAGGGCTAGAAAACATATTATCTGAGTTATGAGGGGTCAAGGACACTTAAAAGAAGAAGATAGGGCCTGAAAGCATCCTATCTAAGAGATGAGGGCTTGAAAGCACATTCAAAAAGAGGTAGGGTTAGAAAATGCACTACCTGCGAGATAAGGGCCCAAATACATGTTCGAAATGAGAAGATAGGGCTTGAAGGTGCACTATCTAAGAGATGAGGGCACAAAGGTGCACTCGAAATGAGATAGAGGTAGAAAATGCACTACTCGAGAGATGAGGGCTCAAAAGCGCACTTGAAAGGAGGTAGGGCTAGAAAACACATTACCCTAGAGATGAGGGCTCAAAGGTGCACTTGAAAATGATTTGCTAGTGAGACACTGGTCTGTCAAAGATCAAAGTAATGCATTATGATCAATATACAAGTATACTTGCCTGAGAAATATAGGTCTTATTTCTTCATTGACGTTCCTTCTTCTTGAAAGTTTGAGTCTCCATGGTAAGTTTCGATGGCTTTTTTTATTTTGCTTACTCGACTCACAACTTGTGATCTTGACCTCTAGAAAGGGCATGATATCAACATACTTTTTTTTCCTACAAACCTTTATCTTAAGGGTTGTCAGTTCTACCCTATATTTTCTGTTTTCTTAGAAAGGAAATCATGGAGTCAACCATATTATATGTTTCTTGGATTGTCCCTTAGCTTGATCATACCCCCAAGTGTTGATTTCAAGATTTCTTTGGGAAAGAGGTTGTGTGAAAAAAGAATTGGTTATTTACAAGTAGTTGTTTTCATAGAGAATTTTTGGAATTTCAAAGTTATTCCAAACACAAAAATCATTTTAACATCGGTTTAAAGAAAACTTGTTCTGAAGAAATTCAAATGATTTCTATGGACACGTCTTCATAAGTGTTGAAAATTTTTGTTTTGCTTTTAGTGAAAATATAAAGTGACATTTTGTTGGTCAAAGCGGTTCAAGCTTTAATTTGAGGATTTCAGAGAACCATTCTTCAAAACATTCATTTTATTTATATGAATAATGAAGCTTGTTTCGCATAAAAAAGCATTACATACCGATCCAAATTGTCTGCCTTTGAGCATAAAGGGCTTGATTGGGCACGTAACATAGGCTTTGGCTTTTGGCTATGAAGAAAAAGGATATTTGTAAGCTCAAAAGGTGTTTCAGGAATTTTAAGACTAAGGATCACTAGTGCTTGTTTCCAAACCTTTTTGTCCTTTGAATTGATTTTCAAAATGGTCCATTGTGCCCCCTGGTGTCTGGTTTAGGCTTTTTCTCTTTGTTTTCTTCATTTGGTTTTGAGTATCATTATATTAGTTATTTTTATGGTATGCTCAAACCTTTTAGACCCTTTAGATTCTTTTATGCCCCCAAACTTTTTTTTGACACTTTTAATCATTGAGGATTTTTTTTGTGTTTCTTACACTTGCCCCCAAGTGTGGGGTGTGATCCTAGCTAAGATTAATTTTCAAGAAAACATTATTATGCTCAAAAAGGGGTTGTAAAGGATATATTTATCCTTATATAAGGATTATCAAAAATGGTCTTTCCTTATTTCAAATGCACGCATTTAGAATCGGTAAGTTTTACTTCTTTCATGTGAATATGCAAAATGGTTTCTCATTTTCCATTCAGCTAAAACTTAGCTTTAAGGTCATCTCATGGTGTTTGGGTTGTTCTTCAAGTTTTTTTTTTTATCTAGATGATCACTTGAGTTTTCAGAACTTGTTTGTTAGAACAAACACCAATTTGGCTTTTGCTTTTTATATTGAGACTTTGATTTCTCAAAAATCCTTGTGCAAACATGAGATCATACATAGTTTTTGGACAAATGGAAACACATAAAAGAATTCTTGGTGTAGTGGTTTTGTGAGTAAAGGGTGTGCTCATGTAGGTGTGTTATTTGTATGAAACAACAACAAAAATGAAAGCACGTCATGAACATAAGAAAACACATGATCTCATTAACAAGAAAGACTCATTTGATAGAAAAATTCTTATGGCATTATGAGTCAAATTGCCGACAAGACTAAAACAGGTTAAAACATGACAGAATCAAAATAAGCATGATTAGACATGGGCAATTATTTTAGACATAAGAGGGGTAGGCTTCATTGTCTAACTCCGATACACTTGCAGGGTTTTTATTAACATTATGGACAAAAAACTGCGATATAACTTCATCCTTTATGGATACCCTTTTAAATTTGAGTCCTTTAAGAATTAATGTTGCCTTCTTCGCACCCTACTCTTACCATCGATGCTTTTCTCAGGCATCCCACTTTTAATGCGTTTACTAATCCACTACCTAAAGCATGATTGGGTAGAGGGTTCGTACTTATATTTGGAGTTTCTTCAAAAGTTATCTACCAAGCTTTAATCAACTGCATGAGCTTCTTCTTGAAGGCACTACAAGTATGAATGTTATGTCTTATAGCATTAACATGATCGCGGGTGAGGTCTGACTTGTACCAATTAGGGTAAGGTAGCTGCACAGGTGCGAGTGGTTCTGGAGCTACATGTCTGATGCTCAGCAGCTTATAGTACATCTCATTTAAGGGCAACAATAATGGGCGTAACTATCCTAAACTCCTTAAAAACTCTTAGTTTGGTTTTTCATTTGAGGCTCAGGTTTTCTAGTAGGAAATGAAGGGTTAAAGTTGATGTTAGCAATTTGGGGTGGAGTGTGGTAGTTTTGGAATTGGTTTTTCTTACCCCTGTAGCCACCTTTAATATGGTCGACCTCCTATCTTTTACCTTTAAAACCCTTTTTCTTCACGGGTGCAGAGATTCTACCATTCTTTACTTCTTGCTCTATACGTTCTGCCACTGCAATAGCATCAGCGAATTGTTATGTCATACTACTCATCACATGCTCGTAGTACGGTGCCTTAAGCGTGTTGGCAAAAAAAGTAACCATTTTTTTGTCTAAGAGTGGGGGATGCACTTGAGCAGTTAAATCTCTTCATCTCTATGTATACTCCTTTATGCTTTTTGTCCTCTTTTTTTCCAGATTGGACAAGCTAGTTTTGTTAGTAGCAATGTTCATGTTGCACTTGTATTGCTTGACAAAAGCATCCACTAGATCTTTCCATCTCTGGATCTTTATATTGTCTAATCTCATGTACCAGCTCAATGATGTCCCACTTAAACTATCCTAAAAAAATGCATCAATAATTTATCATTGTGTACTACTTCTGCCATTTTATAGCAATGAGACTTGAGATAAGTAATGGGGCATTGTGTTCCGGTGTATTTAATAAACTCAAGAACACAGAACTTCTTCAGTTCAATTATATTCAGGACCAGACATATTTTACGGCCTGTACTGGATCGTACCTTATTTTGATCAATGGCATCAGATGCCTTTGTCTTATAGGACTCGTTGGTAAATGCCTCTAAAACTACAGGGGTTGGTGCCAGTGCTTTTGACCGTATAAATATTGGATTGTATTGGGGCTCTTGACCATGCTCGCCCATTCTTTCTTTAGGTTGAGCTGTTGTCGGGGTCTAAAAAAGGTGACGGGTTAGTTGGAAGAACATTCACTAAAGGCATTTCTAAGTGCTTGCTCGAGTAAGCTAGTGGGGTGAGTCATGCTAACTTTTAAAAACTCCAACTCTTCTTGAAAATGAGCATCACGGTAAGCATGTTCTTCGTCTTTCATGTTTCTTTATCGGATTCGGGTGTTGTAGACTTTTTAGGGACCTATATTTCAACCTGATACATGTATGTATATTATTTACAATGAATAAATATATGTGCATGGATGCATATTGGGTATAGATGGCAAAAACTCATAGTTTGATCATCTCAGACTCTTTTTTAGAAAGTCATAGCAAAATGAAATATTAGGTAGTCCATACCCTAAGGGAAGATTCTAGGTCATTATATGAGGGTAAGCTTTTTACCTAGTTTCAAAAGGTCTATGAACTGCCCGGTGACTACCTTACGTGAAGGCAGTATAGGGATTTACAATGAATTATTGGGGCACGGCATGACCATCATCGAGTAAATACTCAGCTCATAGTTGGATGTTTCACGAATCTGAACCCCAACTATAAGTCATGAGGCAGACCACTACTCCCCACCTAACTTAAAATTGGGTTTATTTGTGAAATCAAAATGCATGAAGGTATTAATCCATACTCGATATATTTATGCATGAACATGAAGTAAAAATACTAAAGTAGTAAAAATGTGTGCTAAAATTGAATTAAACAAACCAACAAAATGTAAACAATCAAACAAGTAAAGCTTAGTCCAATAAGGCAAGGTGTTCTCCAGTGGAGTCGTCATCTTGTCGCGGTGTGACATCGAATGGCACACTTTAAGAGCTTCCTGAGAGGTATAATTGGGAAGGAAATGGTTTTGAGTTTAATCATAAAATTATGATTAAGGTTCAACAATCCTTACCTAGTATTATGGTTACTAAAAAACCTATGGTATACGAAAGTCTAGGAAAGGACTAGTTGTGCAAGGGGAAGACGCATCACCCCCAGTGCACCCTACATAAAGTAAGCTGCATTGTTGTTTGAATGTTTTTATAGGTTAAGTTTCTATTTGTTGGTCTTTTTTTAAGATTTAAGGCATATCTCCTTTTGTAAGAGAGTCTCTACCTTATTGGGCTAAATCATAATCATTTTAAAGTTTAAATTTTAACGTCGTATTTATTTTGCACTTTGTATCTTAAATACCTGAAGGTGTACTCTACTGTGTTGTTTCACACTCCTAAATATTAAAGTTTACATCTAAACCCTAATATAAAATGATTGGTGAATGGGTTTTGATATTTTGGCTAAATCCTAACAGATAATTATAAACTAATTACAATATTTATTTTTTTTGCATTTTTAAAACATGAAAAAGATGCAATTTTTTTTGTTTTTTTTTTATGAAAACATGATTGGAAAACTTTTAGGATTTGGTCATATGCCAAAAAAATATTTTTATTTTTTTTGCTTTTTTAAAAGAGGAAATTAATTTAAAAATTTTGGGATTTTTTTTTAAATTTTCAAAAAAAATTAGAAATCTTTCAGAGAAAACCGAGTATTTTAATACCAGATTTGTATCTTACAGTGTAAATATACAACCTAATATTATGCAAAATTGGTAGAAAAAGATGTAAGGGGACCCACAAATATTTTTAAAAATGAACCTCGAAATTTTGGATTTTTCATTTTTTATAATATTATAATATTATAAAAAATTATTTAAATATATTGGGTCAGGACGGCCTAGCCTGGTTGGGCCGACTAGCGGCCTAAAAGGGTTGGGTCGATATCGGCCCAATGAATCTAGTCTCTTTTTTTTTAGGTTTGGATCGGACCCAGCCCAGCCATTTGTGTTGGGCAGACACAGGTCCAAACCAAACTTGGAGGGTTAATTATCCCCTCCCGGCCCCGCCCTGCATGCAGAACGAATTATCATTCTGCATGCAAGAGGACAATGACAAGGAGGAACGAAGAGGAAGGAGGAGAAGAGAGGAGGGGACTACCTGGCGTGGGGAGTGTTGCTAGTGGCCTGGCCGTGGAGCTGGTGGAGAGGGCGGTGGCTAGCAAAATATTATGCAAAATAGTTTTTTTTGAAGTTTCGGAGGAAACTAGGTATTTTTAATATCAGGTCTCTATCTTACAATATAAGTCTACAACCTGATATCATGCAAAATAGTTGGAAAAACATTCGAGAGGCTCACAAATATTTTTAAAATGTCATTTGAAAAATTTGAAATTTTTTTCTTTTTTAAAAAAGTATATTTTTAATATTATTATATTATTTATTTATTTAATTGGCTAAACCCGACCTAGCTATCTGAGCTGGGCTTAATCGGGTCCAACCTGACTCAATCGGGGTGGGCTAACTAACGGCCCAATAGGCTTCTCTCGTTTTTTTGTTGGGTTGGGCTTAAATTGTTCCAACCCAGGAACACATGGTCACTAGCTCGATCCAGTGACCATGTTAATTAAATTTGTCGTTGCATACAAAATGAATTATACATGCAACGGCTACAGAGGGGAGGATGGGAGGAAAAAAGAAGACTTGTCTGACCGGAGGAGAAGAACTGCTGGTGGCTAGAAAGTCCAGCTGTTGACTCATGGAGTCGCAGAGGGTTGGTGTTGGCTACTGGAAGAAAAGTTTGCGGCATAAATGAAAATTTTTGCAGTGGTTTTTCCTGATGTGGAGGTGACCAGCTGGTAGATGTGTTGGCGACTCATGGTGGAGCTTTCTGTGGAGAACACTGTAGAGAGGCGGTTGATGGTCATAAAAGCCAAGGTCATGGCGATAGAATATGGTGGAGAAAAACGATATGGCAGAAAAAACTAGAGGGAGGCTAGTTTTTCTCCAAGAATGGCCTCCGATTTTTTTCCCCTCTAATGCTTGGAATCCTCCCATATCTATAGGGGATGGTTGAGGGATGTTTTGTCTTTATTGAGGATCAATCTTGGTCCTTGATTCAGCCCATAAGGATCTCAATCGTTGGCTCAAAGTGGTCATTATGAACTGTCAAATTTTGATAGTTAAAGGCTACCTGAGCTGGCCTTTTTGGGCCAGCACCACGGCCGTTGTGGTGTCAATCAGCCAGAAAGAACCATGTCAGGGTGTAGTCAAATGTCAGACCGTCATAATGGTGTATGGTTTATCTAGTTTAGTTGAGAGATGAAGCATTAAATACCCCTGAAAAGTAGTCATCCATGCAGTTTTTTCAGGCTAAAAAAAAAAGAAGATGATGAACAATAACCAAACGATACGTCGTCTGGTCTGTCTTTTTTTTGTTGTTGTTCGGTCAAAACCGCGTCATTTTGGATTTTAGTTTAACGATTTGGTCAAAGTTCAATTTAGTCATTCAGCTTTTGATTCCTTTAATTGCACCCCTGATTGGCCTAAAACTTTTAAATTTATGAATTTGGCCCTTGCCAAACTTCAACTTCAGCCCTAAATTTTTATGCATTTTTCATTGTGGTCCTTGGTCTTAGATTTATGTAAATTGACCATTAAACTTTCAAATCTCTTCAATTGCACTCTTGATTTCGATCAATTTAGTCCCTAGAGTTTAGCGACTTTTTCAAAAAGGTCCTTAGCTCTGAATTTCTTCAATTTAGCCTCCAATTAACCCTAAACTTTTGATTTTCTTGTAATTTTATCTGATTTCAATCAATTGACTTGGTAAAAATTAATTTTGGTCTTCTAAAATTTCAATCTTTTTAATTAAGTCTAAATTGGACTCCCAAACTTAATTTTTCACCAATTAAGTCTCTAATAAAATTAATTTATTCTATTTAAAGTATAATTAAGTCCTTGCACTTATTTAAATCCTTTAATTTGACCCGAATTAATTCTTAAACATAATTAAACTTTTAATTTGGCCCATGACTAAATCAAATTGGCCTATTAAAAACCTAATTATGTACTTAGACTTAATTTTTATGCAAATTTGTCCAATAATAATTTGATTTGATTTTAAATCTGCGTTGTCTCTCTAATTTTTTGTATAATTAGGCTTCCAATTCATTCATAATTGCAGCTAGATCTTCCCCTATATTTAAAATCCTTCCATCTTGATTTTTTTAAATCCTTAAACTTCTTACTATTATTATTTTTTTATTATTTTTTATTTAGAAAATAAATAAATTTTAGAAAATAATTCAAAAATAAGTTATGACAGCCACCAACTCGTAGAGCCTGATTTCCTCCGCGGATGATAATTTACTTGAAATTTGTTAAAATACTGACTGAATTATATGGATCAGAATACCTGAAAAAGAAAAGGAAAGAAAACCCTGGTTTTACTTGTCTTGCTCTAGGTTCTTGGTCTTTGAACATAAATATTTCATGAGTTTCTAATGTGTTTGTATGGTTACAGCATTGCAGCTTTGTGTTGTTGCTGCCTTATTGATGAGTGTTGCTGCGATCCCTCCATCATCTTTATTAGCTAATAGAGCTATATATCATGCTTCTTGCACGCATAATTTTATTTCTAAGATGTAAATTGAGTTCTTGCTCTTGCGTTATAGTTTTGTATCGATTCTCATTTACTGAAATTAATGAGAGAGAGAGAGAGAGAGTGTTGCTCTTATTTTGTTTGAAAGTGGGCTGTTTATGAAGCTAATAAGTACGGCCCATTAAGAACACTTGAACCCCATTGTCTTCAGCACTTGATGGGGTTTAGGTGTCATCTCTCTCCAGTCTGCTTAGCTGCGGCCATCATCACCGGCGGTTTCACCAGGTTGGTCCTTTTCTTCTTTTATCTCTCTCTCTCTATCGCTTTTTATGTTGGTTTCTTATTTTTTTGGCTCCCACAAATCAGAATGGCCGAGAAAGATAAAGGGCCAATTATTGGGCTTTCATGGCAGCCAAAGTTGCCGACTTTGTCGTCGTCTACAACAAAAAATATCAAGAACTCAGTTGAGCCTGAAAGCAGCAGTGCACTTTGGAAATCCAATTCACAGCTTGTTGATGTCTTATTTGTGCCACCCAATGATCCCATTAAGTTAAACAAGTTACTTAAAAGCCAACGCAAAGATACACTAGGCAAGGATTGGTATGTTTTCAATACTAAAGTTCC
>Ga0307513_10006686_pt1 | contig 15044 bp, 12 predicted proteins | sample 15_EM_MG_FD_202174 | JGI IMG/M metagenome (GOLD analysis project Ga0307513, IMG submission 202174) | Populus trichocarpa ectomycorrhiza microbial communities from riparian zone in the Pacific Northwest, United States - 15_EM | ecosystem: Host-associated > Plants > Roots > Unclassified | place... | reverse complement strand
CACCGAGCGGGTGAGGTGGCGCGGGCGGTCCGGGTCGAGGCCCCGTGCCGCCGCCACCGCGACCGCGAGGCGCTGGGCGCGTACGAGTTCGGCGAGCGGGTCGAGGACGCCGGCCACCCACAAGGCACCGGTGTCCCGCACCTGTTGGGCCAGCCCCTCCGGCGCCTCGCCGAACATCCAGGTCGCCGTGGAGCGGGTGGTGACGCTGATGGGACCGTGCCGGTACTCCATCGCCGGATACGCCTCGGTCCAGGACAGGGACGCCTCGCGCATCTTCAGCCCGGCCTCATTGGCGAGCCCCACCGTCCAGCCCCGGCCTAGGAAGGTGAACTGCGTGCACTCGACGAGCCCTTCGGGCAACGGAGTCGAGAGCGCCGTACGGCAGTCGTCGAGCACGGTCTCGTCGTGCAGTCCGAGGTCGGCCCGGAGCAGTGTGAGGGCGGTGGTGGCGAACCTCGTCTGCACGACGGAGCGTTCGTCCGCGTAGCCGAGCACGACGACATCATCTGCCGCTTCCATCACGGGAGTTCGGGGATCGGCGGTGATCGCGGTCGTCCGCGTCCACGCGCCCGTGGGCGTGCCGTCCCGCAGTCGTCCGAGCAGTTCGAGCACCTCGGTGGTGGTGCCGGACCGGGTGAGGGCGACGACCCGGTCGTACGGGCGGCCGTAGGGGAACTCGGAGGCGGCGAAGGCGTCCGTCTCGCCCTGGCCGGCGCCTTCCCGCAGGGCCGCGACGGCCTGTGCCATGAAGTACGAGGTCCCGCAGCCCACGATCGCGACCCGCTCCCCCGCCGCCGGCAGCGCGTGGGCATACGCGCTCGCCTCCGCGGCGGCGCGGGTCCAGCACTCGGGCTGGCTGTTCAGTTCGTCCTCGACGTAGGTCATGTGGTGCCTCTCCCCCAGAGAGCCGATTCATGCTTGTTCTTGCAAGATATAGCCAGGTTTCGAGCATAATCAAGCATTCGAGCAGCAGGGGCCGTGAACATTCGGTGCGCTAGGGTCGCGGAAGATCGAGGAACGGAGAGTCCGGATGTCCCGGGACGCCCGCTGGAAGTCCCTGCTGGAGCTACTGGTCGAGCGGGGCCGACTGGAGGTCGAGGAGGTGGCGGCCGAGCTTGCGGTGTCGGCCGCGACGATCCGCCGTGACTTCGACCAGCTCGCCGAGCAGCAGATGCTCGTACGCACCAGGGGCGGCGCCGTCGTGCACGGCGTGTCGTACGAACTGCCGCTGCGCTACAAGACCGCGCGTCGCGCCTCCGAGAAGCAGCGCATCGCGCGGGCGGTCGCGGGTCTGGTCGCCCCCGGTGAGGCGGTGGGCCTGACGGGCGGGACGACCACGACGGAGGTGGCGCGCGCATTGGCCGAACGCGGCGACCTGACCGTCGGCTCGCCCGCGCTGACGATCGTCACGAACGCGCTGAACATCGCCAACGAGCTTGCCGTACGGCCCCAGTTCAAGATCGTACTGACGGGCGGGGTCGCACGCCCTCAGTCGTACGAACTCGTCGGGCCGCTCGCCGACGGCGTGCTGAGCCAGATCACCATCGACATGGCCGTGCTGGGTGTGGTCGCCCTCGATGTCGCACACGGGGCGGCGGCGAACGACGAGGCGGAGGCCGCGATCAACCGGCTGCTGTGCGAGCGCGCCGGGCGCGTGGTGGTCGCCGCCGACTCCAGCAAGCTGGGGCGGCGGGCGTTCGCCCGGATCTGCGCGGTGGAGGCCGTGGACACGCTGGTCACGGACTCGGCGGCGGACGCGGAGACGGTGGGGCGGTTCGAGGAGGCCGGCCTCAGGGTCATTACGGTCTGAGTGATCACGGTGTGAGTGATCGCGGTCTGAGCCATCACGGGCTCAGTGATCACGGCCTCAGCGATCACGACCCTCTTTCAACTGCCTTCGTTCAGGGGGTGGTTCTGGTGTTGTCGAGCCGTTCGACGCGCGCCACGTTCGCCCGGTCCTCGGCGTCCGCGCTCGCCTCGGCGGCGAACCAGGCGTCCAGGATCTCCTTGAGCAGCGGTTCCGAGGTCAGGCGCAGGCTGAGCGCGAGCACGTTGGCGTCGTTCCAGCGGCGGGCGCCGTCCGCCGTGTAGGCGTCCGTGCACAGGGCCGCGCGTACGCCGGGCACCTTGTTCGCGGCGATCGACGCGCCCGTACCGGTCCAGCAGCACACGACGGCCTGGTCGGCGTTCCCGGAGGCGACCTCGCGGGCCGCCGCCTCCGAGCAGGCGGCCCACTGCGGATCGTCGCCGGGGTTCAGCGCCCCGTACGTCACCACGTCGTGTCCGCGGTCCCGCAGGTGCCCGAGGAGGGCGCGGGCCACGGGTTCGTCCATGTCCGAGGAAACAGAGATCCGCATGCCCCGAGACTAACCGGCCGTGGAACGGACGGTCGCCGCGAGTCGCGGAATGAGCGCCTCGGCATTGCCACGGTTGACCGCGTGCAACTGATCGGGGCCCCAACCGGCGTACGCGTCAAGGCCGTTGTCGAAGCCGGTGCCCCATTCCTCGGGAAGCATGGGGAAGTCACTGCCGAACAGGATGCGTTCGGGGTCCGCGAAGGCCAGCAGCGAGGGCAGGGTCGCGGGGCTGCCGGCGAGGGCGGTGTCGACGTAGAAGCTGCGCAGGTCGGTGAGGAAGTCCTCGGGGGTGGTGTCGGGGTCGAGGTGTCCCGCGAGGGCCAGCCGGTGGGCGGCGTACGGCAGGAAGCCGCCCGCGTGCGGCAGGATCATCCTGATCCGGGGGTAGCGCCGGGGTACCCCGCGCATCGCCAGATGCAGGGCGGTGCGGGTGGTGTCGTAGGGAAAATCGACCAGTGGGGCGGGTGGCAGCGCGGGGTCCGGAGGGCCCGGTGGACCTGGCGGGGCGGTGGGGTGGACGAGGACGACGGCGGACCGGCGGTCCAGTTCGGCCCACAGGGGCTCGAACGCCGGGTCGCCGAGGTAGCGGCCCTGGGCGTTGGACAGGACCATCACGCCGTCGGCGTTCAGCTCGTCCAGGGCGTGGGCGGCCTCGGTGAGCGCGCCGTCGACGTCCGGGAGGGGCAGCACGGCGAACAGGCCGAAGCGGTCGGGCCGGTTCTTGACCAGTTCGGCGGTGTACTCGTTGACGCTCCGGGCCCCGGTCCGGGCGCCGTCCGGGTCGTCGGGGGCGGCGAGCGGAGCGGCGTACGACAGCACGCCGGTGGCGATGGACCGGCGGTCCATCATCGCGAGCGCGCTCGCCTCGTCCCACACGGGCGCGGGCCAGCCGAGGCCGGCGGCGCGCCCGGCCATCGCACGGGCGCGCTCCGGTGGGATCAGGTGCTGGTGGACGTCGATGCGGCGGGGATCCGTCCGGATGGGGTCCGTCATACGTCCGAGCCTCCTCGGATTCGGCCGATGTGGTGCGTGATATGTGGTATCGACCAAGAAACGACGATACGCGACATGGGGTACACGCCACATCTCGGAATGTCCCGGAGCATCCCGGAGAGATCCCACCCGGCGGTCGGTCACCCGCGGTCGGTCACCAGTCGTCGGTCACCAGTGGTCAGCCTCCGCTGCCCGGATCGCAGCAGCCGTCCCGTCGCATCTGGTGGCTCACCTCCAGCCACTCCTCGGCGGAAGCCGACGACCCCTGTGGGTCGTGGCGGCGCGTGGAGTCGGGCCCGAAGGCGTCGACCAGGTCCGTCTGCTCGAAGGGGATGCCGCCTCGCAGGACGGCCACGGTCCGGATCAGGGTGGCGAAGTCGGTGAAGGGGTCGCCGTCCACGATCGTGAGGTCGGCGAGCTTGCCCTCCTCCAGCGTGCCCAGGTCGGCGTCGGCGCCGAAGACCCGCGCGGGCAGCAGGGTGGCGGTGCGCAGTGCCTCGGCCGGTGACAGGCCGGCGCGATGGAGTGCACGCAGGGCCAGGTGCAGATGCAGGCCCACCGGGACGAGCGGCTGGTCCGTGCCGAGCGCGACCAGGCCGCCCGCAGCGAGGATCCGCCGGTAGACGTCCACCTCCCTTGCCAGTGTTGCCAGTTGGGCTTCGGTGGGCGCAACTCCGGCTTGTTGTCGGACGAGTGCGGTGTCCCACGGGGGCATGAGCGTCGTGACGCGCGGGTCGTCGGCGAGGGCGGGGTCGGCGCCGAGCAGGGGAGCCGCCGTGAACGGGGTGGCGATCAAATGGAAGTCGGTACGGGTGTAGATCTCCTCCAGGTCCTGGTAGGCACGGCCCGTCGCCGTGGTCGCGTGGCCGAACTCCAGTCGCTGGGTGGCTTGCAGATGGGTCGTCAGATCCTGTCCGAGTTGTACGCCCGGGCTGCACAGATGGCTGCCGCTGCGCACTCCGAGCCGGTCGTGGGCGAAGTCGGCGGCCTCCTTCATCACCCAACCCGGGGCTCGTACGTACGTCTTCACGAAGTCCCAGTCGAGCGCCCGCGCCCGGGTCAGGGAGCGACGCAGGCCCTCGGGGGTGCGGTGGGCGCGGGCCATGCTGTAGGCGACGCGCCCGCCGTCGAGCAGTTCGCCGGTGGACAGGAGCCGGGGTCCGGCGAGGGCACCGGCGGCGACCGCCTCACGGATGCGGGCCTGTTCGTAGGCGAAGCCGCCGAGCGAGACGGCGGTCGTGATGCCGTACGCGACCTGGAGTGCCGTCTGACGGCCGCCGTACGTGGACTGCCAGGGGTGGGTGTGCGCGTCCCACAGGCCCGGGATCACCGTACGGTCGCTCGCGTCGATCCGGCGTACGGCCGCGCGGCCGGCCCGGTGCGGAGCGACCTCGGCGATACGGCCGTCGCGGACGACGACATCGATGTCCTCGCGGACGTCCGGCCCGGTGCCGTCCCAGAAGCGGCCCGCGTGGACGACCGTGTCGGCCGGGCGGGGCCTGCGGTAGTCCAGCGGAACGCGGACGGTACGGGTGCTGCCGTCGGCGATGTCGATCAGGCGCAGGGTGCCCGCGGAGAGGTGGAGGAGGGTGCGGGCGTCGGCCGACCAGGACGGGTGATCGGCCGGTTCGGTGGTGAGTTGGCGTGGCTCGCCGTCGGGAGTGCCGTCGGCGCGGACCGGCAGCAGCCACAGCGCGGACTCGGCGACGACGGCCATCCAGCGGCCGTCCGGGGACCAGACGGGCCCGGAGTCGTAGCGGTCGGCGAGCGAGGTGTGCGGGGCGAGGGCGTGCAGGACGGCGGTGCCGGTGCTGGTGTCGACGACCCGGATGAGGTTGAAGCCCTCACGGAAGCGCTGGTTGACGCGGTTGCGGTCGCAGAGGGCGACGTACCGGCCGTCGGGCGACCAGCTGGGGCGGCCGGGCAGGCCGCCCGCTCCGAGCGGTGCGGCGAGGGTCCGTTCGGCGCCGTCGGGCAGATCGCGCACCACGAGGTTGCCCGCCATGTCCAGGCAGGCCAGCCGTGTCCCGTCGGGCGAGAGGGCGGGGAAGACCCGGCCGCCCTCGGCGAGCACGGTCTCCGCACCGGAGTCGAGGTCGCGGCGCCGCACGGTGAACAGGCCGTCGCGGTCGTCGGCGTACACCAGCGCTGTGCCGTCGGGTGTCCAGGTCGGCGCCAACACATAGCGGGTGGCGGGTACTTGGAGAACCTTGCGGGGTGGCCGACCGCCCGTGGTCCCCGCGGTCCACAGCGCGTTGAGCGCGGCGAAGGCGACGGACCGGCCGTCCGGGGAGAGGGCGGGCAGGTGGAGCGCGCGGACCGGGCGGGTGCCGGCGCCCTCGAAGTCGTACGACTTGACGCGGTACTTGGGACGGTTCACGGGGAGTGTGGCGGTGAACGGGATCTCCTCGCCGTCGGCCGGTGCGTCCGGGTCGAGGAGGCGGAACTGGCCGTCGATGTTCAGCAGCAGTCGTTCGCCGTCCGTCCAGCGGGGCGGTGCCGGGAGGAGGTCGCCGTCGACGGCGACCGGTGTGCCGTCCACGACGAGGGTGCAGGAGGCGGTGGGGGCGGCCGTGGTGCGGAGATAGGCGAGGCGTCCGGCGGGTGAGACGGCGGGGGTCATGAGCTGGGCGCCGGAGTCGTCGGTGTGCTCCGTGACGACCGGGCCCGAGCCGTCGGCGGCCACGGACGCGACGGTGGTAGCGCGGAGGGAGCCCGGGGTCGGGACCGCCCCCCGCACGAACAGCACCCGCTCGCCGTCGGGCGACCAGGTCGGGTCGAAGTCCTCCCAGGCGGTGTCCTGCCCGGGGCCCTGCTGGTCCGGGCGTCCGGTGAGCCGGGTCAGCGTGCCCGTGCGTACGTCCACGACCCAGACGCGGTACGGGGCGCCGGTCACGGTGTCTCCCTCGCGCTCGGAGGCGAACGCGATCCGGGTGCCGTCCGGCGACCAGGCCGGGCCCCGGTCGTCCCACGGGCCGTCGGTGAGCTGCCGTAAGCCGGTGCCGTCGGGCCGCAGCGTCCAGAGGTGGAAGCCTCCGCCGCGGTAGGCGCATACGACGAGACGGCTGCCGTCGGGTGAGAACTGGGGGCGCGTGGGTTCGAGGCCGGGCGAAGTCAGCGCGACGGCGGCGCCTCCGCCGCGCGGCACGGACCAGAGCACGTTCTGCACCTCGGCGACCAGCCGGTCACCGGCGGGAGCGAGGGTCGCGGAGCCGCCCGTGGCGGCGGTGAAGGTGAGGTCGGTTGCGGTGTTGGGCGCGGCGACGGCCACCGGCGTACCGGCGGTGGCGAGTGCGGCGGCCGTGGCAGTGGCCGTGACGGTTGCCGTGGCAGTCACCTGGAGGAATCTGCGGCGGGAGAGCGGGCCGAACCGGGTGTCGTCGTCCGTGGGGCTGGAGGTGTCTTCGGCGTCCAAGGGGGCTCCCAGTGTGCGGAGTTGGCGTGTCGGACAGGTCGGACGGGTCGGGCTGGTCGGGCTGGAGAGATCGGTGAGGCGAAGGTAAGGGGCAGAGCGCCCTTCGGGGGACCCCGCCCGGCGGTTATCGGCCGAACTTCACACTGACGTGAGCCTTGCCCCCGGCTGTCGCGCACATCCGACTGAACGTTCCTGGCCCCCGGCGTCGACGCGCCGGGGGCCAGGGGCTGGGGTGTCAGCAGCAGCGGCTCTGCGGGTGGGTCTCCCGGTGCCGGGTGCGCAGTACCTCGTACTCGCGCCGGGTCGGCACGGGGGTGTGCGGGTGCTGGCCGCGATGGCGCTCGCAGTGGCGGTCGTACTCCGCCTCTCCGGTCAGTTCGCGCAGATACCAGCGCACGTGTCGGAACACGGCACGTACCCGGTGCCGGACGGTCATGAGCGGGCCCCCACCAGCGGTTCGGTGGCCTGCTGCGGCAGGTCGATACGGGATTCGACGTACGGCGTCTCGGTCGTCGGGAGTGGTACGGGCGAGCGTACGGCCCGTACGCAGACCACGGCCGCGTTGGCGATGACCACCGTGACCAGCAGCAGGAACAGGGCGATCAGGACGCCGTCGACGGTGGAGTTGGTGACCACGGTGTGCATGTCGTCGAGGGACTTGGCGGGCGCGATGACCTGGCCGGCGTCGATGCCGTCGGCGTACTTGGCGCGCTGGGCGAAGAAGCCGACCCGGGGGTCGTCGGAGAAGATCTTCTGCCAGCCGGCGGTGAAGGTGATCGCGACCACCCAGGCCAGCGGAGCGCCGGTCACCCAGGCCCAACGCAGTCGGCCGGACTTGATCAGCACGGTCGTGCAGACGGTGAGGGCGATGGCGGCCAGCAGCTGGTTGGCGATGCCGAAGAGGGGGAAGAGCTGGTTGATTCCGCCGAGCGGGTCGGTGGCGCCGGTGTAGAGGAAGTAGCCCCAGGCGGCCACGACGATTCCGCTGCACAGCCAGATGCCGGGCTTCCAGTTGACCCGGCCGATGGGCTTCCAGACGTTGCCGAGCATGTCCTGGAGCATGAAGCGGCCGACCCGGGTGCCCGCGTCGACCGTCGTCAGGATGAACAGCGCCTCGAACATGATCGCGAAGTGGTACCAGAAGGCCTTCAGGGCCGCGCCGCCGAAGACCCCGGAGAAGATCTCCGACATGCCGACGGCGAGGGTCGGCGCTCCGCCTGAGCGGGCGATCAGGGTCTGTTCCTCGACGGCCTTGGCCGCCTGGGTCAGCTGGTCGGGGGTGATGGTGAAGCCGAGGCCCGCGACCGCCTGGGAGGCGGATTCGGCGGTGGTGCCGAGGAGTCCGGCGGGGGCGTTCATCGCGTAGTAGAGGCCGGGTTCGAGGGTGGCGGCGGCGATCAGCGCCATGATCGCGACGAACGACTCCATCAGCATGGCGCCGTAGCCGATCATCCGGACCTGGGACTCCTTCTGGATCAGCTTCGGCGTGGTCCCGGAGGCCACCAGCGCGTGGAAGCCCGACAGGGCGCCGCAGGCGATGGTGATGAAGAGGAACGGGAAGAGCGACCCGGCGAAGACCGGGCCGGTGCCCGAGGAGGCGAAGTCGCTCACCGCGTCCGCCCGCATGACGGGCGCGGCGACCACGACACCCACCGCGAGGAGCGCGATGGTGCCGATCTTCATGAAGGTGGAGAGGTAGTCGCGCGGCGCGAGCAGCATCCACACCGGGAGGACGGAGGCGACGAAGCCGTAGCCGACCAGACAGAAGACCAGGGTGGTCGGGCTGAGGGTGAAGGTGTCCGCGAGCGAGGAGTTCTGGACCCAGCTGCCGCCGACGATCGCGAGCAGCAGCAGGGCGACCCCGATGAGGCTGGTCTCGACGACACGGCCGGGGCGTACGACATGCATCCAGAAGCCCATGAACAGGGCGATGGGGATGGTCATGGCGACGGAGAAGGTGCCCCACGGCGAGTGGGCGAGGGCGTTGACCACGACCAGGGCCAGCACTCCGAGCAGGATGATCATGATGGCGAACACCGCGATCAGCGCCGCCGCGCCGCCCGCCCTGCCGATCTCCTCCCGGGCCATCTGCCCGAGCGATTTCCCGTCCCGCCGCATGGACAGGAACAGCACCACCATGTCCTGCACGGCCCCGGCGAAGATCACTCCCGCGACGATCCACAGGGTGCCGGGCAGATACCCCATCTGGGCCGCGAGTACCGGCCCGACCAGCGGTCCGGCGCCCGCGATCGCGGCGAAGTGGTGGCCGAGGAGCACCCGGCGGTCGGTCGGCTGGAAGTCGACCCCGTCTTCCAGGCGTTCGGCGGGAGTGGCCCGGCTGTCGTCCGGCTTCAGCACCCGCCGGACGACGAAGCGGGAGTAGAAGCGGTAGGCGATGGCGTACGAGCCGAGGGCGGCCACCACCAGCCAGACCGCGGAGATCTCCTCGCCCCGGGCCAGCGCGAGGACGCCCCAACAGACGGCGCCGGCCAGGGCGACGGTCGTCCAGAGCAGGATCGAGCGCGGTGTCATCCGGGAGGATCCGGACGGCGGGTTCGGTGGGCCTTCCGGTGCCGGGAGAGCGGAATCGGGCATGGCTGATGCGGACATGGCGGCTCCTCACCTGACGGTGATGGGTGAACGGTGACGGCTGGTGCCGGGACTGGAACTGGGGCTGGGGCTGGGGCTGGGGTGCGACGGGTGTGCGCGGCTCGGCGAAGGTGACGTCGACGGTGGACCGGCCCGGTCAGGGGTCGCGGCCCGCCTTCCTGGTCAGGGCGTAGGCGGCGAGCAGACAGAGCCCGCTGCCCGGTACCCAGGCGAGCTGGTACCAGTAGAAGAACGGCGTGCCGACGAGCTGCGGGCCCGCACCGGCGTACCAGGGGACCCACAGCAGCCCTGCCGCGGGCGCGAGGAGCAGCACGGCGACGGCGACGTGCCGTAGCCGTTGATGTCCGGTCCGTGCCATGACCTGCGCTCCCTTCCCGCTCGCTGGGGGTCTGTGCAAGAGTTGCCCACTCGCCGGATGTGGTTGACAGCGAATTTCCAGAAGATTTCCCGTCGGTTCCCTGTCCTCCGAACCGGCCACCCGCGCAACTCTCCGGCGAGGGCTCCAGGCACACCAAGGACGGTGACCCATGGCGGACAGCGCCATGACCGCGACGTTCCTCGCCGTGATCGGCGGGGCGTCGCTGCTCGCCGTGACCGCGCGCCGGCTGCGCCCGAGCGACCGGCTGCCCTCGCTGGAGGGCTGGGCGCTGGCCGACCGGAGTCTCGGCCCGGTGTGGACCTGGCTGCTGCTCGGCGGCACGATCTTCACCGCGTACACCTTCACCGCGGTGCCCGGACTGGCGTACGGCAATGGCGCGCCGGCGTTCTTCGCGGTGCCGTACACGGTGATCGTCTGTCCGCTGGCCTTCGTCCTGTTGACCCGGCTGTGGGCGGTGGCCCGGCGGCACGGTTACATCACGGCCGCCGACTTCGTGCGCGGGCGGTACGGTTCGCCGCCGCTGGCCCTGGTGGTCGCGCTGACCGGGATTCTCGCGACGATGCCGTATCTGGCGCTGCAGCTGCTCGGCATACGTGCCGTGCTGACCGCCGGGGGGCTGTATCCGCGGGGCGCTGCCGGGGATCTGGTCATGGTGGCGCTGTTCGCGGGGCTCGCGGTGGCGACGTACCGGCACGGGCTGCGCGCGCCCGCCGTCATCTCGGCGCTCAAGGCGGTGGCCGTCTTCGTCTCGCTGACCGCCGTCTGCTGGCTGGTCCTCGACCGGTTCGGCGGGCCCGGCGCTGTGTTCGACGGGGCGGCGCGCCGGCTCGGCGGCACGGACGCCGCCCACTCGCCCCTGCTCCTCTCCCCCGAACAGCAGCCCGCCTACGCCACGCTCGCCCTGGGCTCGGCACTGGCGCTGCTGATGTACCCGCACGTGCTCACCGCCGGTTTCGCGGCCGACGGCACGCGCACCGTCCGCAAGGTCGCCGTGTCGCTGCCCGCGTGGACGGGGCTCCTTGCACTCTTCGGTTTCCTCGGCATCGCGGCCCTGGCGGTGGGGGTCCAGGCCCCGGAGGGCGGTGCCGAGGCGGCTGTGCCGATGTTGGTCGACCAGTTGATGCCGGGGCCGCTGGCGGGCCTGGTGTTCGGCGCGATCACCGTGGGGGCGCTGGTCCCGGCCGCCGTGATGTCGATCGCCGCCGCCACCAGCTTCGTACGCAATGTGTACGTCGAGTACGTCCATCCGACGGCCACGCCCAAGCGGCAGGTGCGCATCGCCAAGGCCGTGTCGCTCACCGCGAAGGTGGGGGCGGTGGCGTTCGTGTTCGGGCTGCGCGACCAGGACGCCGTGAACCTCCAACTGCTCGGCGGCGTCTGGATCCTGCAGATCTTCCCGGCCGTCGCCGTCGGGCTCTACACCGGCCGGCTGCATCCGCGTGCGCTGCTCGCCGGGTGGGCCGTCGGCATGGTGGCAGGAACGTTCATGGTGGTGCGCGAGGGCTTCTCGTCCATCGTGGCGTTCGGTTCCGGCGACCAGCCACTCCAGGTGTACGCCGGTCTGGCCGCCCTTCTGCTCAATCTGGCCGTCGCCGTCCTCGGCACGGCGGCCCTCGAACGTCTCGGCGTCCCGCGCGGCGCCGACGCGACCGACCTGCCGTCCCGCCTGATCGTCAGGCGGCGCCCCGAGACGGGAGCGAACAACCCGTGAGACGCAGAGAGCCCACACGCCTGCCGGTGCTGCCACCGGTGGCCGCCGCCCTGGCCGAACCGGCCGTCGCCGCACCGTCCGTGCCACGGCCCGTCGCCTCGAGTCCGCGGCCCGCCGCCGCGAGCGAGGTCCTCGCCCCCGTGGTCGGCGATCCGGCCGACCTCGAACGCGAGACCGCCCTCGCCAGCCTGTTCGAGCTGCACTACTCATCGATGCTGCGGCTGGCCGTCCTGCTCGGCGCGGACGACCCCGAGAACGTGGTGGCCGAGGCCTACTACCAGCTCTACCGGAAGTGGCGGCGGCTGCGGGAGACCGAGGCGGCGGAGGCGTATCTGCGCTCCACGGTGTGCAATCTGACCCGGATGCGCATACGCCACCTCCAGGTAGCCCGCCGGCATGTGGAGAACCCGCCCCCGCCGGAGGACTCGGTCGCCTCCGCCGAGAGCACCGCTCTCCTCCACGACGACCAGCGGGTACTGATCGGCGCCCTCCAGCAGTTGCCCGCCCGGCAGCGCGAGGCACTGGTCCTGCGCCACTGGCTGGGCCTCAAGGAGAGCGAGATCGCCGCCGCGATGGGGATCTCCTGCGGCTCGGTCAAGACGCACACCGCACGCGGCATCGCCGCTCTGACCCAGGCGATGGAGACACGGCGATGACCAACGACCACTTCACAGAACAGGACCGCACGGAACGGGAGTTGCGCGCCGCCCTGGAGACCCTGGCCGGCGGAGTGAGCGCCGCACCCACCCCGGACGCCTACCGCACGGCACGCGGCGACTGGCTACGACGGGAGAGGCGCCGCCGACTCGTCCTCGCCGTACTGATCGCTGTCGTCTTCACCCTCGCCACACTGATCGGCCTGTGGGTCCTCAACCACGCCCCGTCCGAACCCGGCGTCATCTTCTCCGGCACCCGGAGCACGGTGATCCCGGGCGCAGCATTCGAGACCTCGCCCTGATCAACCAAGGGGCGCGGGGAACTGCGCGACCAGCCTCGACGGCGCCGCACCGAACCAGACAACCCCTCGCGCCGCTCCCCTACCGGCGCCGCCAAGGCAACGCCTCCTGATCATCCTCAGCAGCGTCCACACGCTGCAACGCCCCGTTGATCGCCTCCCCGATCTCCGCAAACCCCCGCACCTGCTCGGGAGTAAGCGCATCGAAGACAGCACGGCGCACCGCGTCCACATGCCCGGGCGCCGCCCGTTCCAACAGCTCACGCCCCTGATCGGTGAGTACGGCGAACTGGTTGCGCCGGTTCGCGGGATCGTCGCGTCGATCCACGTGACCGGCCTGCTGGAGACGAGTCACCGCATGGGTGAGCCGACTGCGGGTGATCTTCAGCCGCTCGGCCAGCTCGGACATGGTCAGGGCCTCGTCCGGGACGGATGACAGGTGGGCGAGCAGCGTGTAGTCGGCGTGCCCCGCGCCCCTTCAGAGGTGCGGGGCAGGCTCATCCACCGTGTGGATGGGGTGGATACGGGATTCGGATCGCGCGGAGGATGGCGACGCGGCGCACGACGACCCATAGTCGTCCCTACCCGCGCGCCGCTGTCCGGACCAGCCGCCGTCGTGCGGCCGTCCGCAGCATGCCGTGCGCCGTCGGCGCCCGTCAGAACCGGCATGCCCGCTCCCTCATACCGTCCCTGGAGTCGCCATGCCCGGTCCCGTCCTGCCACCCCCTTCCGCCACGGTCGACGACGACGCGCCGTCGTCCCTGGAGGTCTCGGGCCCGGCCCATCTGCTGCGCGTGACCCTGTTGATGGCGGGCAGCTGTCTGCCGATCCTGGGCGCGGTGCTGATCGCCCCGGTACTGCCCAAGATGCAGGACCACTTCGCGTCGGTCCCCGGCGCCAAGGCGTTGGTGCCTCTCGCGCTGACCGTTCCGGCGCTGGCACTGGCGCTGCTGGCTCCGTTCGCCGGGGTGATCGTGGACCGGGTGGGCCGCAAACGCCTGCTGATCGTGGCGACTGTGCTGTACTCCGTGTTCGGCACGGCACCGCTCTGGCTGGACTCACTGGGCGGCATCATCGCCAGCCGCGCCCTGGTCGGGGTCACGGAGGCCGCGATCATGACGTGCTGTACGACATTGATCGGCGACTACTACTCCGGTCGCCGACGGGTGAAGTACCTCGCCCTCCAGACCATGTGCGCCTCGGCGTCGGCCACCGCCTTCTTCGTGGTCGGCGGCGCAGCCGGATCGGCGGGCTGGCGCATACCGTTCTGGGTGTACGCGGTGAGCCTGGCGCTCGCCCCGCTGATGGCCGCCGCGCTACCCAACCCTGCCGCTGGGTCGGCCGGTGCCGAGGTCCCGGCCGGGTCGGAGACCCACCGCGCCTTCCCCTGGCGGCACCTGGCGGGGATCTGCGCGCTCACCTTCTTCGGGGCGATGGTCTTCTACACGGTCCCCGTGGAGATGGCGTACCTGCTCGACGACCTCGGCGTGGAGAGTTCCGGTGTGATCGGCCTGTCCACCGCGATCGCCAGTGCCGCCACCGTGGGCGGCGCGGTCACCTTCGCCCGCCTGGGGCGCTCCCCCGACCCGATGCTGCCGGCCGTCCTCGCGGTCTGCGCCGCCGGTTTCGGGCTGATGTTCCTCGCGGGCAGCGCCCCGCTGCTGGTCGTCGGAGCGGTCGTCAACTGCGTGGGCACCGGCCTGCTGCTGCCGGCCCTGCTGACCAGCGCGATGTCCCGGCTGGACTTCGAGGACCGCGGGCGCGGGACAGGGCTGTGGATGGCGGCGTTCTTCGGCGGGGAGTTCGTCTGCCCACTGGTGCTGCTCGCGGGGGAGTCAGCGGTGGGGAGTCTGGCGGGGGCAGTGGGGGTGCTGGGCCTGGCCACGGCCCTCGTGGCAGCGGGCCTGAAACTCTAGAGATACGACATGGCGTCCCACCTAGGGGCGCGGGGAACTGCGCGACCAGCCACCCACCAAGCCGCACCCGCCGTTGCACACTCCGTGGCAATTGCGGCTGCGGCTTGTCTGGGGTTGCTCGCGCAGTTCCTCGCCCCCCTCAGGGGGTTCCAGTGAGCGTCGCACCCACCTCGGCCGCCTTCTGGCGGAGCCAAATGTGCGCCGCATCCTGCGCATGCACCGGATGCCACCACAACGCCTCCCGCACCGGCACCGCCTCGAACGGGCAGGCCAGGACACGCACCGCCGCGGAGCGCACCGCCTTCCGGGCCAGGCGCTCCTGGATCATCGCGACCCGGCGGGTGCCCTCGACCATGTGGGGCAGCAACTGGAAGGTCTGCACCGAGACCTCCGTCCGGGGGCTGATCCCTATCATGCTGAGCTGCCGGGCGACCGGGGCGTCGTAAGGGCGCTGGTAGACGGCCCAGGGCAGCCGGGCCAGCTGGTCCAGGGTGAGTTCGTCGCCGACCTCGGGGTTGTCGTCGGCGACCATGCACAGCCAGCGGTCCTGATGCAGGTCGACGACGGGGAAGCCGTCGATCACGCCGTGCGGCATCAGCAGTCCGTCGACGGTGCTCAGCAGGGCGGCGGTGTTCTCCTGGACGGACGGTGCCGGGTGCTGGAAGGTGAGCCGGATACCGGGCGCCTCCTCGTGCAGGGCGCGGGCGA
>Ga0307513_10006685_pt1 | contig 15045 bp, 15 predicted proteins | sample 15_EM_MG_FD_202174 | JGI IMG/M metagenome (GOLD analysis project Ga0307513, IMG submission 202174) | Populus trichocarpa ectomycorrhiza microbial communities from riparian zone in the Pacific Northwest, United States - 15_EM | ecosystem: Host-associated > Plants > Roots > Unclassified | place... | reverse complement strand
TGGGCAACGGCCGGTACAGCACCAGCCCCGCCCCCACGAGCCGCCCACCGTCCCCATCGTCGAACCAACCCAGGCTCTCCGCCCGCCAGTCGGGCTTCACATCACCCCAGGAGGGCACCTGCATATGGCTGGCGGAGGGCCGACCCGCGACAAAGGCCAGATGCTCGGCACGGCTGATGGACCGAATACGGAGTGACACGAGCAAGGCTCCTTGATCAGGCGAGGCCCACCACCCTAGGAGATCAACTCCATGCCGCCCCGCGACCCACCCGACCTGGGCCGGTCCAGCACGGTCAGCTCGGGCCACTGCTCCCGCCACCGTGCCGCCTTCGCCTCATAGACACTCCGAGGAGCAAGCACCGGGTTGGGCCGGACGACGAGGTTGAAGACATCCGACAGTCCGTGCGGCGCGTACACGCGCCACCGCCCATCCCGTTCCAGACGTACACCCAGACAGCACGTCGTCGCCGCGAAGCTGTCGATCGCCGCCTCGGTGGACGCGTACGGCGGGCACGGCACACCGAACTTCTCCTCGTACCAGAGGTGCACCCGGGCCTCGTTGCGGATCTCGACCTCGGCGGGCAGGTCGGCGAAGACCTCCCGCCCGGCGCCGATCGCCTGGTCCTCCGCCTCCCACGACAGATCGCCGTCGTCGAAGTAGAAGATGTCGTAGTCCTTGATCCCATGGGTCGGCGGCCTGTCCGTGACGACGTTCCACACGGTCTGGAACAGACAGCCGGCGGTCAGGTACCACCGGGGCGGATCCAGCGTCGCGGCACGAGCCAGGACCTCCGCCAGCACGTCGTTTCGGGACAACACCCCGCGCAGAGCGCCGAGTTGTTCATCGAGGGGCAGCCGACCGATCATCCCTCGGAGCGCTCGGCGACGAAGGAACCCAGGCCGGGTTCGGTGTAGATGAGCCCCTCCGCGCGCAAGCCCTTGTGCACCTTCTGCGCGGTCACAGCAGCGATGCCGAACTCCGCGGTGATCTCCACAACGGACGGGATGCGAGTCCGCGGCGGATACGTGCCGTCCTCGATACGGCGGCGAATCACCTCGGCCACCTGGCGCCAGCGGGGGATGTCGGCAGCAAATTCCATCACCGCACCACCATGCGCAGACGGCCGTATTCTGCGCGATTCACAGTCCACCGCTCATACAGCAGTAGACCGCAGTAGGGTGTAGCTTTGAAAGACCCCGGCGACGGATTGCCGCCGTCCCGGGGCATGGCCACCAGCATTTCCCGACAGGAGCTGATGACAGTGACCGACCTTATCGACCGCCTCATCGCCTGGGTGAGCACTCTGCTCACCCCACGCGGCACGCACCGCTACTCCCGCCCGACCATCCTCCTCACCCCCACCACTCCACCCCCGCCCCGAGCCACCCTCCCCACCCACCGCAGCCCCTACGGCCTGGACGCCAACGTCCCGCTCGACGGCACCGCCACCAGGTCCGTACGTCCGTACCTCACCGCCCATGAACAGCGTCAGCGGCGAAGGGAGTTGGCGATGGCCACCCTCAGGTTGGACATGCCCGGCCCGTACTGGATCCACGGGGTGGAGGTCGCCTGATGGAGGTGGAACCCGAGTCGCAGTACGGCCCCCGCCTGTTGCCCTGGACCGGCCAGGAGGGCAAGCCCTGTTACCTGATCACCGACGAGCACGGCGGGCCCGTGTCCCGCCTGGCCGACGCGACGGAGTCCGTCCAGCTCGACATGGGCACTGAACTCCTCGCCCACGCCCGCGAGCTACTCCCGGGCACTCCACACGGCGAACTCCGCTTCCTCGCCGAGCGGTTGACGGAGGCTCTGCGTGATGCGCTGCGAGTGGCCGAGAGCCGGGGGCAGCGCTTGAACCGGCTGAACTGAGCGGGAGGGGAAGTGAGAGGGTGGCTGCGGCTGTCAGAGCCCCCTTCCCATTCCGTCCACCAGCTACCGCGTCACTGCTACGGTCGCGTCCATGGCGTTCTCGGTCTCCACGGGTCAGGCTGTCGACCTACGCGTACAGCCCGTTGACGAGGTTCTTGATCGCGTCGAGCGGTCTCTGCAAGTGGGCTTGCTCCCGGACACGTTGGCGCGAAAGCGCCGATCTGTGGGGGCCCGAACCGACCGCGGCACCTGGGTGCGGATCGAGCGGCGCCTGCTGGACAAGATCCCCGACCAAGGGTGGAACGGCACTGAAAGTGCCGCGCGTCTGGAAGGCGTCGCCCAGCCCAAATGGCACGGATGCGTGGTCTGGCGGGCCACGGACGGGCCGGTGATGTGGCGGGCCGACGAAACCGGGCTCCTGCCGGGGGCTCCCGTCGGAAGCGCCATCTTGAGTGAAGCGCCTGAGCTGCCGGACGACTGGTGGGCGGCCTTGAACGCGTCGTTGGACGCGCTGGTGGCCCAGCGCACGAGGCGGGTCGCCACACCGGACACCGACACCATCGCCCAAGCCCTCGTCACCGAGTCCATCCGCAGTGTCTTCTCCGGCGATTTCGATACGGCCATCGAGCGATGGGTGCCGGCGCACGCGGATCTGAACTGGGCCAATATGACCGCTCCGGCGTTCAGTCTCTTCGACTGGGAGGACTGGGGTAACGCACCGCAGGGGCTGGACTCCGCCTCGCTGTGGGCAAGTTCCCTTGCTGTCCCGGCTCTGGCCGATCGTGTGCGGCACGAGCGACGGTCCGACTTCGAAAGCCGGGACGGCAAGGTGATGACCTTGTTCGCCTGCTCGAAGATCCTCGGGCCGTACGCGCACCCGGAAGACCCTCGGCTGGAACCCGCCCGGCGCATGGCCGAACAGGTCGTCAAGGAGCTTCAGTCAGGCTGACCGCGCGAGCGGTCCCGAATAAGACTCCGATACTCCTCGATGGTTTGCTCCTCGACTTCGCCTGCCAGGGCGCCGACGAGTTCGCCCAGGTGGACGGGTTCATCGGTGCCAACAGCGACGGAGACGACCCGCGGGAGGTGATACGCGGCTCTGAAGGCCGCTTGCATGCGGGAGAGCCGGTCGCCATCCCGGAGAAAGACGCGTGGGTCGATCCTGGCCCACACCGGGGCACTGGTGCTGCCCCCGAAGGGGCTCATTCCCCACACCTCGCCGCCGTCCAGGTCCCATGCCTTGGTGAGGGCATCCACGGCATCCAGCGTTCTGGTTCCGACCAGGAGGCCGGCACGGATCATGAGGACTGACGGCCTCGGTACGGTCGGGTCGATCAAACTCACCAGCGGTGATGGGTCCCAGGAGGCGATGCCCCAAGCGGCGCACAGGCCTTTGACCGTGGCGTCGTGGAGGGCAACGCACGCATCTGCCAGCACCTCCTGGCCGTGGGCGGCGGCCTCGCGGAGCGAATGTTCCGGGTTGTGCAGGAACACCAGCTCCGGCTCCCGTCCCAGGTCCCCAGCCACCTGTTCCACGGCCGCGTGCAGCCGTACGGGATCCAGGGAATGCTCCGCCCCACCCGGCCCCGAGAAATAGCCGACCTTCGTGGAGACCGTGAACTTCGGCAGCAGGTCGCCGGCCGTCCGCGCCAGGACCTGGTGCGAGCGGAAGCCGAGGTAGTTGGTGCTGGTGTCGAGTGCCGTGACACCGAGGTCAAGCGCTCCGGTCAGGAGACGGCGTTCGTGACGAGACCGGTGTAGCCCGAGGACAACTCGGGGGTCAGCACCGCGCACAGCTCCTCCTTCACCAGGATCTCGGCGACCTCCGCCACTTCGGCCCCGACGACGGCCGCGGCCTGCTCCACTTCGATCGGCCTCCCGCTCAGCAGCAGACGCAGGGCGGGCAGGGCCTTGGCCGCGAGGGTGACTTTCTTCCCCGAGGTCACAACGGCGACGGTCTCTCCGCGTTGCTGGATCCGAGGAGGGAAGTGGGTGGTGCACACCACGGCGTCGAGCGGCCCGAGTATGTGGAGGAACGGCAGGTGCCGAGGCAGCGTCGTCTCCTGCTCGTACGCGGCCAGGAAATCGGCCGAAGAGCGTTCGCGGACCAGCTGGGCGGCTGCCTCGGTCAGGGCTTCGCTGCCTGTTCCCTGCCGGCGGTCGAGGTCGTGGCGGAAGATCTCGTGTTCGCGGCACCAGTCGGCCAGCCACGCGAGCCAGCTCGCCCCTGTGCGCTTGGTGATACCGAACGTGACGTGAAGGCTCTTGCCGGAGCCGCTACCGGTCCGTGTCGCCTGGTGCCAGTGCCCCCGGGGGATGTGCATGACGTCGCCGGTCCGCATCAGGCCGGACCAGATGATCTCGTCGCTCGGAGTGGTGTTGGGGTCGGCGTCCCGATACATCGGGACGTTGCGGGAGGTCGCGCGGACCTCCCACTCCTTCTCACCCGCCAACTGGACGATGACGACATCGTGGTCGTCCCAGTGCAGGGGGAAGCCGGAGGCATCGTTCGTCGTCAGGTACGCGTTGACCTGGACCCGCTCACGGGACCACCACTGCAGGGCCCGGCACGCGACCTCCATGGTCGGATCGAAGACGTTGGCCTGGTCCATGATCACCGTCGCGCCTTCCCCCAGGAGCCTGCCCAGGCTGCGCATGTTGACCATGGAGATGCTCTGGCCCCTGGGACTGACGCTGTCGGTGTAGTAGATGGCCGGATGGACCTCCTCGCCCTTCTGGAAACACCGGAACTGCGGGCGGTTCAGGCTCCTGCGCATCGCGATGTCGAGCAGGCGGTTCGGGGTCATGATCCGGGAGACCAGTGCGGGATCCTCCATGCTCCCGCGTACGAAGCGCTTGCCCAACTCCTCCGCTCCGTTCCACCCGAGCGCTGTCTCGATGGCGCTGATCAACCGATGTTCCATCGTGCGTCCTCCATGGGTTCGGCCCGTGCTTCGGACACGGTGAGGGCCGGCACTGCCGACCGCGCCGGCCCTCACCGCTTGGTGCCTTACTCGCTGTCGTGCAGGTTGCCGTCGCCACCCGGCCACGGCGAGTCGCCGGAACTGCCCTGGTTGTCCGACCGGAGGCTGTCGTACCGGTCGTGGACGGCGGTCAACTCTTGCACCGCCACCAGGAGGCCCTTCCGGGCCGGAGGCGGTGTCGTGGGCTCTGCCACCTCGTGCTCCTTCCTCTTCGGTTCTCCCGCCAGAGCTCCAGCGGAAGGTCGATGGCCGCCCCAGGGCCGTCGGAGAAGTGCGTTGCCGTAGGGCGGCGGTCATTGGGCGCGCGATGAGCCGCAGTCTGGCGCCAGGGACAGGTCAGCGGTGAATCCGCAGAACGCCCACGTCCTCGCGCATGTTGATCTCCAGAACGCGCTGGTCCAGTTCGTAGAGACATGCGCGGCAGGCGTAGAGCGACGCGTGCACGCCGCTCGGCCGGACGGGCCCGATCCACGTCACCTCGACGTGGTCACGTCCGCACCACAGCCAGCACTCACCGCGTGCCTGCCATTCGTGGCGATCCCATATCACGTAGTCAGTGGGCTCCCTGGTGACGGGGTCGATGTCGCGACGGGTGGGCCGGAAGGCCACGTCGGGATCAGGAAGCGGAATCGCCCGTCATACGTGCCGTCCCATCACGCGACCGCCAGAGTGACCGACTCGGCCTCAGCTACGACCCCGCGCTTCGGCCGGCGCGCGAACAACCTGCGCAGAACGGCGGCTCGGATGGCAGGCGCCGCCTTGGGAAGCTCGATCTCCGCCCATACGCGCTTCCCGCATCCGGAGGGCTCCCAGGCAGGCCGCGAAGCAAGAAGACCGACCAGCACAAGACCGCGCCCGCTCTCATCGTCGTCGTGGGCACAACTCAGCTGCGGGGCCAAGGGATTGCCGTCGGCGACGTCGATCACCAAACTGCCGGGGCGGTGGTACAGAGCCACGGTGACGGGGCCCTTCCCGTGGACCACGGCGTTGGTGATGAGTTCGCAAGCGACAAGGCGGATGGCGTCAACTGTCTCGTCGTCCACCGGCACACCCCAGGTACGCACCTTGTCGACGACCTGGCGCCGGGCAAGGGGCACTTCCCTTTCCGTACCCGCAAGGACGAACCGATGGATGAGCGTGGGCATGGCGGACGCCTCCGAAGAGCTGGAGAGCGGCTTCGTCCCCGACAGGGGACACGGGGACGAAGCCGCCGATCTGAGGAACCGTTCCCGAAGTTGACGCCCTGCGCGCGCTCCTCGTTGGACGGCTGACACTCAGTCAACGGGCCCAGCGGGCAAGGCGGAACGTTTCTAGGGGGTTCCTCATGGGGACGCCCTCCCCGTACGCGGACACGCCAAGTAGCCTCCCCACTACGCCGCGAGGGGATGACGGGAGTGATGACGTGCCTGGTGAACCGTTGGCAGTCCACCCGCTGAGCTTCCTCCGCCACACGCGCGGATGGGGCAAGGCAGAATTCGCCCGCCTCATGCAAGCGCACGGCAGATCACTCGGAATCCCGCTGGCGACCAACCGGACAACCGTATGGAAGTGGGAGCAGGGACAGGAGCCGGACGCGGACGCCCAGCGCGTGCTCGCCGACTTGCTGTGCGTCGCGTACGAGCAGGTCCGGGAGGAAGGATGGCCCCGGTGGCTCCCGGTATGGGAGATCGCGGGGCTCACCACACCGTGGACCGAGGCCGGTACCGTTGCCGCCTTGTCCGAACTCGTGGGGAGTGGCCGCATGGACCGCCGGGGCTTTCTCACCATCACCGGCGCCGCCTTGACGGGCCTCGCAGCGAGCTGGGCGGACTCACCCTCCGCCTTCGCCTCAGCACTCAACGGCGACCAGGTCACGGACACGATGGTCTCGACGATCGAGCAGCGCATCAGCACACTCCGCACCCTCGACGACCAACTCGGAGGCGCCCGGCTCCTGGAGCAGGCACGCGGCGACCTCGCCTTGGTGACCGGTCTCCTCGGCGCCGGCCGGTACACGGACAGGACTCGCGTCCGCCTCTACTCGCTGGCGGCCCGGGTGTCGCACCTGAGCGGCTGGATGGCCTACGACGCCGGCCTGCGGTCCGCCGGCCAGCACTACTACGTCGCGGCCCTGCGCAGCGCTCGAACCTCCGGAGACGACGCCTTCGGCGCCTTCATCCTCGCGGAGATGGGAGTCCAGGTCTCCGAGGCTGGTCGAACCGCCGAACGGGTCGACCTCATCTCGACCGCCATCGACAACGCGCCTCAAACTCTGTCGCCGTACACCCAGTCCTTCCTCTACCTGCACAAGGCCGAGGCACTGTCCCGCGACGGCGACCACCGGAACTCCGGAACAGCGCTCAACCGAGCCGTGTCCCTCTGGGAGCACGGCGCGGCGGAGGAGAACCCGGACTGGCTCAACTGGTTCGGCGAGGCGCAGTTGAAGTCGACCGAGGGCAAGGTCCTCTTGCGTTCCGGGCAGGTGGAGCGCGCGACGAGTTCCCTGGAGACCTCCGTGGAGAGCGCGGCTCCTCGGGACAAAGCCGTACGGTCCAGCCGCCTGGCAGAGGCACGGCTCGCCGGCGGCGACCTGGAGGGGGCCCTGGACGCCGCGAACTACGGCGCCGGGCTCTTGGAGGGCAGTGTCAGCTCCGTACGAGCTCTGGACCGCTTGAAGGAGTTCAACGCTCGACTCGAACCGCGCAAGTCCGTCTCCGCTGTCCGCGAGTTCCGCGAGCGTCTTCAGGCGCTTCCCGTCGCGGCCTGACAGTCACCGTCTCGTACGTCGAGGGCCAGCCCGCCCCGCCGGAGCAGTCGGTCCAAATGCCAGGATGGACGGCATGACGACGATCGACGGCGAGGTCGAGGCTGGATTCGAACCGGTGCGTGAGGCGTTCGAGGCGAACTTCTCCCAGCACGGGGACATCGGCGCGGCGGTATGCCTGTACCAGCACGGCCGGCCGGTGGTCGACCTGTGGGGTGGCGTCGCCGATCCGGAAACCGGTCGTCCGTGGACACGAGACACGCTGCAACTGGTCTACTCGGCCACCAAGGGTGCGACCGCGACAGCGGCGCACCTGCTGGCCCAGCGCGGCATGTTGGACCTGGACGCGCCCGTTGCGAAGTACTGGCCGGAGTTCGCCGCGAACGGCAAGGCGGACATCCCGGTGCGCTGGCTCCTGTCCCACCAGGCCGGGTTGATCGCGCTGGACCAACCGGTCCCGCTGAACGAGGCGTTGGCCTGGCACCCGATGGCGGCCTCACTGGCCGCTCAGCGTCCCCTGTGGACGCCGGGCACGGCACACGGATACCACGGTCGGACCTGGGGCTGGCTCGTCGGCGAGGTAATCCGCCGGGTGTCCGACCGTACGCCGGGGCGCTTCTTCGCCGACGAGATCGCCGCTACCCTCGGGCTGGACTTCTTCATCGGATTGCCGGCGGATGAACGCGACCGGGTCAGCCGCATGGTGTACCAGCGACCAGCCGTGGACCTCACCACGGTGCCCGCCGAGTCGGTTCCCGAGGAACTCCGCGAACAGGTTGCCGCCTGGCGGGATCCGGAGTCATTCAGCAACAGGGCGTACGCGGTCACCGACCCCGCCACGATCGACTTCGACTCACCCGAGGTGCAGGCCGCGGAACTCCCGGCCTCCAACGGCATTGGCACCGCACGTGGGCTGGCGCGCATGTACGCCGCGCTGATCGGCGCGGTGGACGGCATGCGCCTGCTCACCCCGGAAACCATGGAGGCAGCGGCGAAGGAGCAAGCGGGCGGGAAGGACCAAGTGATGCTGATCCCGAGCCGATTCAGCTCCGGGTACATGCTGCCCACCGAGACCAACCCCATGACTGGCCCGAGGGCTTTCGGCCACACTGGGCGAGGAGGCTCACTCGGCTTCGCCGATCCTGAGCACGGCATTGCCTTCGGCTACGCGATGAACCAGATCATCGGCGGCCCTGACGATGTGCGTGCGACGTTGCTGGTCGAGGCAGTTCGAAGGTCTCTGGCGTAGAGGGAATCTTCAGCTCGTACGGGAGCGGCTCTTGGCCCCGGCCGGGTTCACCGAAGTGTTGGCGCGGGTGCTCGACGCCCCAGTACGCGGCCACATCTGAACAGTGATTGTCCGCACTGAGCGACCTGAGCCGCGCCTCATTCCTCTCCAGATTCCCCCTCCAACCCCTCCGCCAGCACCTCCGCCAAATGCCGCCCCCGCACCCCCGCCAACTGCTGAAGCTGTGTCCGGCACGAGAACCCGTCCGCCAGTACCACCGCCCCCTCGCCTGCCTCCCGCACCGCCGGTAGCAACCGCTCCTCCGCACAGGCCACCGACACCTCGTAGTGGCCCTCCTCGAAGCCGAAGTTGCCCGCCAACCCGCAGCAACCGCCCGTCAGTTCGCCCGTCAGGCCCGCTGCCTCGCGCAGACGACGGTCGGCTGCATCCCCCAGTACCGCGTGCTGATGGCAGTGCGTCTGGCCCGTTGCCGGGCGGTCCACGCGGGGCGGGGTCCAGTCAGGGGCGTGGTGTTCCAGGGTTTCTGCGAAGGTGCGGACCGTGTCAGCGAGGCGTCGCGCGCGTGGGTCGTCGGGGAGCAACTCCGGCAGGTCCGTACGGAGGGCCGCCGCGCAGCTCGGTTCCAGGACCATCACCGGGGTTCCCGTCTCCAGTACCGGTTCCATGATGTCGAGCGTGCGGCGCAATACCTTGCGGGCCCGGTCCAGTTGGCCCGTCGAGACGTACGTCAGGCCGCAGCAGACCCGAGCGCGAGCGGGCGGGGGCAGCCGCACCTCCAGCCCCGCCGCCTCCAGGACCCGTACGGCCGCCTGCCCCACCGACGGCGTCAGGTGCTCCGTGAAGGTGTCGGGCCAGAGCACGACCACGGGCCCCCATCCCCCACGGTCACGTCCGGCCTTCCGCCGCCGCCTCCCCCACCACCTGCTGAACGTCTCCCCCGCCACCACCGGAATCTCCCGCTCGGGCGCGATTCCCCCCAGCCGCTTTGCCAGCGCCGCCAACACCCCCACGGAAGTCAGGGAGTTGACCAGCCGCGCCGTGCGCGTACGCGCGACCGCTCCCAGCCACACCGGCAGCCAGCCCATCGCGTAGTGCGCCGCCGGGCGCAGTCGGCCGGACCAGTGGTGGTGGAGGAACTCCGCCTTGTACGTGGCCATGTCGACCTCGACCGGGCAGTCCGAGCGGCAGCCCTTGCAGGAGAGGCACAGGTCCAGTGCGTCGCGCACCTCCTCCGACCGCCAGCCGTCGGTGATCACCTCGCCCGCGAGCATCTCGTGCAGCAGCCGAGCCCGCCCGCGCGTGGAGTGCTCCTCCTCGCCCGTCACGCGGAAGGACGGGCACATCACGTCCGAGCCCCCCGAACCCAGTGCGGGCGTACGGCACTTGGCCACCCCCACACACCTGCTCACCGCCGCCGAGAAGCTCCCGCCGTCCGCCGGGTAACCGAAGGCCACGTCCACCGGCTCGCGCGGGAGGACCGCGAAGCGGAGGTTCTCGTCGAGGCGGGCGGGGCGGACCAGCATGCCGGGGTTCAGGAGGTCGTCCGGGTCCCAGAGGGCCTTCGTGCGCTCGAAGAGGGCGATCACCTCGGGGGCGTACATCTTGGGGAGCAGTTCCGCGCGGGCCTGGCCGTCGCCGTGTTCGCCGGACAGGCTGCCGCCGTGTGCCACCACCAGCTCCGCCAGCTCCTCCGAGAAGCGGCGGAAGCGGGCCACGCCGGCGGTTGTCAGCAGGTCGAAGTCGATGCGTACGTGGATGCAGCCGTCGCCGAAGTGGCCGTACGGCGTGCCTCGGAGGCCGTGGTCCCGGAGGAGGCCCCTGAAGTCCCTCAGGTACGCGCCCAGTCGGGGCGGCGGTACCGCGCAGTCCTCCCAGCCGGGCCAGGCCTCCGTGCCGTCCGGCATCCGCGTCGCCGTGCCGCTCGCGTCCTCGCGGATGCGCCACAGGGCGCGTTGGCCGACCGGGTCGGACATGACGAGGGAGTCCATGACGTCCGCCGCGCGCACGATCGCCTCCGCACGCGCGCGTGCCTCCGCCGGGTCCGCGCCGCCCGTCTCCACGAACAGCCAGGCGCCGCCCCGGGGGAGGTCCGTGGCGGTGCGGACCAGGTCGGCGGCCATGCCCTCGACCGTCAGCGGGCCGTACGGCAGCAGGCCCGCCGCCGCTTCCGCCGCCGCGCTCTCGTCGGCGTACGCCAGCACGGCCAGCGCACGCGCGCGGGGGGCCTCGACCAGGCGTACGACCGCCTCCGTGACGATGCCCAGGGTGCCTTCCGAGCCGCAGAACGAGCGGGCGACGTCCGCGCCCTTCTCGGGGAGGAGGGCGTCCAGCGCGTAACCGGAGATGCGGCGCGGGAGGTCCGGGAAGCCCGTGCGCAGGCGGGCCAACTCGCCCTCCGCCAGCTGCCGCAGGCCCTCCGGGGCGCCCGCCCAGTCCCGGCCCAGGCGGAGACGGTCGCCCCGCGCGCGGATCACCGTCAGCTCGCGCACGCTGTCCGCGGTCGTGCCCCAGGCGACGGAGTGCGCGCCGCAGGAGTTGTTGCCGATCATACCGCCGAGCGTGCAGCGGCCGTGGGTCGACGGGTCGGGGCCGAAGCGCAGGCCGTGCGGGGCGGCGGCCTCCTGGAGTCGGTCCAGGACCAGACCAGGCTGAACCACCGCCGTCCGTTCCTCGTGGTTGAGGGAGAGGAGTTGGTTCATGTGCCGCGTGAAGTCCAGGACGACACCCGTCCCCGTCGCCTGGCCCGCGATCGACGTGCCCCCGCCGCGCGCCACGACCGGCACGCCGTGCGCCCGGCAGACGGCCAGCGCCGCCGCCACGTCGTCCGCGTCGCGCGGGGCGACCACGCCCAGCGGGACGCGCCGGTAGTTCGACGCGTCCATGGTGGCCAGCGCCCGGGACGTGGTGTCGAAACCGACCTCGCCCCGGACGGCCCCGCGCAGTTCCGCCTCCAGCGGCCGAAGATCCGTCATGACCCCAGCATGCATCCCACCACTGACAGTGACCGTCCGGACGGCCAGGGAAACGTGCACAGTTTGTGGGAACCGAACCGGAACACCGCAAATTCGATCACTAACTCCCCTATAGTGACGGCGAGTTGAACACCATCAGTCACTTCTCGCTCACAAAACGATCGAACTGATCGCACAGGCACCCCACAGAACCCCACGAACCATGGCCCACGAACCATGTGCCACGGCCCACGAACCATGGCCCATGGCCCATGACAGCAGCACGGAACCGACCGAGGAACAGATCCAGGAACAGACCGGGGACCCACCCTAGGAACCGACCGAGGACCGCTTGATGACCGCGCCCCGCCAGCCCGGCGAACGCCCCGCCTACCGCGCCCTCCTGCCCGCTCCGCTGCTCACCGCCGCGCTCGCCGCGCTCGCGGTGGCCGGCGCGGTCGCCCGGGCGCCGGACGAGGCGCGCGTACCGCTCGCCCTCGGCGGGGCCGGCGCCGCGCTGCTGCTGTGCTCGGCCGTCGCCGTGGCCGCCCGTGGCATCCACTCCGCCCGGCTGCTGCGCGAACAGCTCGCGGGCGTCATCGACGACGCCGGCCGCCTGCTGCACGACCGGTCCCGTCTCACCGAGGAGCTGAACCAGGTACGGGCCGGCCTCACCGCCGACCTGGAACGGGAACGCGCGCGCGTGTCCGCCGATCTCGCCCGCGAACGCGCCCGCCTCACCGAGGCCTCCACCCAGGAGGTCACCCGCCTCCGGCAGGAGAAGGCGTACGAGATCACCCTGCTCACCGAGGACAACGCCCGCCTGACCGAGGAGCTGCGCCGGGCCAACCAGGAGCGCGCGGCGGCCCTCGCGGCCACCGCCAACGCGGCCGGCCGTATGCAGGCGCTGGCCACCGGCACGCTCGCCGACCTGCGCGCCATGGAGGACCGTCACTCGGACGACGACGTCGTCGCCGACCTCCTCCACCTCGACCACCGCACCGCGCAGGCGGGCCGTCTCGCCGACTCGATCGCCGTCCTCTCGGGCGCCCGCTCGGGCCGCCGCTGGGCCCGCCCGATCGTCATGGAGTCGATCCTGCGCGGCGCCATGGGCCGCATCAGCGGGTACCAGCGCGTGCGCGTGCACTCCGCCAGCGCCGCCGCCGTCGCCGGACACGCCGCCGAGGGTGTCATGCACGCGCTCGCCGAACTCCTCGACAACGCCGCGAACTTCTCGCCGCCGACGGCCGAGGTCCACGTGTACGTGGAGGAGGTCCCCGCCGGGGTCATCGTGTCCGTCGAGGACAGCGGCCTGGTCATGAGCGAGGTACAGCTGCGCCGCGCCGAACGGGCCGTCTCCGGCGAGGACGGGGAGCGCGGGCAGCGGGAGCGGGGGGAGCCCGGCGACCCCGGGGAGCGCGGCATGAGCGACGCGAGGAAGGGCAGGAACGCCGACGCCATAGGCCTCGGCGGCCTCACCGGCACCCGCCTCGGCCTCTCCGTCGTCGGCCGACTGGCCCGCAAGTACGGCCTCAAGGTCTCCTTCCGCCCCTCGGCACGCGGCGGCACCGGCGTCCTGGTGCTCATCCCGCAGGACATCCTGGCCGGGGGCGCGGTGACCGCGGAGCCACTGCCGATGCCGGCACCGCCGACGCGCGCGACACAGCCACCGTCACCGGCACCGGAGTCACCCGCCGCCCCGGTGCCGACGCCCGGTGAACCCTGGGAGGCACGTTCCAAGGAGCAGGACGAGGCGGAGCGGGAACAGCATCCACGGGTGTCGTACGCCGAAGAGGCCCGGCCGGAATGGCCGTACCCGGAGACGTCGTACGCGGAGGGCTCATCCGCGGAGGCGTTGTACGCGGAGGGCTCGTACCTGGAGGCGTCGTCCACGGAGACGTCGTTCGCGGAGGGCTCGTACACGGAGACGTCATCCACGGAGGGCTCGTACACGGACGGACCTTCCGCGCCGGAGCCGTACGCGGAGCAGCCGCACGGAGACCAGTCGCACGGAGCAGACCCGTCGTACGGAGGAGATCAACCGTACGGAGGAGACCCGTCGTACGGAGACCAGTCCTACGCGGACCAGGCCTACGCAGACCAGTCCCGCGCGGACCAGTCGTACGCCGCCGCCCGCGCCGCCGTCAGTGACCTGGACCCGGACCCCGTACCCACCCACGAGTCCCCCGACCACGCACCGGAGCACTCGGAGGACCCGGAGGACCAGACCTCAGAGGCACCCCCCGCCGTGCTGCCGAAGCGGCGCCGGGGCCGTACCTTCGCCGAGGCCGAGCGCGCCCGGGCAGCGGCACGCGCCGACGAGTCGCGGTGGTCCGTCCCGCTCGCGGCGCCCGACTCCGACCCCGATCCCGAGGACACGCGCGCGCGGGTGGCACGTTTCGGGAGTTTCCGGCAGGCCGTGCGCGGCGCCCTCCCGGACCAGGCGGCCCTCCAGGGCAGCACGAACCCGGAGCCGACCCGCGAAATATCGACCCTCGCGACCACCACAGACACACCCGCACCCGCACCCGCACCCATGCAAGCCCCCGCACCCCCGACGGAAGCCGCACCCTCACCTCCCATCTCCCCCAGCTCCCACCCGGAAGGCGACCTCACCTGATGACCGGCACCGGCACTGGCCTCGGCCCCGGCCCGACGACCGCCGACGAGAAGCTGACCTGGCTCATCGAGGGCCTGCTGGAGCGCACCCCGGGTGCCCGGCACGCGCTCGTGCTGTCCCGGGACGGCCTGAAGCTGTGTCGTACGCCGGAGCTGTCCGTCGACCAGGCGGACCAGCTCGCCGCGATCTCCGCCGGGATCCAGTCGCTGTCGCACGGCGCGTCCGTGGAGTTCGGGGACGGCAGCGGAGGGGTGCGTACCGCGATGACGGAGTTCTACGGAGGCGTGCTGTTCATCGTCGAGGCGGGCCAGGGCGCGCACCTCGCCGTGGTCACCGCCGAGGACGCGGACGCCGGGCTCGTCGGCCACAACATGAGCGAACTCGTCGAGCAGCTCGGGGACCACCTGCGTGCCCAGCCCCGGACAGACCGGCCCCGGACAGACCAGCCTCAAACAGACCAGCCCCGTACGGCATGAACCGAACGGCGGGACAGCCGACGGGGCAGCCGGGGAATGGCAGGGGCGGTAGCGGCGGTAGCGGCAACCGCCCGGGAAGGGACGATTCCCCGGACCGCCTCTACACCCTCACCGGAGGGCGCAGCCGCTCCGCGCCCGACAGTCCGTTCGAC
>Ga0307513_10006684_pt1 | contig 15046 bp, 11 predicted proteins | sample 15_EM_MG_FD_202174 | JGI IMG/M metagenome (GOLD analysis project Ga0307513, IMG submission 202174) | Populus trichocarpa ectomycorrhiza microbial communities from riparian zone in the Pacific Northwest, United States - 15_EM | ecosystem: Host-associated > Plants > Roots > Unclassified | place... | reverse complement strand
GAGTATCATTACCCCCCCCCCCCGCGGCACTTCCCAGGGGAAAAAGAGGGTCGAAATCAATATCCCAACAGATCCACCACCAGAATTTCCAGTAAACTCCAACGCCGAACAAAGTCTACCACAGACACCGCCACTATTTAGACCGATCTTACCTTCCCCCCACGCTCTCTTACCGCACAGGCTTTCTTCTTCCGCTCCTCTGAAAAACCTACCCAGCCGCAAAACGGACGACCAAGCCACCGCCAGGCTGGTGCCATCCCACCTCACTTAACCTACCCTAAAACAACACTTCCACCCACAGTGGTTTGTTTTTAGACCGGAGACCGCATGCACGGCCACTTTGGCCGTGCAATCAACTTTCGCAGCCTCTTTAGGGTGGTAAAGCAAACGTGCCAGCAGCATACACTCTCGCGTACGGTGCCGTGCTGGAATTTGGAGGCTCTAGGTTGTTATGTACTCCGGTGATCTCTGTTAATGAGGCGCTGTGTCTCCTTCAATTGTGCATGGGGGCTACTACGGTGGTAGGGTAGGTACTCACCCGTTTCTGACCTAGTCCTAGAATGCAGCTCTAGGGATTGTGGTGGATGGGATACTCTACACTATCCTTTCATCTCTGCCGAATTTCCATCACTTTCGCCACTGTGGTAGACAAGACCATCCCCCCCGGTTAGCTCGGATATCACCTGTCTAAGGAATAAGTTCGTTCATAGAAAGTTGACCTAGCCAATCAAAGAACTTGACCTTGCCCTAGTTGAAGATGAACTACTGTTTGCGCCTTTTGGTGTTAGGACGTGGGATAATACCGGTGCCTGGAAACAGGTTAAGGGGTTTGGTACTGGGGACTACGAGATGCTGCCATCGGCCCATTTGACTCTAGTAGGGATACGTATGATACGAATACTCTGGGGTTGTCATCCTTACCTCTGGATAAGGCCTTAGCCAGAGGCAGATTACACCGCTTCCGACAGACTTTCATCTTACCATACCCTGCAGCGTGCCAGCGTCGGATCCACCATTTAGCTACAGCTGCTTCAAAGAGATGCCCACACGTAGATATCCCTGAGCTCTTTGTGCTTTAGGGCCCTGTTTTTCCCCGCCCAGAAAGTCAAGCAAGTCGCTTCTACCGCCTGCCCCTAGATAGTTCTGTCTCCTATTATACCTAGATCCGCACCTTAGACATCAGCGAGTGATAATTCATGACTAACAGCCGTCGTTGAAACCGACATACGGAAAACGTCAATTCTTAGATAAGCTATATACAAAACCCCCAACCACTCCCGAGCAGCGAGGGAAAAGCATGAAATGAACTAGGAATCGCGCCCAGAATCGACGAAACCCTCCTATTTCCTATTTCTCTCACCATAAGCCTTGGTAGCATAGTCACCACCGATAACAATCAGGTCCTCGGGACGGTAATCATGCTTGCCAGAGAGGTAGCTCTCAAGGATTGCCTTAGTTCCGGCAGCGTACCTCTTCTGTGCGTCAATTGAGGTACCGCTCATGTGAGGCACCATCGCGTTTCCCCCACCGAATGGGTTCCTTGCGTAGCGCAAGGGGTGGTCAACGGGTGCTGGCTGTGGGAACCAAACGTCTCCTCCATATCCACGGAGGTGGCCGGACTTGAGGGCGTCTGCAACATCCTCCTTCACGACTATAGCTCCACGAGCGGTATTGACGAGCCATGATCCCTTCTTCATCTTGCTAATTAGCTCCTTGTTAAAGAGCCCACGTGTCTTCTCATGCAGTGGGCAGTTGATGGTTACAACGTCACACTGGGCTAGCATTTCCTCGAGATCATGGACTCGGCGACAGCCAATTTCCCGCTCAACCTCGGGTTTTAGGGGCTACCGAAGATATTTTAGCAATGCAAATATCGAGAGAAGTGTGGAGAGGGGGGGGGGGGGGTAGACCTGATAATCAAAGTACAGGAGTTCCTTGCAATCAAACCCTTTCAAGCGCCTAAGGACGCGCTCACCGATTCTTCCAACAGCGACAGTTCCGACGACCTTATCCTCAAGATCGTACTCCTCCTTGGCAACGGCAGCAACGTTCCATTCACCGGAAACAACTTGCTCGTGGGCGGGGACGAAATTGCGGACAAGGGCGAGGATAGTCATAACGACGTCTGCGCATGTAATTTTGTAAGTTACTGGACAAGCACTTAACGAGGGATGAAATCTTACGTTCGGCGACAGAGACAACATTCGAGCCGGTAACTTCGGCAACGGTAATGCCGCCGTTGGTCTTGTTGGCAATGTCTAAGTCAACGTGATCAGATCCAATTCCTGCAGTGATTGCCAACTTCAAGTTCTTGGCTTTTGCCAAACGCTCAGCGGTAAGGTATCCGGGATGAAACCTAAAGCCTATTAATCCCCAATTTCACTAATAGCGGTTCTAATAAAAGCCTACGGAGTGGTAATAATGATCTCAGCGTCAACCAAGTGTTTGTCGAAAGCCGAGTTCTCCCCCTCTTTATCGGATGTAGTAACCAGCTCGTGCCCTTGCTCCTCAAGCCACTTCCTCAACCCAAGTTCATTCTCAGTAGTCCCGAGCAATTCAGGGACATCGCGAGCGTGTTGGCCACCCTGTGAACCCAATTAGTTCAAATTACTTGGGCAGAATAGCAAAGCAAACAAACGAATAAATGGGGGAAGGGATTAACTCACATCATAAAGAACGGCCAGAACCTTGACCTAAGGATTAAAAGTAGCGGTTAGCGTCCTAACACCAGAAATAGCGCCAAACACCGGCTTTCTCGCAGTTCCTGAAGCGAACAACGAAGGACGGAGGAATTGACGTCTTAATAATGACGGAACAGAGCGTAGGGAAGTAGGAAGTACCATATTGATTGACGATTCAAGGCGGAAAATAAGTGGGTAAATGTACGGAGGGGCACGGAGGGATCCGCTTCTAAACTAGAAAGAACGGACTGCTCGTCAATAAACCGGGATCGTGATGAGGGGCCGATGGTGGGAAGAACGAAGCGGCTATATATCGCGGGCAGTGGTTTCCGATACCTCGTGACGGCAACAACCGTAGGATCCTCGGCAAACTAGCTAACCTTTGTGGGGGAAAGTACCTGTGCTGCGCCTAACGGGCGAGGTTACCAGTACTCCGAAATAAGGTGCTAGAAGAAAGGAAGACAAGAACAAGAACAAGAACGCAATTGCGGAAGCGCAAAGTTTGAAAATGAGGCGATCCCCTGACTTGTTGGAGGAATAATGAAAGAGGGGGGAACAGGTCCCCTTCCATCCTTATATACGCTCACCCTCATAGTGGAAAATAGCAAACATATAACTCTGAATATAATTTGCTAATAAAGTGGACAAGGGGAAAGCAAACTCCAGGGAAGCGTGTCCCCAGGCTATTTCCTCAATGCCTTCTTCATTCTACACAACGTACAAAGCCGGCTCCGGGGTCAGTTTTCGCTGTGCGCCCCTGTCCAAGAGAGGGAATTTCGGACGTCTTACCCTCGGGTCCAATTATTCAAGTTCATACGGTGGTTAGAGATTATCCACCGGGGGTATGTCGGGGTTACCGTATCAGGTTTAGTGTGGTGTACCCGCCGAGGGCATCCCCCCGCGTTTCAAGCGTTTATCGATGGTCTTAACTACTGAATACAGTAGAAGAAAATGAGCGGCCGGGTGCATATCGGGAGGCGGGATTTGTGGCCCACCCGAGACCCTTCCCCACCACCCCTCGAGTGAGGAATACCGCAGATCACCTCAGACCCACGTCTCCGGGTGTCCGCAGGACATCATTTGCCAGATGTCGAATGTACAGCATTTTGTAGCATTATCTAACCTCTAATGCGCGCTTTGTCAAGGAAAAAAAAGAAAGAAAAATAACAACCAAATCCTCACTACCGAATGCGTTTGGTCTATCTACTTGCGGTGCGGTACAGTACAGTACTTGTACTTGAGCTGCTTGACTACTAGCAGAAAATCTCCTCATCCCACAGGCCGAGCCCGAAGCGGAATGAAAGTTACATATCATAGGTATGTGTAATCATTTCTAAAACCGCCACCAAAAGACCGTATGAGCAAAGAAATGCTAACACGAAAAGCTTCGCTCTAGATCACTCACTTTCAATTCCATATTATACCTGCTTTGCCCAGCCAGCGTCCGTCAGTGTAGTACAGCGAATCCAACCGGAGTCGAACCACCGTATCCCTGGCATTAAGATTGCCATTACAGCACCCGCGGGGGTAGGATCCAAAAGTCAGGAAGGGGAGAGCTCTCAAGAACCCCCGAGGACAAGCCACGAACTGGGGCATCCACCAAACAATCCCGTCATCTCGCCATGCCTACTTCCCAAATCCATCCATTCCACGAAGGAATCATCGCCACCATCCACAATACAGTAATGAACGCACAAGTTCATGTAAGGCTCCATTTGCTACTGTGAATCTACCTGGTTACACATTAACCCAGTACAGTACAGTACAATAATCAAAAACATACCGATCACTACCTCCCCTCCTTGATCCAATCTGATCCGGTCCACACGATACAAAATTGTCCTATCCTATCAAATACATTAAACAAGAAGGGAGGGAAAGGGGAAAAAATAAATTACAAAAGAGATATAGTATTATGGCTGGCGGGTAGCATGCATGCGTGGATCCAGAGGAGGAAGGAGAAAAAGAAAAGATGGTTATGAGTGAGAAAGTATAAAAAGAAAGCAACCCCAATTAGACATGGTCACAGCAATCCCACCTGCAAAGTTGGGGGCAGCTATAGGAAGCGGAAGGGGGGAAAGGAATTCGAGGAGAGAGTGAGTTAGTGGTGCTCTGATCCAAGTACCATAAGTTAGAAATGTGCATATACAGAAAAAGGAAAACAAAGGTAAGCTGACTGACAACGAAACAAAGTTGAAAAAGACCCAACCTAATCCTGTGCTATTCCCCCACCCCCTGCCCGCCTGACTTATCGATGACAAAAGGAAATGAAGAAAAGAAAACTCCGCCCTGAAAAACTGCTAAAGTAAATAAAAAAACGATCTCCTTCCTGCCATCAATTACTCTAAGGTAACAAAAAGACAAAAACCCAATCCAGTGAAGGGACTAATCATCATTCAGCTTTTGGGGTTCGGGAGAAGGTGGAGAAACTATAGTGGTAGGTGTTGGTAATCCCCCACTAGAGAGTCCCGCTTCATCGTCAATTGCATCGTCCGATCCCCTCCGCATGTTCATGAGTGCCAACTTGGCCTTGGCCACTGCGTCTTCAGCACTTTCTCCGCTGGCACCACCCACGATGGCAGCCGCCCCTGTGGTAGAGACATTACTGCCCTGTCGCCGCCGCCTTTCCCTCCTAAGATCCTCCCCACTACCCCTCCGCCGCCTAACCCTCAGACTGCCTGCGGCACCAGCACCTTGAGCTCCAGGCGTCGCCGAAGCAGCCAATGAATCCCCACTATTCTCACCTCTCAATTGAATTAGCATTTCCTGCGTTTTTGAGGTCAATGCATCCTCCTCTTCGGTTGCTGAGGAAGGTATCGAGGGAAGTGGTGAGAGAGAAGGTGGGGCTTCATTTGGTGAAGTTGACTGTTCTCCGGCAACACCCTCGGCAACGCTTGCTCCCGATGCTGTTCGGCTCGCACCGGAAGCAGTTCTTCGACCACCTCTTGCGAGGTTTCTACGCCGAGTCTCGCGTTTTTCTCTTTGGGCCGGTCCGGCCTGCTTTAGTTTCTCGAATAGGGCCTCCATCGCACCGGAGCTGTTGGGCGAAAGTGGACCCTCATTGGCTTTCTGGTTGTGCGTAGCTGCGCTGAGAAGCTGCTTTCTCTTCTCTCGCCGTTTTTCTTCATCTTCAAGTTCCAAGTTCTTCTGGTTGGATACCTAGGCAAAGGCCTGAGTTAGCGCATTGCACCGGAAATATAAAGGAAATTCTTACCTTATAGTTCTTTACGAAATCGGAGATCATCTTGAAAAATCTCTTCCTTGAGGTCTCGTCTGTGTGATCCTCGCCATAGTAGGTTAAAAGGTCATCGTAAGTCTTAGTCATAGCCTCAAGATGATCCTTAAGGTACCCAGCCTTCTTCCTTGCTTCCGGTAAAATTGGCAACACCACTTGGAGCACACGGTCTGAGGGGTGAAACTTCTTGGGATCGCTCAAATTCCCCGAGTCCACGGATGTCTGTATATTATTAATGTTATCGATGAACCTCTTAGCTTGCATCATCAAATTATCCACATCCACTATTTCCAGTAAATCAGCACATGCTTTTAGGAATATATGTCACATCAACTACGGCGCTAACCTTTCTCAAGTGAAACACACTCATAGAGCTCGTCCACAAATAACTGCCATTCAGGAAATTTATTCCGAATCGACATTTCGATATAATCCATGAAACTGCGCTGGTTTTTCTCGTCCTTGACGTTGACTAATCTCGAGAGCGTACCAAGCTTAAAACCAGTTGCTTGCTTACTTGCATCATTCATGAAATTTCCCATGGTAAGAATGACCTTAAACCAAGAGTTAGTATTCATGTGACTTTGCCGAGTGATCCCTAATGACTTACATTCAACACACCGTGGAAGGCCTTAGATCCCCGAACAATATCTGAAACCTTAACAACTTGGTGTAATTTTCCTTGAAGTTCTGTATAATCCGGATCTAAACTTCTTGTAAGTGCTAGGGCTCTTATCCGTGATTTCCAGTAATGATGGAGATTGTAAGCTGTCTCCAAGTAGATGTAATCCTCTCTCCTCAGTTCATTTGGATCAGATTCCCTCTTCTGTTTTTCGGCGTCAGTTTCTGTCCAGTCTGTACTATATGGCGCTAGGTTCTTTGAAAGATTGTCGCTAATATTACACATCTCGTCCTTGAGCAAAAAGTCCATGATAGCGGCGTTGTCCAATATATCTTTATCACAGCTAACGAGCTTCTTGACAAGCTGCTCAACTGACAATCCGGCATATTTTGAAAGCGCAATCTGAAGACTCTTGACAACGCCAGAATCCAAAAATTCCTTCTTCTTCTCTTCGTTACCCTTACCTCTCTTCAACATCCTAGTCTCTTTAAACGCGAAAAGACGTTCCATCTCATCGAGTATACCTTTCTTGCTAAGCTCATCAAACATAGTTTCCTTGTCGATGCGATTTGCCCAGAGGGTATACTCAACACCATCGAGCTTCTCCCAATGCATGGGCTTGAGCTTCTTTTTGGGTCTGATGCCTGTATAAAAGGATCCTGCAAGTCCGCTCGTAGGAGGGAAAGCACCAGGCATTGCCGGAGGTGGTGGCATGCCTGGCGCTGGAGGTCCACCAATCGTGAATCCGCCCGGAGGTGGAGGTGGCGGAGGGGGTGGTGCACCACCAAAGCCAGGCATAGGCGGGGGAGGTGGCGGAGCACCACCACCAAAACCTGGCATTGGAGGGGGTGGTGGCGGCGGAGCGCCCCCGAAGCCCGGCATAGGTGGGGGTGGAGGTGGTGGGGCGCCACCAAAGCCCGGCATCGGCGGCGGAGGGGGCGGCGGAGGCGCAGATGCCGAAAATCCAGGCATGAGAGACGAATCCGCTGGGGGAAGTGGGGGAGGGGGCGGGGGTGGGGGTCCATCGAATTTGGCACCCCCGCTTGGGAGTGCCTCCACATCTACTGGGGTCATTGGTGAGTCTGACTCCATGCTCGAGTGCCCAGTGGTCACGCCATCCCCAGCATCTGAAACATCCTTGGCCTCTGCCTCCTTGTCTTCCTCGTCTGGATCGATAACTGGAACCCTGGCAGCAATCTCCCCTAAGATCCCTGTAGCCCGCTTGGGGTTCATTTTTGCCCTCGGCATGTAGCGATCTTTGCTTGCAAGCGGCCTCTTGCCAACTTCAATGATCCTCGGCTTCGCATACTCAACGAAAAGGTCGTCATCAGTCTCCTCCGCAATTCCAGCTTCCCTTTCCCCACGCATCCTCTCACGCTCTGCGAGCGTTTCAGGAACAGAGACTTGCCGATAGCTAGGGGATTGGCTGCCTTTATGTTTAACGCTTCCAAAGGTTGCGGAGGCATTTCTCTGCCGAGCAGCTTCCTCGAAATGCTCCCGTTCAAGGAGCTTAGCCTCCATTTGCACAGCATCCATTCTTTCTCTCAATTCCCTGAGCCTGTCACTCGGGGCAACCTGCTGCCATACTTTGCCCTCCAGTTTGAATTCCGTCTTCTTCCGCTCTAGCTGAGTTTCCAATCGTAACATCAACCGTCGGCGGTCCAATATTCCCTTCATTTGCGTAACATCGGCTTCCACTGGTATGGGTCTGCCCTCCTTGTTCGCCTGCTTAACGCGCTCAGCATGCGCTGCATCAGCTGCATCTTGAGCGTCACGAAGCATAAGATATAGCTCTCTAGTTTCTAGCTCACTCTTTTGCATCTGCATAGCATGCGCAAGCTTAATTTCCTCAAGCTCCCCCTTCAAGCCCTCGTTCTGTCTCCTCTGGATTTCAATGACTTGGGTTTGTTCCTCCAATTGCTTCTTCAACCTTGCGATTAGGCCGTCCGCGCCCATGTCAACTTGAGCCCTCATAGCATCTCGTTCGGCAATTGCGCTCTCCGCAATTTGTCTAGCCTCGCTAGCCTCTTCTAATGCATGCCTAGCCTCGCCATCGGTGTGCAACTTGTCCATCAAGGCCTGAACCGAAAAGGTAAGACTCGCTTTTAGGTCCATATCTGGTAGACGTCGGTCCATAACTACATAGCCCAGTATCGAGTCAACGAGCTGAAACATCCGGAGCCGGTCCTCACTATTATTATCCCTCATGAGCAGGAGGTGTTGCAATGTCGACATGAAATAATCCTGGGTTCTGGTATCTCGAACTTTACTCATGATAGCATCCACGATAGCTACTGGATCATTCAAATCCTTTGGGTCCCCATCGAGACTATCAACCATACTTCCCCCATCTCTTTCCATAAGTTCGTCATAATCTACGGCGGCATCCTCCTCATACTTCTGAATCTGCTTGTCAATTAAGTCGTACTGAAACCCTTGCATCTTACCCGCTATCCTCCCGAACCCACATGCTTTGAACTGGGCTCGGATGTGGATTCTAGCGTGTAGATCGTCGGCTCCAGAGGCTATTATATTGATAAGGAATAGAGTAGCCAAAGCGTATTCCATGAGCAAGCTTTCCATTCCAATACCACCAGACCTAACTTCATCGCTAGCGCCAACAAGACTTCCTAGCTTGCCTCTGCCATCGATGGTGACTTCCACAATTCTGAGCCATGAGTCAAATCTCCCGTTTTCACCCTGGTGCGTTTTGATTTGATCCAGTGCTGCAAGAACCCTGGTGTGGCCATGCGGTCTATCCCAATGGCACAAAAAGGTCAAAACCTCACTGACAAGTTTCCTAGTCGTTACCCTTGGCGATGTAAGGGATGCCGTAAGAGCCGATACGCAGTGATGGTGTTTGAGAGCATCGTCTGCACCGTATTTATTGTTCATCAACGCCTTGAGGCATTTAACAATATCATATTCTCGGTCAAGCATTGCATCTGTTCCACTATTTTTTCCACTATGGTTGTTTATACCCCGCAGAACAGTAGTAAGAGCAACTTGCCCCTGGGCTTCAATAAATTCCTTTACCCAGCTATACCACAAAAAGCGAAATTCATTAGTAACTTTTAGAACACAGATTCCAAGATGTCTTACGTACCTAATTGGCTGTGTTCTGAGGGAGACACTTAGACTCCCAAGCTGCTTTGCGCTAATGGTCCCGTCCATTATCTTTTTCACATACCACTCCGGACTATCTTCGTCTAGGTCACGTCCTTGCGCCTGGGCAGCGACTCGTCTTTTCTGCTCCGCTTGGAAATCGGCTAGTTTGTCTTGGTGAACCATGACCCATTTCTTGCTCGGCGCATACGCCATCATTTGCCGTTTGGCCTGTTCAGGAAGGTTCATGTATCCACGTTTGTCCATTAGTTCGTAAAACATGGCCTCTACAACACGGTCGTCTCGTGGTCTTTCAAGTGTAAACCCTTCCGCAGACTGAAACGACATGGGGGAAGGAATTGGGTCAGCGACGCTAGGCGTTATAGAAAGAACTGAGTTCCGTGTGGTGGAAGAAATAGAGGAGTATAGAGAATTCTGGTCAGAAGAAGATCGAGGATAAGTAGAATTGGACTGGTTGGAAACCATAGAATTGTAGAAGCTGGGTGTAGAGGAATTGCTGTCATGCTGTTGTTGACGAGACGAAAATGTCGCATTCGCATATGGACTTGGTGGTCCCTGATGATAATGATGATGTGCCGGAGGAGTCATCGCCGTTGCCGAAGAGTTGGAAGGGGGTGGTCTTGGTCCCGAAGGATGAGAAGAATGCTGATCTTGTTGCTGAGGATACACAGAAGGGTATTGATGGAAGTCTCCCATTCGCCCTAATGCATGAGGGGTGACCTGCTCGTCACCTCGAGACACGGGGCGAGGATAATCTGCAGGCCCCGGAACCGGCTGCCGGTTCAGATCCGCCGCTACTGAATCGTAGGGTATGGAGGTAACCACACCGGCAGAATAGTTCAATCCATTGGTCGCTGTTGGCGATAATTCTGAGGGGTAGTAATGGCTCTCCCTATTCTCTCGGTCCCCTTTCGTACTTGACAAGGAAAGCCGGTGGTGGCTCTTGCCTCGAGACTTGGGCGGATCCGCGTCTGATGAATATGTTTCGCCTCCTTTTGGCGTAGACGAAAACTGCGCGACCTTGGACAGTTTATTCCTCGAGAATATAGAAGATTTCCCACTCGATTGACGACCCGTCCCTCCGGACGAACCTGAAGACATGATGATACCGGGTTGAAGAAATGAGGTTGATTCCGGTTTCGGGGATGACGGAGTTGTGGGCCGTGGAGTTTGAGGCAACGGTTTTCGCTCGAGCATCCGCGGTACACGAGTCTTTTGTCAGTCCGTCCTTCAATTAGCAAGTTGGGGGTTGTTGCGATTTTTTTTTTTGAAAGTAAGGTTGTTGTTGTTGGAGGTAGCAATTCCGATGAGGATGGTAGAGGATGCCCAAACAGGGTGTGACCAGGCGTGTTGAATTCCGAAGGTGTAGGGTATGATGATGATGCAATGTTGGACCTTCTGTCCAGCGACAGAGCCCACCGAGGGTCCCGATATCTGGACTGCGATAGCTTCCCTCCACTCTTAGCTTGCCCTTCCTCCTAACCTGCAAGCTTTCCTAGGCGTTGACCCCTCCCAGCCGCTCGAATCACCGAGAGATACCCCACGCCAAGGCTGTATCGCAAGAGTAGGTACTTCGAATGCCAGTTCACACACGAAACAGGTACTCGATGTAAAAATTAAAATCCTCCCCTCTCTGTCTCGAAAACCGGGTGCCGAGTGAAGCCAGCTTGTGTATGTTTGGCCTTTTTGCTGATTCTAAAACCAGTTAGCTTCTGCAGGCTTCCTGTTGACCTCCCCTCCCCTTGCGTACGATATGGATCACGAAGTAGCTTGAAAACCCGGATCCAGGGTGCGCCACACTGCTGACCACAGAAAAGAAAAATTTGGAGGGGGAGAAAAACAAAGAATCGGTTTGTGTCGTGTGGGTCACTTTGCTTCACTTCGTTTCCATAAGGCAAAAGGCACCACACGAGGAGTAGCGGGGTTGACGAGAAAGATGGTTACAATCAGATGAAGATAGGGGAAACGAGAAGAAGGAGATGGTACCGGCAGTCAAAAGTAAGAGTTCAATCCGCCTTCTCTAGCAGAGAGCGTCTACTCGAGTATGGAAGGTGTGTGTGCTGTCCAAAAACAGGGCGATCGAATGAAGTAGTGTCAACCCTTGTCAATTTTGATCTGAACCCCCCTATCACTTCTAGAAAGAGGAAAGTCCCAGGGGTGTCCTGAACTCTTCCTTCCTCAAAAGATGTCGATGCTACCTCAGTGAGGACAGAAGAGCTTAGTAAGTGTACAACTTGTAAACTCTCACATGTTCCGCTGTACGGAGAAAGTATTTATTATCCATGAGTGTGATCAGCAGACAAAATAAGTTCCTTTTTCACTTGAAGTCCCCTTTGTGATCCCTGTTTCGCTTCAGCTTCTCCCAGGACACAGACAGCTCCAGCACGCCTCTCAGCCTCATCCAATCTGCGCACAAATAAATCACCCTCACACAGCCATCACACCGTGCCTGCCACGGTGCTTGCACACATCCCCCAAACCTCATGAACGACCATGACGGGTACTGTCCGTAACTTTATCACTGTGAGTCCTTGGGAATCTGCCGAGCAGCCGCTCTGTTTTAGGGAATCAGACTAACAAGTCTACAGACAACAGTTCTCACATTAACTTGCTCGGCAATCCTTTTTATCACATACCGCCATGCTCTCCGGCCAATACTAGTAAGGCGCAATATCATCCCTCTAAGGAATCTTCCTCGGGCGCTATCCGATACATTTTCATCGCAAGGGCGTGTCCGGCTCGGTGATGACGACAACCGAGAAATCGGCGGCAGAGATCTAGAGGAGGGCTTCAGAGACGACAGCGATGATGATGAAACTCCAATCAGAGACGACAGGATACGAGAACCACATCCGGGCGCTTCAGATTGAATGTTGAGAAAAGAAGAAACAGGTTATTGATCGTGACTCTGGAGGCGCTGGCAAGAGAGATGGATACAGGTTATTGGCGCGGGAAATTAGGGGGTCCATCGGTGTTCAAAGATTATATTACTTTTTCGTTCTTAACATCCCATTGTTACCACCTCCCTTTTTCTTTGTGTGTAGGTCATTCTTTCCAATCCCTATACGATACTACATCTGGTCCATCCCGAATCCATCCCCACCCGCACCTCCATCCAACCACCGTCCTTCCGATTCCCGCAAAATCTTTCCATATATCTACCCCTTCCCAAGCCCCGCTCCCTTCCCATTCCTGCTTGACCCGATTCGCCTGCTCCCATCCCTCGACCTCAGCTATAACCACCCGAGACCCCAACTTCGCTGCAGCCTGCCCAATGGCGGGGTAAAATATATCCCCGTTACCATCTTTCGGCACTAATGCCAGCCTGGGCTCGTAGTTCCTGACGGAACGCCCAGTAGATACATTGAACGACTTTCCGGAAACGTATGGCGGGTTTGATATCACTACCTCTACCCCCCGAAGCTTTCCCCCAATTGCTTTGACCAAACTATCCACAGCTAGAACATCGCCACGGAAGAACTCGATATCCTCACGTACGCTAGCCAGTAATACTTCTTTATTATGTTCAAGATTCTGTTTGCTCAATTGGAGCGCCTTGAGCGAGATATCGATACCAAGTATTCGTGAGGACATCCCTGCCGTAGATAACAGATGATGCAAAAGAAGTGGAATACATCCCGTCCCAGTGCATAAATCAACAATTCTAACATGCGAGCGCGGGGGCGAGTGTTTAAGAATATGACCACCGAGATGACTAGTAAACTGCTCCGTTTCCGGTCTAAAATAAAAACAAGAATCAGAAACCTAGTGATCCCGCTACCAGCAGAGCAGTAGTGCCGTACTAGTGGAAGAAATATTAGCACGATACAAACCTCGGAATCAACACTCCTCTCTCACACATCATCTCCAAAGCCCCGAACGGCTGGGTGCCTAATAGGTACTGCAGCGGCCATCCACGCCCGCGTCTCTCGCACAGGGCTTTCAACCAACTCTTCCTGCCTCCCCCTTCGTGGGCCAGCCAGCGCAGCTCCATGGATGCCTGCTCGATCGTCCGACATTCCGGCAGAAGGAGCGGGAGAAACGCATGTCTCCTCCTTGCTGCTCGGATCAGCTCTGGTGTCAAGCGGGGCATTTGTGGCGGACTGTGAGTGTGGCAGTGTCGAAAAAAATAAAAATAAAAATAAAAATAAAAATAGACGTTGAATTAAGCTTTGCGCACGGCCCCTGGACGTAGTTTTGTTTTTGGTTGACCGACGCAGACCATCGGATCCTGCTTGAGGACTGCCGTCCGCCGAAGTTACATTTGGGTGTGAAGGGGGGGGGGCCTCGCCTTCAGAGTATCGTAATCCTTGCTGGTGGTTTGAAAAATTTGACGGTTCACTGATAGCAATTGTTATTTTTCGGATCCTGGATCTTTTTTTATCTTTCCCTTTATTGCATGTTGGGTGTGGTTATTCCAGGTTTTGGAAATAAATGCCTGACTTGCGATTGGTGATAGGCATTGAGGGATTGCTGTACTTGTAATTGCCTGACCTTTGTAAAAACAACTGCTATTGCATATTATGGGGAAAATCTTGAGGCTCCGGGCAATTTTTTGGCCATACGCAAAATAGCAGTCGTTTCTACAAAGGTCAGGCAATTACGAGTATTGTAATAATAATATTATTATGGTATCATAGCCTCGCTAGTCAACCTCTATGCGGTATCACATATAGCACGAAGGTTCCAAGATGGCTTTCGTCGGTGGCCTAAAGAGATACGTTCTGAGATACATATTATACCCACAATTTTCTGAACAAGTAGCCGTCCCCGTCTTCTTAAACCGGGCGATCTAACCGCCCGAGGTCTATGCATACCCAGGGAACTCGCTTCGAATATAGGGATGGTTTCAATCTCGGTTTTGAAAAAGTGCAGTAAAGCATAACCTGGACTACAGTTTGCGGAAGGGAAGCATAGCGATGATTAATAGCTAGATACATGAGAGCTTTGACTACTGTATTACCCTCACAACCTCAACCACCACAATATGTTACCCAATATCAGTGAGACTAATACGCATCACTTAAAACCTAAATTCCCAAGTTCCATCTCCCAGAAAATACTAGCATCAAAGAAGCCACCTTACTCCGGTCTCCACCATCTCTTATAGGCAAAGATTTCTTCACAGCTATCATTGTTTAAGTTCGTACCCATCACAACAAGTAGCAGTATGGCGCAGTGGAAGCGCATCGGGCTCATAACCCGCAGGTCAGAGGATCGAAACCTCTTACTGCTAAAGTTATTTTTGCAATTTTCTCGCTATGATATTGAGGGTATAGGGGTCTACGGTTTTCGGGTGTTTGGGGGGGGGGGGGGGGGGGGGGGGGGGGGGGGGGGGGGGCGGGGGGGGGAGGGGGGGGGTGGGGGGGGGCCTGGGGGGGC
>Ga0307513_10006683_pt1 | contig 15046 bp, 16 predicted proteins | sample 15_EM_MG_FD_202174 | JGI IMG/M metagenome (GOLD analysis project Ga0307513, IMG submission 202174) | Populus trichocarpa ectomycorrhiza microbial communities from riparian zone in the Pacific Northwest, United States - 15_EM | ecosystem: Host-associated > Plants > Roots > Unclassified | place... | reverse complement strand
CACAATCACTTACCAATGAGTCCGACTTGCGGGTGCAAATAGGACAGGAGCAAGCAGCCACCGAAGGAGCCTTTCGGTCGGCGTCACCACTAGCACCGACGGTGAGCGGGATTGCGATGGCGGGCGCGTCCTTGGGAGCGAAGATTTTGTCCATTTCTGTAGCTGCTCTGAGCGGACTTGCGACTGTCCGGAAACCGGAAAGCAGATTTGTGGGGATGGCTGGGAGACAGGAAGGCCGGGAGTGGGAGTTGAGAGGCGATACTGGAGTTTGTCGATAAAGGGATTAGAGCGGAGTAAATCGCCTTACGAAGAGAGACGAACGCGCCTTCTATCGCCGCAAATGGTCTTGTCTTGCTTGATGCCTACTTGATGCCTAGCTCGGCGTCAGGACAGCACCACCACCGACAGACGCGTCTGCAGCAGACAGCGTAGCGGCACTCGTCAACAACAACCACGATGACAAGTACCACGGCCTATGTCCAACCACACCGGCACAGCGAAGAGGGAAGAGCGATCGTCCTGGCCAAACAAAGCAAAGCCCGTTCCAGTCTACACACCGCTTCTCCTTGCCAGTCAAAACCTTACTTGTGCAATTTGCACATCTCAAATACTACCCAAGTGCTGTTGTAAGTGCTCCGTTTAGCTCCCGAAGCCCAACCCCCTCCCCAATTTTTCTTCATCTCATTACCAAAGTCGACATCGACCTTGTCCTGACTTCCTTTCGCGCGAACACGAGCTCGCTCATCTTTTAATCACCTCAGTCAACTCAGTGACAGAATTTTATGTCCCTGTTTTTGCACCAGCGCGTCCTCCAGCACCTCTACTGGTAAAATTCTCACTTCAGCCCGCGAGGCTGACGTCGGCCTTAAGGCTATACTTCGATCCGAAAGGGAACATACTCCTATGCATTCATACCGTCTCTTTGAGGAGTTCAGAGCGTTTTTCGTGCCGTTTAGCGGCTTGCCACTCTATAGCTGCTGCCCCCTTTTATCGGCCCAAGGGACTCTAGACTCCGCGTCCTGGTCACCTAGTCCACATCTGGATAATCTCCCATGCTTTTAACAGCCTTTTTAAATCCCTTTTTTGTGTTTCTAGGCCGCTAGATATACTACATATCGTCCATCTACAAATTTGACTCACGCTTATTTGGCCAATTTTTAGATCCCAAAAAACCTTATTCCAAGATGGTTGGTGCAATATTTGACCTTCTCGATGGATTTTAGTACCATCCTTTGCCAGACTTTCCCCACAGTTGGATTTTCTTGGTGGCTCTCTCGGTGGCTTTCTCAGTGGCTTTCTCAGTGGCTTTCTCAGTGGTCATGGACATCTCGACGCTAACCAACCATTTGTCTGGTGGTTCATGATTATCCCGATGGTCCACTCTTATCATCACGAACGTGATATCGGAGGTCATCGGTCGTCGGCCTCTTGGTTTTCAAACCTCGCTTGGAATCCCGGTTCTCATGATGACAATAATGCCGAATCAGGCATGGTCGACCTCGCATTCCGCCTTTCTTGGACCGGAGGCCGAGCTTCAAGGCACCAGTGCACCACAACGTTCTGCATACATGCCGCGTTCCGCAAAGGTCCACCGCCTTCCTAGGGTGACCGCCCCAACACGATCCTACCCGCCTTCCTTGCATGTGACGTGGAGACGGCCACCTGTCATGAGATATTGGGAGAAGCCCCGCTTTCGGCTACCGACTCTCAAGCCCTCGGGCGCTGTAGGGCGGGATATGAGGATGTGAGGTATGGCGATGCATGCCAGGTTGGCCTCGACATAAGCGTGGAATCACTCTCGCGCCATGCCATTCCGTTCAAACGCGCGATTGACGAATGGGAGGGCGGCCCTGCCCAGACCGCACGCCGACCCCTTTGTCCCCGGACCCAATCATCACGAGCGAGGACTGCGACAAGATTTGCCATCCCGGGGTCATGCGACCGGCCACCCGCCAGGTGCGAATCAACATGGCTGCAGAGTCGCGGAGGAGGCATGTTATGGCCGACTGAATTGCCCCCATTCGATCCCCAGTCACGCAAGGGCTGGACATGCGAAAGGCGTGTCGAACGAGAGTCCTTCGCACAAGCCGTAGCGCCTCGCGGATTCAATTTCATTCTCCCAGGAAGGGTCATCAGCGAGTCAGTCGGAAACCGCTCACCACTCTCTTGCAGGGTGCATCTGCTCGTGAGACTTGGGATGGCGGTTCAGATCGAGTTGCTAAGATCGCGGCGATCCCTTATGGCTCAGAGAACCTAGGAAGGTCGTCGGGTGAACCGAAAGTCATGCGCGTAACACGATTGGCCGCTAAGCGACAAAGCAGTGCAGGGTCGGCAAGGCAAATCTGTCAGTGCCGGAACGTGCAAGTATTTCCGTGGGAAGCAAGCCATCCCCCAACAAGTCCTTTGGACTCTGCCACAACCTCCCTCCCTCCCCAGTCATACATACAACCTTTACTGTCCTCTGCACCCAACAAAGTAATTCGCTCTCTCGCCCAATCGCCCGCAAAGATCGCCCGCGCCGTATCTCGTAACCCACATGCAATCCGCTGTCTCCATCCCCATCCGCGACCCAGGCGATGAGCACATCACTCATGTTGGATCACCCATGTCCTTTAGGGCTATGAACAGCCTGTCAAGGAGCTTCGTCTGTGCGAGTAGCCCCAGTCATGGCTTTGGCGCGCTTGAGTAAGTTGATTCCTTTGATCAATGTTCCAAGTTGCTGCGAGTTGCTGGCACCCTGTGTCCGTGGGCGTGGTATCACGGATACCATCGTCTAGGTCGGGTCGCCTGGTCAGTCTATCATGACTCAACACTTGTTGCAACCGCCAGAAAGAGGCGGGACCGCATTTGCGGTCCCATCTACGACGCCGGATGCCAAGTGGCTAGCTATCAAATGAACGCCTCGACTAGAGTCATCTTTCGCCTTACCACAGTGCTGACGCCTACTCCTCTCCTGCGATGTCCAGCCCAGTCGATTTCAAGATGTCTTCCTCTCTCGTGAGCTGCTCGGTCGAATCCGAGTCCTCACGGCTCATCAAGGCACTCAGCGAGTCTCAGCCCAAGGCTAAGCCAAGCGCCCTCGGCGACTTCCTGCACACGGCGGCTGGCGAGACCGCTTTCTGCCGCGACTTTACATGCTGTGGCGTTAAGCTGAACGACCTACACGCTCTGGTGGAACACTTTGAAGATGTCCATGTTCGCGTCGTAGCATCCCAACCCCCGTTTGCGGCCTCGCAGTTGAATACTCAGCTGCAAGCGGCTGGTTTCGATCTTGACGATCTTGACATGGACCTGGAAGATAGAGCACCTTCTCCTGCTTCTCCTGGAACTCCGCCTCTGACGCCATTAGCGCCATTCCCATCGGCGTTCGACACGGCCTCTGTTTTCTTGCCCTTCCGGCGTGGACCAGAGAGCTCGAGCGCTTCTTTCTACGGGCTCCCACATACTGCGTTGTCACGAAACTTCACGAATGCGGTTGCTAGTCCGGCGACTGAGGGTCCATGCATTCAACCCGCATTGCTCCGTCGTACGCCCGATACTACGCCCCAACCCTCGCCTCCTAATTCACCGACGAAAGCCACCACTTCTCTCGGCAAAGTAGCCAATCAGAACACCCAGCAGTTGCAACGACCCACCATTGCTGGCCCGATCGTGCCTAATGCAGCGACGGACCCACGACCACCCCTGCCCGGTGGAAAGCCTTTCAGGTGCCCACATCCTAATTGCACGAAGTCGTATAAGCAGGCCAATGGCCTCAAGTACCACCTCACTCATGGCCAGTGCTCCTTTCTCCCTCCCGATCCTGTGTTGGAGACCATGACAGATCAAGAGGCAGATGAGCGCATGCGACCCTTCGTTTGCGCCGTCGCGGCCCCCTTCGTGGGCAAGGGTGGAGGTTGCGGCCGAAGGTATAAAAACATGAACGGTCTTCGTAAGTCTAGCTAGTGTCAGTTGGTAATATCACGTTCTCACCGATGCTTATTTTCAAACTAGGATATCACTACCAACATTCCGGGGCACACGGTGCAGCTGGTCTGGCCATGCTCGCTGCGGGAACGCACCCCCAGCCCCCTGAATGGGCGATACGCGCGGCTTCCCGTTCTCGAACGCAATCGACAGTCTCGACTCCGGTGCCTTCGACCCCTGTATTATCAAGGGCCCCTTCCAATCCGAATCTGAAAATCAACTCGTCTGCCCAACCCCAAACGGTCCAAGAGCAAACCGAGGACATGGAGATGGACTTTGACTGAGTTGAATCTTGTCGGGACCGACAACCCGACGCCCAGATGCCACAGCCGTATCTTATTCTGCTTTCTCACTCCCCACTCGACTGTCTCGCACAACATCACCTCCAGGTCCTCTGCAATACTATGCCACCGATTCCGTGTGGACGAACACTGTGCCAAAAGTACCGCCTTCCCAAAATCATAGTCCCCACCACTATTGTACTGCCGCCCCATCCCCATCCAGCACTGTGTTATCATCCATGTGATTCGCTTTCCCCCGTCGATTGCTTGTCGCGTCGGAGTCTTCCGACGCTGTCATACCCATTCTGCTCTTGCTTGATCTTGTCTTGGTAGACTTGAGCTGTCTCCATGTTGTGCCCGATCTTAGACGCAGTTGCCCGGTCCTAAAACCCCGAAAGTAGGCCCCACTCCTCGTTTTGCATCGTCTGACACCCCATCATCCCCTACTTGTGTTAGCTCGAATCCATTTAAGTTACGAAACCCGAGCCTTAGCTAAACCTTACGAAATGAATCAATGGAAATACAGACGATGTTGTGCAGACTCCGCTTCACGTGAGCTCTTGGTAGAAGCGACACTCAGACGCATGCCGTACGCAGTTCTGAGTCTCGTTGCGACGGCGAACGCTAAGTACAGTACAAGCGACAGGTGTACGGATCTGGGTACCTGTGAGTGAGTAGTGTTGACAGGAGCTGTCAGGCCACCTTGGACACGTTCGCCTCTCCTGCGATCGCATAATGGGGTACGTTAGCGCTGGTCAGGGTGCGCAAAGAAGAGTGAGACTAATAATGGTTGATCAGGTGTATATGCTCATGCTTCGCCGCTGTCTTCTCCTGTATTGGGGAGACATTCGCCGTTCTCTTTGAATGCATCGCAGGACTCGTGGAAGGTATCGTTGCCTGTCAGTATCCGTAGTACCCCATATTGTCGCTACGCACACTCACGAACAAGCCCCATCAGGCCTCACCGGAATCATCGTCGGCCTCTGTGATTGCTTAGCGGCTTGCTTCTGCTGTTGCAGGTAAGCGAGGGCCCTCGTGACCCTTTGCGATCCTATAACTAATCACCAATACAAATAGATCTCGTCGACACCGGAACAAAGAGGAGGGGCTGGCCTAACGAGGGACAATTGTAACCCCTCAAACCCTCCCGTCCATTCTACTGTTTGCATGCCAACCTTACGAGACGATCTTCACCACTATCCGAGATACGAACTTACGATTTTTTATCGCTAGTGTATATAGTTACGAACGCAGCCTCAGACCGCATGGACTCTCACAGGAGACGTATGCAAACCGAGACATGATATATTTAACCAATCGTCGTTTCTCTCAAATTACTGGGTGCGGCTCGGTACCATTGCTGGTTGAACTTTGGATCTTGACACGTCCTGTGATGGACCTGAATCCGACAAAGCGCGACGGAACACGCCCCGGGTACACCACCGACACCACCTCGTGAATAATGCTTGAGACACGTACATCCAGGATGGTATTAACGCGTTGGCTAGACTAGCCGATTTGCTACCACATGGGTCCCTACTCAATGTCGCCCGCGATGTATTACTACCGGTGATAGGCCCAGAATCAACTCCCTCTACCCGTCGTGCCTTGGAGAGAACCACGAAGTCCCTCCAGTCCATCGCCAGACTCGACAGTCGAGCATGTCGTTCGGAGTCTGATCGCTCGTCCGCACTTGCTCCAATAACCCACCTTTAGAAGACGAGCCCATTGAAATGGGCGAAGCTGAGAAGCGAGCAGGAACGTGAAGGTAAAGACTTAACCAGAAATGGGAGCTGTTCATGTTGACACTCAAGCATTCTCGATGCAGGAAATAGCTAAATCATCCAAATCCTGGCTTCTGCATGTCTGCGATACGTGCTGTGTTCACGGCATCAACTTGGATCAAGGCCTCGACGTTCTCCTTACAGTTTTCGATTCCTATAACCTGCTACTTAACCCTCCGGCTGGGTATTCAGATAACCGTACTTGATTATAATCTGATCAACTCCACACCCAGGTGCACCTGCGATTTCACCTACACCATCGATTTCCACTTTCGTGGTCGTGGTGGCAAGAACGCGAAATCTTGGCATCTTGTAGAGGTTATCTATTGGACAATTCGTGAGGTCCTCTTTGCCAAACTGAGACAAAGTCGTGTGGAGGTGGAGCGACTTCGGATCTATTTCCAACAATTGCAGGGTGCAGGCGTTTACTTGAGCACCATGGTCAAAGGAGGCACCAGTGGTGCGCACATCCTTTCCTCTGCGGACTTGACTGACCCGGCGGATATACCAGAGCTGTACATTGAGCCAGATATCGACTTCTATCACGATGAAGTCTGGATCGATGATGACAAGGTTCCCGACCCTTATATCGACTATCCATCACACTGGACTCTCGAGACACACACTCACATGGACCGGCTCCTCACGTCCCTGGTTGAGTATCTCATGGAGCAGTTCAAGGGTGAACCCTCCTATGCAAAGTTCAAGATTATTCATGAATTAGACCCCGATTATCAGGAATCTATGCGCCGATATCTCCGATTTGCCACGACCCCATAGTCGCAATGCTGCCAACTGCGATTCTTGGCGTATCATCTCTTTGACGACGTAGAGAAGGTGCTAAAGAATGCCGGGCATCTCTTCCAGCCTAGGGATTATCTCATCCTCCAAGCTGCCGCAAAGGGCCTTGGAGAGCGCGGTAGCTCCCTTGCTTTTGCATTAAGCGTGGTCGAATCGCAACTAGTCGACGTTTTGGAGTGCACTCAAGCTGCTATCGTGGATATATGGAAAGGAGGTGACAAGGGCAAGAAAGCCAAGATGTTGCTGGACGAAATCCTTGCGCTTCCCTCGAACGATCCCATGCGCGCAGCCAAGGTCTCAGAATGGAAGGACATCTCGTTCACGGTAGCGCCTGTTGGGCCATCGGGGGTACTTGAGACGATGTTTGGTTTTGGTAGAGAGACCGACGAAGAGGAGGATGATCGATTGCTCCAGGACGGTTTTGATACCTGTTCAATCGCTGAAGAATACAGTCCTAGTGGATCAGCCGGAGGGGTGGATGGGAAACTGTTGTGCAAACGGTGTTAGGGTCGACCCTGCCGCGAGGGGTTTCCAGTCTCGCGAGCGTATACAATCGAGTAGAAAAGAGGATGTACGAGGTGTTCCCATGGATGAGGCTTGATGACGTTCGGGACCATGTTATGATACGGTACAGTGCTAACTCTTTTAATAGGCTTCGTGCCCCCAGAAGGGACAATCGGCTCTATCTCAGTGTCTTACATATGATCCGCTTCTCAGGCGAACAGACCAAGGAGCGATGCAGAACGAAGCAATCGCAGAGCAGCAATAAGAAAGTGTACTCGCTCCCACATCAAAGGAATAGCGCTCGTCAACTCTTTCTCACGATTGACCTCCGTCCGTCTCGCATTTCTTGCTAGCTGCTCCCATGCCCTTTAACCTTACTGCGTCTGGTGCCCCATCCAGTCAAAGATGTATTAGAGTCATAGAGAGTCAACAATATATTTCTTGAACATGGCATTCTCGCTGTAGAGATCATATCAAATACATTAAATCCGCCATGGAGTTTTCTCCGGCGAAAGAGCCCGTGCTGTGCGGGCCGGTGTCTTTGTGGGCGAGGCTTGTCGGGAACGGGCCGGTTTGCTGGGCGTCAAGGGACTGAGAGACTGGTCAGGAGGTCAGGCACAATTTCGAGTTCGGTCACATACTCGATAATGTGGAACTGCGGCTGGGGCCGCCCTGAACTGCGAAGGGCCGAGGTTCCGCCAAACACATGCGCGTTGCTACTGAGCGGTGGTTAAGTGATGGGGATACTGCAGGTGATAATCCTGAAACGTACACATCCGTGGCGCTCACAGTCTGAGGACGTATTGTGGACCGCTTCAACCTGACCGAGTTCTGGAGGCTTTCCCAGTAACCGAGCCCATGTTTGAGATCTCTTCCTACTCTTCCTCGCTCCTCTTCATCGCTTTCATTTCCTCCTTGCCTATGTGGCGTGGAACTTGAAAGTCCTCGAGCTGGTGACTCTAGTGCATCGAGTTGATTGGTCGCAATACTACGCCTAACCTTAGCTCTGTAGTCCCTGTACTTGTCTTTGTACCTGAAGGCACGGCCTGGAGGGGTTACAGTCACCGAACGAATCCGGTCACCGTGGATGTTTCTGACCTTGCCACTTTTCCACTTCATGTTTAGATGCTTCTTCCTTTACCTGGAAGACATCGTTGGTCTCTCGTAAGGTCGCGTTCTCTGCTCGGAGTGTCTCGTTTGCTGTGTCGAGAGGTCGAAGCCTCTCAACTTCCATGCGAAGACTTTCATTCTCCTCCTCCAGATGCTTGATTTCTAATAGAGCCTCGTATAGTGTCGTTCCTGGAAGAAGGGCCTGGGAAGACGAACCAAGCCGTGTATGGCATGGCCGACGCGGTGTCGTGACAACCTCAACAGATTGATAGAGCTCCTTCAACGATGTCTTAGCGTAGCTCGTTGATTCAATTCGTGAAGTGAAGGTAGCCCTGGGTTCTTTGGAGCTGTTTATGAGAGATTAACCGATCAGGCTCGCGCCATAATCGCAGGAAGCTTCCACTTACTGTTCGTCCGTACGTGGCTTACTCGATAACACGTAATGGTGTTCATTTGACGCGAGGTGATTACCGCTAACATTGTCAAACGCATTGGGCTTGCCATCAGTTTGTTGAGGCCTGTGTCTGGTGGGCAGGACGGGCAATTCCCTGAAGAGTTGCACTTACTTGATGTTGGAGCCCTGTACGGCCTTTGACATGAGAAGGGGCTAAGAGGGAGAAACCACAAGTGGAGACAAAGCTACACATTTTCGATCCAAGTATTGACCCTTGGAAAATGCCTCCACGGATATTTAGAAGAGACGCTTCCACTGCGGCAAGAGAGAAACCAGGACGTCTTCGTCAGCTACCTCGTCCTCGTCGTCAGCCCCAAGTATCGCCTGCTGAACTTGAGAAGCAGCGACTGCGGCGGATACTAAAGGCAGAACGGGATGAACGAATGGATATCTCAATGTCACTAACACCTGTAAAGACGTATGTACTGCATAGGTACTCTGATTCTTTTTACTGCTTACTTAAAAGGTAAATGCAGTTATATGGGGGGTTTCACGCGACCACGCGATCTACGAGCGACAAACTGGTGCCCAGGGGGGGCGTATATCCTAAAAAAGAAAAAATACGAAATGCCCAACCCGTTAGCGTACAAACCGTACACCGTCTTCCTTCTCGAAAGTCGATTCATGGTCAAGAAAGGCGTCGGACGCGTCAGTTGTCACGAGTATATGACAGGGTCAATACGGGCAGAGAGTTTTGAGCGGTATATGCAAGTCGTAAACAGCGGATACGCGCCGACGAATTTGCTGGAGGAAATGGACAACGCGTGCTGGCCTAATATCGACAGCAAGGACCCAACGTCGTTGAGAAGGACAAAGTGGTGGTCTAGTGGGCAGGATCCCAGGGCGATTCGCAAAGCTGCCCTGACAGGAGAGGACCAAGAACCGTTGGGAGTGGGAGAGCCTGCGGAGGGAGGCAATAAACGAGTAGAAATACAGGAGGACGACCCGGAGAATGAACTAGAAGAAGGTCAGGAGTCGACTGAAGACGACCCACTCAAGAATTGGGATCCCTACGACGATGATTTCGTGAAGGACGAAGCGGTGCGCGTAAAGCTAAAAGCTGAGCGGCGGAAACGCTGGTTAGGGGGCGAGAAAAACCTACCAGATATCCCTCAAACTCTCCTTGGCTACGGCGAACCACTTTACATACGCAATTCCGATCCTGATGCCGACCAGCTCGAAGCCATCTCCAATCGGCCCCTCTTACGCCTGTGGACAGAATCTCTGACCCCAGGCATTGGCAGCTGGTGGCCATACCGGTTCAATTACACTCCTTCCGCAGGGCTAAAGCACAACCCACTCCAAGACCCTGATATCGTGGACAACGAACTCAAGGGGACAGCGTACCAGTTGCGCAAGATATATATTCCAACATTGGAGGAACGACCATTTTGGCGACCGTTGCTCGCCGTGACAGTCCCCAGCCGACCAGTGGCGGATACCATTCTGCGACTAGCAAAGGCCCTCCCAAAGGGCCTGCCATACTACGCATCCCTCGCGCCAGAGGACAGAAAGTGTGTCCTCTCTTACAGCGGGCGCATGCGTACACTACGTATCTCGCGCATACGGCAGCTCACTGTGCAAACCGCCCTGCGTCTGCTGGGGTACTACGGCGGCTTCATCGGTATGCGATGGGACCACACGCAACGAGGACGGGGAATTAACGGACAGCTACTTGAGGACCCCTTGCCAGAGCATTTCAGAAAGTTGACCGTGCTCGTGGGGGATTGGTACCCTCAGGCTGGAGAGGACAAGACCCTATTTGAGAAGCAGGGAAAGGAGGTAATTGTCACGGGTCTGATGGATGACCGTGGTAGACCGCATGACATGGCTCTGAGCTTTGCAGACGAAAGCGTCAAGATGGAGGAGGCGCAGGGAGAGGCGGGTGATCATGGTTCGAAGGAGGAAGACGATGATGAAGACTGAGGAGCAAGGCGTTTGTTATTGATAGTTTACACTTTGGATCTCTTTCTACTCATGCACTGTTTCGCTCTGTCGCGTTCGCTTTTTGTCGGTTTAGTTGCTTAATGGTCACCAGTCATAGCCGTCCAACAGTGTATTACTCAGGGGAGGCGAACTAGAAAGAAAAGCCTGGCCAAAATATAAAAGAGTGATCACAGGATAATGGAGATACTATGCGACAATGGAGACTACTCGCGCACAAAGAAGGGACGCCGCATCCTAATGCAAGCAGGGGAGAGGAGCAAAGAAACGAAGAGGACTGTTGTGCCGAAATCGGAGTCCGCTATGTGGGTCTATGTGTGGTTGTTTACCTGGTCCTCTGGGAACCACGGTACCCCATCTGCATATTGTCGAGCTCGGCTTCGAGCGCCTTTATGGAGCTGTGGGTAATTTCCAAATCCTTGTTGAGGCGGTCACGCTCGGCAATAAGCTAAAGACAGGGTCAGGAGGGCTCAGGAATTGGGATAATTGGAGACACACATGCTGTTCCCATTGCCTGAAACGAGCCTCCTCGGCCTTGACTTGCTCGGTGAAGCGCTTGCGAAGCGCCTCTTCTTCCTCCTTGAACTTCGGGTTGTCTGGCTTCTTGACACGACCCTCGCCGGGCTTGCGAGTTTCCATCTGTTCCAAGCGGTAGTTCTCGTAGTGTTGTTCCTCGGTAGTGTGGATGAGGTCGAGCATATGGGTGCGGATGAGCAGGGAACGGAGCTTGCGGAAATCGCAGTGGGCTTCGCTCTCAACTGTAACGACGAGTGAGTAGGCTGGAAGGATCGAGATCAAGATATAAACCGACCTTCAGCTACACCCCAGAGGTACTCGCGGCCCTTGACGGTCCTTCCATCACGAGTGACCACGTCTTCGGTGGAGCCGATGATAGAGAAGGGCATGGCCTCCGCGAGACTGCGAACGTGCTCGACGGTGGTCTCATCATCGTCGGGGTCAACGGGAGGAGTGTAGATGCGGATGCCCTGAGCGTGGACAACTTCACGAATGCGTTGCTTGAAGACGAGCAGGTCGTTCGGGGTGAGGGTGTCAGCCTTTGCAATAACTGGAATCAAGTTCACGCGTGTGCCGAGGCGCTTCATGATTTCAATATCCAAAGGCTTCAAGCTGAAGCATGGCGGAGTCAGCTTTTGAAGAGGAGGAAGAGCGGAGACATACGTGTGACCAGTGGGTCTGATGAAGAACAGGCATGCATGCACACGCAAGTCGGTCTTCTCTCCGCGCTCAGGCTGCTGCTCCTGCCTCATATATGCTTCATGCTGGTCGTCCACGAAGTCGATGATTGGGCCCCACGAGTCGCGGTTGTTGACATAATCACCGAAGCCAGGGGTGTCAATGACGGTGAGCTTGACCTTGAACGACTTCTCCTCGAGCTCGGCCTTGATGATTTCGACCTGTCACACAAAAAAGACGTGTCAGGAAGTGGGGCAACGAGCGAGCTGCGGGTCGAAAGGCCAAGGTACCTCAGTGAGCTTGTCAAGCTGCTTAACGTGACGCCTGCTGTAGTTCTTCGGTGGAGACAGTTCGGTAGCAAAGAGTGTATTGATGAGGGTAGTCTTGCCTAGCCCAGACTCGCCTGCAGCAACGCGCGGGCGTAAACGGTGCATCCCAAGCGTACACAAGGACATTATACTGACCAACGACCATAATTGTGAAGTGGGCGCCGCGTTTGGCGATAATTCTGTGCCTCTGAGAAAACGGACTCGTGAGCGGCGACGACGACGGACCCAGCGGCATAGACAGACCTGGTTGGGCAAGTTTGCGATACCAATTCCACTCGACATTTCAGCGAACGAGAGTAGGAACAGCGACGAGGTGAGAGGAGGGTCGAAACTTGGAACAGAACAACCCAGAGCTGTCTTTGTTTCCCAGCTTCATCCGTCAGAACTCGACTCGACTCGACTCGACGGTTCGATATTGAAATACTGGAAACGTCGAGCACGTCGAGCACACGCAAAACATATTCTCCATCCTTTGGATTCGATTTGTGTCACGGTCGCAGCAGCAGCAGCAGAATGCCGTCGCCTCGCCACTTGATGAGCCTTGCAGACCTATCCGTCAAGGAGATCAACCACGTCCTCCATCACTCCCTAATCCTAAAACACGCATCGAAAAAACTCCACAATCCCCTCGATCCGACTAAGCCCGGGTCTCGCGCGTCCTTGCTTGTTCCTACACAGTCCCTGGCACGTAGCACCGTTGCCCTCCTTTTCTCTAAGCGAAGTACCCGGACTCGCGTCGCAGCCGAAACTGCCACTGTGCTTTTGGGCGGTCGCGCCCTGTTCCTTGGCCGAGAGGATATCCAACTTGGCGTCAATGAGACCGTTGCAGACTCTGCGCGTGTTCTTAGCAGCATGTGCCAAGGGTTGTTTGCTCGAGTAGGGGCTCATTCTGAAGTCGAAGTGAGTCCAGATTTAATGGAGTCCACAAACAGGCCTCTGAACCCAATGTGCTCCAGGAACTTGCACAACACTCAGGCGTACCTGTCATCAACGCTCTATCCGCTGACTGGCATCCCACCCAAATCCTCGCCGATCTCCTCACGATGCACGAAGACCCATACTTCCAAGACCCGTCCAGGGCTACACACTCACCACACACTAACATCCCTTCTCTCACTCCTCTGCGGCCCCTCACGATCACCTGGCTAGGCGATTCCTCGAATGTCCTGCATGACATGCTCGTTACCTTTCCCCGCCTGGGACATAAGATGCGAGTGGCCTCACCTCCCAACCCAAAATATCGTTGCCCAGGTCCAATTTGGGATAGGGTACAGGAGCTCGGCTGCGACAAGGGCATCACCTGGACGGATGACCCGCGAGAGGCGGTTCACGGCGCCGACCTCGTCGTCACGGATACATGGTACACACCTTTGTCCTGCGCTTTATTCGTCGCTGACCCAGAACCAGGATCTCAATGGGCCAAGAAGCTGAAAAAGCTCAGCGACTAAAGGACTTCAATGGCTATCAGGTCACGGAGAAGCTCTGCGCAGAGGGAGGCGCAAAAAAGGACTGGAAGTTTATGCACTGCTTGCCTCGCAAGCAGGACGAAGTGGACGATGAGGTAAACGATGAGCTTGGACGGCTTACTACACCCCTCTCACGATGCTCGATGCCCTAGGTCTTCTATGGGCCCCGTTCAGTTGTCTTCCCTGAAGCAGAGAACCGCAAATGGACCATCATGTCACTCTTCGAGTACGTTTTGTTGTCTTGTTCGTTCTTCTGACTTGCCTGATGCGGCTCTCCAGTATGCTCTTCGGTCACGGACAGATCTATGATCCTATCAAGGCGTCGATCTTTGAGAAAAAGCACTGAGCGGGCTCACAAAACCTTGGGCACCCAATATCAAAAGTGGCCTCCAAAAGTGGCCTCGAGACAGAAGGTAAGCAGTGACACCTAAAATGGCATCTGTCACAGCGGCGTCGTGTTGGATCCATAGCTTGCATCTCCGCGAATAGTGCAAATGCCCCCGTTTCTTTTGCCCTTTACCCAACCCACTTGCAGTCCTTTCTAAGACTCGGAGACTGTTCCATAGCCACCATTTCGGAAATGTATCGACGTCCTTGAGGCAATAAGAGGTCTGTCATCGTCGCCGCAAGAGGAAATCTTCTAGAGTCCTTGCTATTTGGAGTCTACAAACGTACACGTCGTATCTATGCCGGAGAGCGAGGAAAGGAGGCTTGTGAGTACGCCGCATAGATTCACCCAAACGAGCCTATGACAAAATGTCGCAGCTGAGGACCGCGACACCAGGTTCTAGCTCTTCCCCTTGGGTGTCAAATCGTCTGACAAATCCGACACCAGGTCTCCAAGTCTTTGTGGGGCACTGTGAATGAATCATCCCAAACACTCATGCTCCGTCTTCTCCAGGATTGAAATGTGGGCGGTCGATGTCTACCTGAGCGTGCGATCAGAATTGCAGGCATGACGGGAAGAGGGATTGCTGGAAAGGACGATCTAATTGCCTCAGGTCAAATTTCTTATAGCCTGGACGTCAAAAATTCTTCAGGAGGTTGTTTGAATCGAGTTTCATCGGTTCATTTAAAGAGTGAATGATAATGTCAATACGACTGGAGAGAGCAAGCGTAGGGTCGGTGGGGGAGAGGAGGACGAGCAGAAGAGGGGGGAATGAGATTAGGGAGAAGACTGACTAGCTCTGGGAGCTTCTGCCGTGGTTCGCAA
>Ga0307513_10006682_pt1 | contig 15047 bp, 15 predicted proteins | sample 15_EM_MG_FD_202174 | JGI IMG/M metagenome (GOLD analysis project Ga0307513, IMG submission 202174) | Populus trichocarpa ectomycorrhiza microbial communities from riparian zone in the Pacific Northwest, United States - 15_EM | ecosystem: Host-associated > Plants > Roots > Unclassified | place... | reverse complement strand
GGCCCGCCCCGCGGCCCCCCCCGCCGCCGGCCCCGGGCCGCGCCCCGCCCCGCCCGCCTCGGCGGGGGTGAAGGGGAGGTCGGGATGGGGGTTGTGGTGTGCAAGGGAGGTATGATAGAGAGATGAGTGTGGGGCGCTCAAAGAGAGGGGACAGATGGATTGAGTGAAAAAGATGGGCTAGAAAGAGAGGATGGTAAGCGAACCACAATCAATTGGAAGTGGGTGGAGTGAGGGGAGGTTTGGGATGGGAGGATGGAGTTTAAGGGCGAAGTTGTGGGCGAGATGAAAAGCCGGTAACTGTCCACACGGATTACTCGCAGGTCAACCCTAGACCACCGTCATTTTGGGGTGTTACGGAGCCTAAACTGGTTGAGCCGTTGAAACTCGAACCCCCCTTCTCTCTCCCCCGAACTGCAGACCATCCAGGGATGAACTCCACTCTAAGGATTCCCTCAACCTCAGGCTAAGGCTCCCAATAGTGGCGTAGTATATGCGCTTTATCCACTGGCGGGTCTCGCTTACGTTCACCCACGGGGCAAGCTGGGGAGTGGGAGGCAGTGATGGAGTGCGCTAGGCTATGAATCTAACACAGAGCTCTACTACACTGTTCTATAAAATAGGATGTCTATGTGAATTTTTGGTGGGGAAACGAAGAGTGTTCGAATTATATACATTTCTCCCTGGATTACTCCATACCATCCATCAAAGCTGGATTGTCTAAGATCATGTTCTTCTTGAATACTACCTCGCGGAGCAATTCCCATGCTTCTCCTTCTTCAAATCCCCTCTTGACGGGATCCTCAAATCCCCATGCCTGGGCAACCCGGTCGTACGCGGCTCGCTCCTCCTCACGTAGCCACCGGAGCCTCAGGGGAGTTCCGATAGCCCAAGTGACCCTAACCATCTGGTCGTTTGCGGTTGTAACAGCAAGAATACCCAGGCCGGCAGTGAAGGTAATATAAGCCAATATCCCGGTAAATGCAAATCCTAACGCATGAGAATGAGCCACCTCGTCTTGGTGTCTTGCGAGAATATCCCCAATGGCATATGCAACGGGTGGCATGAGACCAGCGAGAATTGCCACAGGGGTGGCTTCCCGAATCAGTTTTGCACGGCGAAATGCCGGGAGCCCATATGAGGTATCGATTATATCGAGGCAAAGAGCCATATCTTTAACTTCGATTGCTGCGCTCAGCGCGGCATCAGCAATACCCCGCGGTATCGCGTTCTTGGATTGGTTGGCGTTTGGAATGATTAGCTTCGAGGCACCAGGAGGTGTATACGATTTCTGGGCGTAGAGGGAAAAGGCGACGGGTATAGGTGTAGGGTCCTTGATGAGTGACTGAAACGAAACATAGGCCGAGAGCACTTTTGGGGAAATGAAAGCAGCAGGATGAGAGATAAGTTCAAAAGCTAGACCTGCGATCGGAGCGAAGGCAACCTTATTCTGGGCTGATATATCTTGGAGACAAGATGCTGGGGCAACGTGAAGCTTAGAAGACCGCGCTGGAGGCTGGAATGAACGGAGGGGGCCGAGGTGGTAACAGTCATCTAGGGATAAGATTGCGGATGTGGGACTGGTTCCGGATATCCCTTCGCTCGTGGCTTTTAATTGGGAATTCACAAAGTTCCGGCACGCCGTTAAAGCATACAAGATCTGAGATTCAGAGGGATGCTGTTGCTTGAGTGATAGCTGAGTCTCCAAATCGCGAGCGAAAGAAGAAGAATGGGATTCGGGGGGGGAGCGGGTGCAGGGAGCAGATGTTGAGTGTTGCCGGGGCGATGGGGTGTGGAAGAGAGAGAGGTGGCGGCGGCCGGGGCATTGACGGGGGGGGTAAGTTTGGGGTATTGAGAAACGATAGGCTTCTAGTTTCCGCCCGGAGCTAAAAGTGAGTGAGTTGAGTGAAAGGGCAGCCAAGCAAGCGGGCCGAGGGGCGATGGAGGTGGGTCTGATGAGCATGGGCGGGGTTGGGTTGTAAGAGAAAGTGAGGGGAGAAATAGCTGTGAGCCGTTAGGTGCGCTCGTGTGAAGTCTGGTGATGGTGGTGTAGCGAGAAGTATAGGTGAGGTCTCAATATAGAAAAGGTTTGGGGAGATTAGGATGTAGTTCATGGTGGAGGTGTTCATGGATTGCTTGTACAGTATTATCGGTATGATGATGGGCTGCCTTTATTTCTTGGCAGGCACAAAAGCGTTGTTTTCCCGTTACTAGACGAGTGCCCAGAGGACAATTGCTAAAATTGGTGTTGAGCGGCCATATGTTTTGGCGTTAGCATGTTTTGCGCCAAGGGATACTTGGCGATTCATAAAGTATTCCGATGCCTTGGCGCCAAGACCCTGATAGTAGGCATGTCTTGGCACCAAGGTATCTGAATACTTGATGAATCGCCTAGTATAGAACAGGGATTGTGAAACCCCTAACACTTTGAAAAAAAGAGCGATGGAAGAACTTTATCCTCGAGACGGTCGCGAAAGTTCTCACATGTAAAGTGACTAATCAAAAGTCTTGGTGATTCCCCAATTTCACACCAAAAATGAGTGAAAGCTCCACTTTTAAATTGTTAATATCTCACCAGAAACTAGATCACCTTTCCCCAAACTTCTGAATTAAAGTCTTTTCATCTGTGTAATATTCGATAATTAATTTCAAGTATAGTCATGACCAACTGAATGTCCTACTGGCTTGTAAAGTTCAAGTATTTCTTGAAAGTCATTATTTGCACTAATTTACTAAGATAATTGCCCAAGCAACTACACACCAACAATGTTCCCATCTTTGATAAGGTGTACAATAAGAAGGAAGTGTCAGGAGACTCTGTAAATAAATAGAGGATAATTTTGAGATATAGAGATAACTAGTTGGGTGGTTTCTGGAAAGTTTTCCATCTAGGTTTACTTGAGAAACTTGGGTAAGAAACACTTTAGAAGAGTAATTTTTGGTGTGAAAGGAGCCTAGGGCCAAGACTTTGGATTAGTTAGTTTATTAGTGCTAAGAACTAGTCTTAGTATATGTGGTTGATACATGATAGGCACATGACTTGGAAGATTCCATATTTGTGATGGAAAACAGCACAACTATTGAACTTTCCATCAAACCAAGATGTTAATGAAAAGACTCTGGAAACTTACAAAAGGTGAGAGAAAGACCCTAAGCTGACATTGTGTACACTTCTGATTTAAACAAATTAATGATGAAAATCATATCTCAGAATATTAGCAAAAATTGATATATGCATTGTGAGAGTAGGGTGTGTCAGGCGTGCGGGATGCTCAAAACACTAACTATTGCGCTGGAAGAGAGGTTGGCCTAACCCCACATAGGGACCCAATTCCCCATTTCCTTCTGGGTCCTCCATATCATCTACCCTGGCCATGCGTCATCATATGTGCAGATTCTATGGCCTCATATTCTAATTAATTTCGATCCAAGGTCCCTCATTTTAACAATCTTCTTCCCATGCTCTTGTCATGACAGAAATCAACTCAACTGTAGCATCCAGATAATCTTCCTGATACTATGCAGCAATATTAGAACACTTGCAGCATCGATTGCAATTTGTTGCCATGGGCTTCCAATGACATCCTTTGAGCTTATATGTTTCTTGTGATAGCATCTGGATAACTTACTTGCATGCTCTCAACAGTGTGTTAAGAGCACAAATATTCCAAATGCTGTCTCTACTAGATCAGGATAGAGCACATGCGTACTCTTGATGGTATCACGATAGAACACATATGTCATATGCTATTATGATAGCTTCACCAGTCATTTGTATTGCAGACTGTCTTTCACAAAATATTTAAAATGCTGGTACCACATGTATCATGACCTTGAATCTCATTCAGATGTTAATATCCTTTTATTAGGTTCTCGGCTACTTGGTAGGTGGTTGCTTCGGCTTGAGGTATTCTGAGAGCTAGGACCTTGAATGGTTATTATATCGGAGAACTCGTTAAGAAGACATGAGTAATGTAGGCTAGCTATAATAGAGTACTTCGATCTAGATAGGCGAAGTATTGGTAACGATAATGTAGAAACTTCATCAGCAAAAAAGCCTTTTTCTCCGAACGGACAGAGCCCGCTTGCGGACGAATAGCGTGTGCTCTTTGCGTCCGGTCCTCCCGGATCTCCCGTACCTTCTTTGCCTTTCATTTCTTGCGTCTGGTGCACCCGGACGCCCCACTTTCCCTCTACAGCGTCCGATGCACTTGTTGCGGCCCCACCCCCTCCTTGTGCCTCCCTCTTGTATCCGCCCCCTTATCCTCTCGTCTACTGGCCTCCTGCCTACTCCTTGCGTTTGTGCGCGTCCGGCGACCATCTCTGCTACCCTCACACCTCTGGCGACCTAGATCTGTCCTCTTCCATCTGCTTCTGTCTGCTGCCATCCTACGTCGCTTATTTCTTAGTCTGCACCCTACTGTCACTTCCATAATTCCCTTACTGTTCACAAGACGCCCAGCGCGGCCGCCATGCAGACCCCTTACCTCGGTTGGCTTCCCTTTCTGCAGGAGAGCCTAGTTTCGCATTAATCATCTGCAGCACTCAGGCGGCCGAGTTGAAGCCAGACACATTCAACGGGATTCTCTCCCTTAAGTTGCCGGCTTCAACATGGCAGTCTATTCATTTCAATTTATTTAAAACATTCCCTTAAACGCCCATGGATCATGTAGTACTCCTGCGGCCGAGTGGAAGCCATACACTGAATATGGGCACTGCTACCATAAGTGTACGGCTTCAACTTGGCCGTATATTCATACGGAGCAATTCATCGCATTTAAAACATTCCCTTGAATACCCGGGAATCAGGTATGACTCCCGCGGCTGAGTTGAAGCTGGACACTCAATATGGGAACTGCCACCTTAAGTGTCCCGCTTCAACACGGCCAGATATTCGTGTGGAACAATTCAACCTATTTAAAACATTGCCTTAAATGCCCACGGATCGTGTAGTACTCCCCCGGCCGAGTTGAAGCTGGACACTGAATATGGGCACTGCCACCCTAAGCGTACGGCTTCAACTTGGCCGTATATTCATGCAGAACAATTCAACCTATTTAAAATATTCCCTTAAATGCCCGCGGATCGTGTAGTACTCCCCTGGCCAAGTTGAAGCCGGACAGTCAATACGCGAACTGCCACCTTAAGTGCCCAGTTTCAACTCAGCCGAATAAATACTGTACATAATTGGATAGAATAATTTAATATATTTCATTAAACGTTCTCAGATCAATCCTGTGATTCACTCTCCATTGCTTCTCACCGCTAGCAATTACCTGCGCCTGTCCAATCACTGCCCCTATACTGACTATTCGTATGTCTCGACCATTGATCCGGTTGCCGACTCGAATATGTCCGCTCGGAATGTGAAATCTGCCACCATTGATCGGATCGAGTATGCGAACTAATGCCAGGCGATGGACAGCTGCGGCCTCAGTTAGAATATTTCTTATCTTGAAAGGTGCTAGCAACCGAGCCACCACGCGTTACCGTAAATCTCCATAGTTCGCTTCTTCACCAGTCTGGACTCACACCCACTTGTTTCTAGAGCCACCTTTGCGGAATGCTTTTGTTCGAGTGCAGCTGGCCCAGTGGATCTGGAACCGGTCAGTTTCCTGAAAGTCGGGCACTGGGATTTCAAGCTGAGCAAATCCTTCTACAGGAAGTAACCCGAGTTCGGCGGGGTCCGTAGGCAACCGCTGGTGATCCGCAGCAGTCAGCCTGATAAAACGCCGTATCTCCCTCATCATGTTGGAATAATGGCTATCGAGAGCTGTGCATAATTCGGTCAGCGTGCTGGTGTTCTTTATACTGCCTTTAAGCACCTGGCAAGGTGTGCTGCGACTTGGAACAGTCGGCATTTCCATCCCACTATCTTCTACCACGATCACACTTTCAACTTTCGAAAGCGCTTCAATTGTCTGCAACCTTATTCTAAGGGCGTGCAGGTGGCCATAGTGCGACAAGATCTGTGGGGCGGCTTCATTCTTGATTGACCTGTGGTAGCGATCTTTAATCTGATCCTTATATGCTAGTTCACTGAGCTCGGTTGAATACATCCATATGGATCCAAAACGCCGGACCTGGGAGGCAAAGTGAGTCAGGTAGTGCATCTTGATGAAGTTGAAGTGATTGTCACACCATATCAAATCCGGCCAACGATCAGACCTTTCAACCCTCTCTTGATCAGCCAGCCGACAGCGATTAGCGACGGGTCTATGGCGGACTTCTTTAGTACGCTCATCTGTTATTACTTCCCATAGCTCCAGATCCTGGTGATTTGCTTGAGCGCGGGTAGCCTTCCAGGTACGGAACTCAAGAAAAATGTCCTTTGTCCGGTGGAATGTCTGCAGGTAGCTTTACATGTTGGAAAGTGTGTTGGGTGTATGACTGCGATATGGAGCCATGAGAGTGAAGTCCACCAGTGCGCTAACACAGTTGAAAGCGCTCTTGAAATCCTGATATTGAGAACTGTCCGGGTTTCACAATGCGGACGCCAATACGGCTGCAATACAAGGGCCGAGATTGCGCATCTCCTTTCATTGCCATTGTGTGATTTCGCAATAGGCCTTTTTCGGTACGCTGAATCCGGGGTAAGGAGGAATTTCTTTCCAAGCATCGTCGCACGCCTGCTGCCGTTTATGCTTTTTCAGGAAACCTTCCACCCATTCCATCATATGTTTGAATAAGCCAAGGTAGATGTTGTGCAAGTGGTCCGGCTTGTGTAGGTCCGCGGGACTTACTTGGTGGCTTCCGGTGAATACATTGTTTCCTATTTTCACGCGCAACCGCTGAAAGTAGTCTGCAATGCCGGCCGCTTCTGCCGGCTCATGCCTCAAGGCTTTCTCTCTATATAGCATGTAGTCGCGGGTCTCATACTCTCGCCGTGGATCCCCACCGAGCTCCTCGCAGGAACCTCACACTTTGGGCATTACTTGCTGCCTATTTCTTGCAACGCTGCATGCACAGCATGTTCCGCGATCCAGGCCGACAAAATGGGAAAACACAGGCGTGTTTTGCCACCTGCACAATCCATTACCGTTCCTTCTCGGGCAACCTGCTGTAATGGTGCCAGGACAAGATCGAAGACAGCCCGCAGGATATCCGCATTGGTCTGCCGCTGGGCTTCGTTGGCACGGGCTTATTGGCCAGTAAACTTTGGCGGTACTGGAAGCAATGCCAGAAGCAGGATTGGCATCTTGGCAGGGCTGCTTCTTGTTCTCGAAAGGAGATTGCCGATCGTCATGTATACCGGCCAGGGTTTCTTATCTCTGGTAAAATTGGTGAGGTGCGTCTGGTCAGACAATCCGATAATGGGCACCACTCTGGACCCCGCAGTCAAAGCTTTCTACCAAGGAACGGAATGGGCTGTTAGCACAGGAACACCACTCCAAGAACTTGTCAGGACCTATCTCATACCTGCATATCCCACCACCTGTCTGCCGTATGCATCTCTGAATATAATCGCTCCCCACTTGAATCATATTCTCGAATAGGTGCGTAAACCATATCTGAGCTATAGGCGACCTGACCGATCAGGTAGCGGACACAGTCAATAATAGTTTGATAATAGAAAGTTGTTGCATGTGGACCATGATCAATACTGGCTTCGGCCCACACCAAGTATTCACAAAATGGGTCCCGTATGTGGAGATGTTGTTGCAAGGGATAGGCGGACCGGAATGACATGCTATCCCTACCGCCTAAATCTTCCGCAAAGCACCCGTCGATCTGCCACTTGGCTACATTGCTCCGGACAAACCAGCTCGCCAAATTAAAGTCGTTTTCAGATGAGAAAGGGCTCAAAGGGTCATCGGTCATGGCCTTGTTGAGCTCTGTATAGCCAGCACCTTCGCCGAGTGGTCTGCTGGCACCGGGAATAGTTTCGTGACCAGAAGGGCGCACGCGGATCGGTGGTTGGGAAACGTCTTCTGTGTCTGAATCGTTCTGCATATCATTTATCTCACCACTTGCTGTATGGAAATCTGGGATCTCGAGCCTGCAATCAGATTCGTAGTCTGAGTCGGTCAGGTTTTCAAGTTCATCACGAACAAAAGTAGCTCCCATGGAAGCCACGTCCGCAATCGCGCTGAGGGAAAGAACGATATCAAGATGCATTGTCTGAAGGTGTTTTTCGTATGCAGCGGCTTGTTGATAACATCGCCTGCAATAAGGACACTTTGTTGTCTTTGAGGTCATCGTGTGTGGTGTTTCTCTTTCAAGTAGTCTGGCCGATGCGTAAGCGGATGGGCTGAGCGGCTGCAGCGGACTCAGGGTTTCAAAGTGAAGGGTAGGTTTCTTTCAAGGGGTCAATCGGGAAAATTTCAAGTTTGTTTAGTCGGATGACGAACGGGTCCAGATATTCAATCTGCCAACCGTTATTCACGCTTCAACTTGTGAAACCTGTTCTTTGTTGAGAGTATGGGAGGGCCGTGGCTCATGGGTTGCGGCTCCCATGCGGCTCTGTTGCGGCTTAAAACCTTATCTGAAACCTATCGTCATTGTAGGTGGGTCACGCGACTTTTCAAGATATTCAAGTTTGTAGAGGATACAATCCTGCGAACCCCACTAAAACTGTCCTCGTGCGGCCTATATAAGCTCTCTCTTACCCCCCTTCCATCTTCTATCCATAATCCTTTCCCCAATCACAATCACATCCTCGATCCACTAGGCCATCCTTAGTGTTCGTTACGGGGCGGGGCGGGGCGGGTTTTCACTCGCCAGACCCCGCCCTTACACAGGGCCGGGGGGGTATGTTTCGGGTAATCCCCGCCCCGCCCCCGTCCGGGGTCCGCCCGCACTCATTCCCTGGACGGGGCCCCGTTTGTTACCACCTATTTTTAACGGGGACCCGTCTGGGGTATGCGTGGGGCGGGGGCCTGAGCGGGGACAGGGGCAGGGAATGCCGAAAAAGGCACCCCGCCCCAGGCCGTTGAGTGGGGCGGGGCGGGGAAAAGGGCCGGGGGCCCGTGTTTTTCGGGGCCCCGTCCGCCCCGTAACGAACTCTAGCCATCCTAACAGGACCCACAAAGCTCAGCATAACCTCTCACTCGTCCGCAGTATCACCAGTGTATCCTCAGCTCATTTCAGATTACCTATCTACGTTTCCCTAGCCAATAACCATTTCACAGCTATTACCATCCGCAAAACTCCCTTTACCGTCTGCCAGGCCCGTTCTATTATTTTCGGATCTTCCACAATCCTTCATCCTCAAAAGTAGCAGCATCTACCACTGGCCATCCTCCATCCGCTGAGGGACCATTTAAACCCGCCTACAAATCAGGCTCTGTCTGATCCATCAACCACACCCTTCCCCGATCACTATTACAATGGCAGCCTCAAAGGTTGGTCTCAGTTTCGAAAAATCGGTGGCCTTTAGAAACGACGGTGATGTTACGTGGTGTAAGCACGTTTGCGGCTTCCCCCACCCACGAACCTATAGTCCGGAGTATAAAGCCTGCCGAAATGCTATGAAACGTAAGATCGAGCAAGACAGGATCCCAGGGTGGAAGCAGAGTACTGCCGGACAATGGGCGGCCATCCAGGCACATACTATTACCCTCTGGCCTGTTAGACAGAGGTCGGGACTCTGGCAGGCTAATAACCCCCGTACCGAACCTTTTACAGAATGCCTCGACTTTTTGCTAAAGGACATAGCAAAAAAACATCAGGGTATCTTAAGAAACATGTTGCGACCACCAGTTGCCGCTGTTCAGGTTGCGGATGCCACCCCCGCCAGAAATGATCGTAAGTTCTCCCCAAGCGTCCGCAATAAAGATGTACCATATATGCTAATACAGCTCCTGCAGGTCTCGCCGGTCCGTGGTCTGTCCGTCTCTGGATGGATGAGCCATCCGTAGTTCCCCCAAGCAGCCCACTTCCTGTTGGGATGGACAAGATCCAGTGGCAAAGTTGTGGACATGGTGACTGGATGGGGCTAACTGAGCCCACCTTTCCCAACCTGCTAGCGGGCATAGACAAAGCCATGGCACCGGGTGTCGGATTTCGTATGCTTATTGGTACGACGAGACAGGGTACACGTCTGCTGCAGGACGATCGAGATGAGGCGCTGCCGCTTGCTGAAATGATCCGACTCACAAATAGCCAACTTGTCTGCATATGGTGGTCTTTGAATCCGCCAAGCGAACCAATGGATCTGCTCTTCTGTGGTCATCGAAGGAATGATACAGAGGATAGCACTCCTCCTCCCGGTGAGATCAGGTTTGCTCCACGTGATAACCGGGGCCCTTCTCCAGATGCCTCGGATGAAGGGTCCGCCGGTAGAAATGATGGACAGAGCTCAGATGGCCACCAGCCAGAGTCATCTGCTGCAGCCGCAAAGCGAACCACCTCAACAAGGACCACCAGGAGCGGTAATACCACAAAAGAGACTGAGCCAACACACCGCATCAATTGGGCGGACATTGGCGAATCAGAGCCAGAATCTTCTGCTACCCAAGCTTCTGTCCCTCGTGCTAACTTAGGCACTCGTGTTTTGAGGTCTTGTAGACAAGGAGAACGGGAGACTGACCTAAAGAAAGCATCCCGGACGCCAGCCAATAACAGTGGTAGACGCAACCTCGTGGTCATGCAAGAGGCTGATGAACCATACGGTTCGGAAGGAAGGCCGGGACGCCTGAGGAAGGTGGCCCGCCAGGTGGGGGCAATTGATGCCGGCATTGAGGTTGAGATGGACACACGCGATGGAGAGCATAATCTGAGCTGGCAACTGGCTGACAGGACAATTCCGACAAAAACAGTCCGTCTCCGTTTACTCCCAATCCGGGTCACCATCATGCGTCTGCAGCCTCTAAGCATGCAGAGGCGAGGAGGTCAGCCGCGTATCTTTTCATGCTGGCTTCAGGGGCTGAGCAGCCTGTCAACACATTGGCGACACAAGTATATACACCCGGCAGAAGCCATTCCCCCTCTGAGGATCCACATACCGGCGATGTCGGTGCTGATATTCCGACAGCTGAAGAAGTCGGACGAGAATTAAGCCCGCCCGCTCACTCCCCAACCCAGGCGAGTGCATACTCTACACCTGGTAAGTTCCGGTTACGACTACCCGGTTTTTCATCCATTCTGTTGGCAAGGTCCGCAGCAGTTCCAGCAGAAACGGGCGTTGGGAGTCTGCTCTAGTCCGTTTCTGTCCTGGCTCACTCGCTCTGCGAACACAACTCTCCTGCCCCGACCAATGTGCCTAATGTCTTGCTAGCTGAGGATGCAGCTGCATTTCAAGCAATTTACAAGTACTAGGTCACGATGGACCCTTTGACTTTTCCTTTAGGTGTTTTCATTTTTGTTTCTGGAGTTCATGTTATTCTCGCTGTTTCCTGACTATTTCTGTTTTAGATTAGCCCGCTACGTCTAGGCTGCTTGCCCTGATCAGTATACTTAATTTAGACTTGCGACAGTCCGCAGATCCTGCGGGTGTTTCCTTTGGGTGTTTTTCATTTGGAGTTTAACTTTTAGAGTTTTGCGAGTTATCCTTGTATTTTTTCCCACACATTTCTTGTTTGGATTGGCCCGGCTGTTGCCGTTCCGGGTTGCCCAAACCCAATGTAGTCTACGGACACTTTGTTGCTCTACTGGGTCCCTCTTAGAGTTTTCCAGACCATTCTTGTTTGCCACGAGCTGTTGTGCGTTTACCGGGTCAGCTCGTGGGACCTGCTCTCGGAATCTTCGCAGATCATTCTTGCTCTTTTCCAGCTCTTTTTCATTTGGTGTATGTTTTCTCTGCTGGCTTTAGCGGTTTACTCTTTGGACTTGTGTGGATCATTCTTGTTCTTCTCTCGCTGTTTTTCGTTCGGGGTTGCCACTTTCATTACTATTCCTATCCTAGCTTTTCATCTTATATCCCATCCATTGAGCCTTAGCGGCAGCTTTCACTTTCTGCGATTAGTGTCCGGGCCCGAGCCCTAGTCTTACCCGCATTTGTTTCTGTCCGCTTGGCAGACCTACTCCAACTAGATTAGTCCGTACATTCTGATAAACCTTTTTTCATCTGGTTCAGGAACCCCAAGTACCTAACACTCGTATTGCCCCAATGAAATTGCAGCGTGGCCTAGCCTTCACGTGCAAATTCCTATATCACGTATCAAGCTGCAATTTGGACGCGCGGTGTGTGCTGACGCCAGTGGACATGAAAGCGAGTGATGAACTATGAATGTCCTTAGTGCTTAAGGAGGCTGGGCCGACCATTTCGATCTTTCAAGTTCACACCCCATATCGTGCCCTCAGCTAACTATCAATCGAGGCTTCCTAACACTACCTGCACCTCAACATCATACACTGCAATTCTCTTCTATCACTATTCACATGCTACTATGTCACAACAACAGCGCCGGCTTATGGCGGACCGAGATCGGTTATCGAGGAAGGAAAGACAAAGGCAAAGGGAGGTCCTTCGCAGACCATTACAGGAATCTGGGTCCAGGGACAGATTACCTGTAATAAAATCACCCAGTGTTGAGTCTGTTATGGCTGGGTCCGCTGTAGGCAGGAGGAGGGATACCGTTGGGGAACCAGCTTCTTTACAACTCCAGGTACCAGAGCCTGTCCTGTACTACCGGCAGCAGGTCTTAGAGTCAGCGGATCAGAGTCTAGACTCTAATGATGGGGAATATGAGGGTAATGATGGCCAGAGTGAGGAGAGTGGGGAGAGTGGGGAGAGTAAGGAGAACGGGTTAGGCCCGCATGGGGAAGATATGGATAATCCATCAGTCTGGGGAGCGCAAGGACCAATTGGGCGTGAGTTTCTTAGCTCGCAGCTCTCGATACTGACAATCACCCCTGGGAATACCCAGAATTCCAGCAGGAGGATTAGTTACCCCGGACGGAGAACGTCTGCTCCAGTACGAGTTTGCCAATATGGTTATACATCTTCTATTCCCTCCCGTTCGCCCACAGACTTCAATCCAGTTTCGATGCGGGTGATAACCCCAAGTCACGCAGATCCAACCATCCGGGAATTGGATAGCGGAGGACCGCAAGCCAGCGGTAGGCGAAATATGGCAACCGGGCTTGAGCGTACCATTCTGGCCAGATCGCGTGACCTGATGTGGGACTGGACGATCTTGGTCAATCCTTTTCCGGAGCCAATTACCCTGACCGAAGAAGTCCGCACATGTTGGAGCAATGCCCAGACCAAATTAGGCTTTCCCGACTGTTCTGATGCTACCCCGCCCTCAAATGACCAGGTAAGTCACCCTTAATTGATAACCCACATCTTATCCTAGACTAAATGGAGTGGCCGCTGGTCACTGATTTGCAGATCCGGGCAAAGCACAGCGGATGCAGATCTCAGTATCTGCATACATCAAAGAAGACTATAACAGAACTCTATAAGCTTAATATTGAGGATCCTACAGCATGTGCACGAAGAGTGGAATACCTACTGGCGGAGGATAGGTTCATTTGCCCGCCGGGCAGCTAACAGGTATCTTTTTGACATTAGTCACGATTGTTTCCAATGGGAGTAAGACTAAATCGATCTAATCCGGCGGACAGCCAATTTCTCTCAGATTCCTAGCACGCCAGATTCCGGGTGTGATACTTGCTCAATATTACTCTAGCCCGAAAAGGAAAGGCCTGACAGATGAGTGTTTCCTGGATAAGATCGATGGCCCCTTTATCTGTCTGACAGCCGCCATATTATGTGATTCACTGTGATGTTGGAGGACGGGCATTTGTATCAATAATGTGGCTTTCACAAGGGCGACTTCCGGGGGTAAGAAAAAGAATGTGTAATTCAAGGTTGCGAAAGTGTCCGGATCCCCGGACGGCCTGGGCATCCAGCCAGCTTTGAAAATAGCAAGTACTCGAGTTGGATGAAAGGTAAGGTAACGGATAGATTGCCCTGCTGGAACGTCAGCCGCGATCCTGGCGCAAAAGGGGAAGAGTTTGGCAACCTCGAATAATCCAGCGGATAAGGACGACATTGGAGGCCAGAATCGCAAAGGAGCGGGGAAAGAGGGTTGAGATGTTATGGGGTAGCCAACACGGTAGGATTCCGGGCTAACTAGGCCGAGGATATTCGAGACAACGGAATATAGGTCAGGAAGGCTCAAGAAGGATTGTTCGATAAAGTGATAGAAGAATATCGTAATAACTTATAATATTGTTAAGGTCTCTTCTCCGTTGCTTGATGATGATCTCAACCATAGGGGAGAGCCCTACTATTTATACTAATGTTCACGCTACTTTGACTTCTCTAGTAAAGAAGTATCTTCTTAACAATTCAGTTCGTCAGAACAAAGTGCGAACACTGTTTGACCCTGAATCTTGCCCAGCTTGACTCTGAGAATCTCCCGACTGCTATTTGTTCTGAGGGTGTCCCCACTCCACCAGTAGCCAGTCTTCGATCTCTTCGTCCTGATAGACTATAATGGAATATGCAGTCTAAATGCTTACATACCAATAGTATCATGAGTATGGAGTGATCAAGTCCGATACTCATCTATCAATGCATAATGCGTATGTATTAGTAAGAGTAGAGAACTGGTTCTCTAATCATCATTCCAATCAGTTAGCCATATCTTGAAATGTGAACTCTTTGAGGTTCCTGAGTAGTCTCCCAGATGCTTCCGGGAAGTCCCTACTCAGGAAGCTTGGGTTCGGATATATGCTCTCCCCTATGGTGGCATATACCTCGCGCATAATTATGCAAGCTATTCCCGCTAGGGTAATATGAGAGCACGGTGGGATACGACAATGGTGAGGACGCATTGAGGCGCGAGTTTGGTAGTGATACGGAGCTGGATGAATTGGAGGCCGCTGGCGGCCTCGTGGATACAGGAGGAGGACATGGTTGGCAGGAGCCGTGGCAAGAACATGGGGCCAATCCGGGAGCACTGGTTGGTACAGAGCAGTTCCAATCCTTGGGGAGGCGGAATTGCATATTGAAGAAACCGATGGAGAAGATAGGGAGAATGGTTTTATCACTACTCGCTGATCGTGTATATATATGTAATTAAATTAAATTAAATTACGCGTGCTAAAAGGGTCAGGAATGGTCAAACAATAGTAGTGTGCGAGTCGGTGGGCAG
>Ga0307513_10006681_pt1 | contig 15047 bp, 15 predicted proteins | sample 15_EM_MG_FD_202174 | JGI IMG/M metagenome (GOLD analysis project Ga0307513, IMG submission 202174) | Populus trichocarpa ectomycorrhiza microbial communities from riparian zone in the Pacific Northwest, United States - 15_EM | ecosystem: Host-associated > Plants > Roots > Unclassified | place... | reverse complement strand
AATGGGCTCGGCGCCGTAGGGACGGTTGAATAGGTGAGGAACTTGAAGCTTTACGGAGTTGGAATTGGTGCTCCGATGGCACGTGACCATCCCGGCCGACGGATTGGTCATGTTTGAATGTTGAACGATGAACATCGTTTCCTTCCTCTAAACCCCCTCCTGCGCGCTCACTCGCACCGCAGCGCCCAGCACGAGGACGCGAAATTTCTACCGCCGTCCTCGTCGTGCCCTTCCTGCAAGCCCAGTCACAACAGCAACGAGCCAGCGTGATCCCCACCGCTGTCTCAGTCGCACCTGCTCTACTTCATTCACAAAGTCAGCGGGAGGAGGTGTAACCCCGCCACCGCCTTCATTCTCCCTGACTATTCCCGTATTCTATTCGAAAGTGGAGCAACAAGAGTGATTCCCCACCGATTCTCAGCCGCCGCCCTCGTTGTACTCACTGCTCACAGCATCTCTTTGCGATTCCATGTTAGTGGGCTAGGCAGTGCATTTCAACATGATTTTGACTATATTTCTGGAGCTTCAGGTGGATACCGACTGAGCCATGGATTTTCTTGTCTCCCGCCCAACAAACAACATACGTCCTCGACATCCCCACAATAACTCTCAAGTACATCGACCTCTCCTTTTTACATTCTCGTTTCATTTCCCCACCTGGATCATTTTCCCCTCCGAGTCGCTTGCTTCTCCTCTCTCTACCGCCCCGGCTGGCTTAACTATCGCTCATATCCTCCTGAGTGTGTTGACTGTGACGCTCGTTGTTTTCATACGTGGCATTGTTCCGAGCTCTGGCGTCTCGCCCCAGTGACCCAACCGGTGTGGGTCCAACCGTATCTCGACGCCTACTACTCTACCTTGCGCACCTCCGACATGTCTTCCTCTCTGCTCCTCTTCGCCCATTTACGAAGTTCTACCTTCGAGAGGCCGATGTTCGATTTAATTACTTATAAAATCTGGGCGAGTCATTGTTGCACGCTGTTTAAGAACTCGACCCACCCTCGAGTTTTTCCTGGTCTGCTTGATGTTTTTTTTTTTTTTTTTTCGTCTACCAATCCCCCATCCCCCGCATCACAACCCACTCCTCAATGAAAAGCCGCGAACATGTGCAGTTATTTTCCACCTATATCTGCTGTTGTACTCATTACATTTGGTCAAGGATGTAGTTTTCGGGGTCATGCAAGTAGTTTTTGGATCTCGGTATGCTAGGTCTGGATCTGATTGAGTGCTCTATGCTAGTCGATACGAACCCAGGAGGTCGTAGGGTGTAATGACAATTTAGGTGAATGCATTCATACTAACCATGATGCACTGACGATGTTTACGTTTAGGTCCGTGCTGGTAGCTACATCAACTCCAGCACCGGCAGAATATGGTCGGCCATGTAACCCCAATGCTCCCACCCCCGTCGTTCTCGTAAGTTTGCGAACCCCACTCTGCATCATCCAAATTCCTTAGCTAAATCGAGTCTGCTGTAATTTCTACGTGATCGTGTATATCCTTCGTCGCTCCTCGTCTGTCTCCCAGCAGTCCTGCTGTCTCCGCCGTCGTATTCACAATATCTGTCCTGTCGCCTTGGATTTTCAAATCTCAACTTTAGAATGTGTAGGACACCATGCCGCGCTTCCCAGGTTACACCTTCCTTTCCTCTCGCCTCCTCCATGCATCTTCAGCCATCGATCATCGATCATCCTCCATCGCTGGGTATCTGCATCGGACTTCGATTTCTTTCATCCATCTTTGATTCGACAGACTTAGAAACCGAAAAGTGTCGCGATCCGCCCATCCTTCCCAGACTGCTCAATCCTACACCCTAATATGCCTCTTCCTCTCTCGGTCTCTTCGCTATGTCGACGGCGCTGCGAACGTGCTCGTGCGTGCACTATTTATTGGAGTTCAGCGCCCCGTTACCCGAACTGGGGTATCCTTTGCTCTTCTCTTGTTTTCGTCATCCAATGCTTGCTTCGCGTTCGTACCCTCCCACATCATCACCATACTCTCATACTCCGAGATACTTAAACATCACTCCGCGAGGTCTCTCGATGCTCTGACCGAGGAGGAACGAATTGAGCATGGTTATCATGGGCACACCTTGATAGAGGTATCGTGTCCGTTCCTAGCTCTCCATCTGTATCCTCGCTGGAAGAGCACATGGATCATTGATGTGCGGCCATACGGCTGTGTATTGCGTTCGTCTGTCTGATTCTTGGTCGTCCTTGGGGTATCGGCGCTATTCTCTTTTTTTTTCTTTTCTTTTTATTTTTTTCGAATTGCAGTTCTTCCAAATTCCAATTAACAAGTCTCTAAATCCAATCCGGACACACTACACTGATATTCGGGTTTTATCCATCTAGCGGTAGTGATGGTGGTAGTGGTACTGGCGATCACCACCGATGCTACCGTAATAATTCGCGTGAGTTCCTGACTTCATGAACATCAGCTATTGACGCACTTTAACCACCGTCTTCACACCACAGGTGCTCTCAATTTCCCTACCTCCTATAACAGCTCTGACGCAACAGCTTACAGGCGACCCATTCATCAAGAGGCTGCCGTCGGATACAGAGGGTATACCCCATGTTTTGGCCCGTTGAGCATGCGTCTCACTGCGCTAAATGCTTGAACCAAATGTCCTCCTCGAGCGTGTGGCATGTAACCCCGATTCCCAAGGTATTTTGATGAGATAAGGTGTAGTTTCAGTCACGGCGAAGAGAATGGCGTCGACGCTGGCTTACCCTAAGTCGATTAGATTACATTTGTACACGCGAGCGTGTAGAGCTCGGGCAATGTTGTTGACGAGCTACAAAGACGTGTACCACCACCTACGCGTGAAGCACGACCGCCGACCGCCCAAAGACTACAAGTAACACGAGAGGGAGAGGGTACGCAAAGTGAGCACACCACCCGCTCCGTTACGGAAATTCAACTACCAGGGAGCCTCCGAAATCGGGCTAGTCGTTTTCAGTAAACCGACGACGAGTATTCACTGGTGAACATCTGTCTGATTGACTCAACGAGACTCTTGACCATATGCAGAGACCTTGGGACTCGGCGGCGAACGACCGCTCTCTTATAAATGTACTGCGCTCAATGTTCACTGCACTCAAGCTGGGGTACTGGGGCTTCTGCTTGGGCACATCACGGGATGATTGGATATTCCAGGACTGCTCATTGCCTCCATAGTAAGTGGAAGGATGAAAAGGCCGGGAACTGGTTTTAGTTATCCATTTCCTACGCCCCTTCCCTAGGCAGCGTCTTCGGTTCAATTCATACTAACCCCCTCGATCAGGCCGAAGGTGTGGCGTCCTTCACCGTCACCGCCAGTTCTAAAACGACAGGCTGTTTGTATACCAGCCCAATAAACGGAGGGACGGCTTTACGCTGTTGGATACACAATTACCAGAACCCCGGTGAGGGCACACTAATGATACTCTTCGTTATCCACCTCCGTCTGGTAATTGTCCTCGTTTCTTTCAATATTGACGTCACTTGAAGGACAATTAGTTCCGTCTGTGATTATCTCGGCTTCATTTTGTCCAACGTCGGGGTGGATTACAACGATCTGGATTATGACGTCTCCATATTCGCCTTCGTCCATATCCCCCTCGCTAGACCCCTCATCCTTATGCCCCTTCTCAGTCTATGGCCGCTTCTATGTCAGTTTCTTACTTCCATCTAGGAGAGCTCGCTCATGTCCAAATAATAATTACGGTGATTGCCCTCCAGCGCACTGGAATCGAAGAGGATATCGATCACTGATCCATGTTCCAGCGCTCTTTGCCCACTGGTACAGTGAGTTGCACTATTTTTTATTTGTGCCTTTTTATACTGACTACGAACTCGGCTCTGCCCAGTTGTACGTGCCTATCGCGAGATCTTTCATTCTCGTTGACATACATGATTTTCTAGCGTTGTGAGCAAGCTTCGAATAGGGTGAAATGGCCACCATTTTCGTCTGAACTAGGTCCCTATAGGTCTTCGCTCCAATCGTTTTCAAGGATGGATTAGCTGCCTGCTCTCAGAAGGTGTGACGGCAATGCATTTTTGAGCTGTGATGGGTACAGTTTTGTCTTCCATTACTGGAAAGGCCTCGCTGTACGACCAGTAGCCATACGACTGGATCTCATTTCTCGGTTTGATATGTAGCATCTGCCTTCCCCGTACCAGGAGGAACTTTCTGCGTTCGGAAGGTCTACCCATTTTTTCACCTTCTGGATTCCCATGCTTTCGTTCGAAACTCTTTTATGTACCCTGACAATGGTTCGAGCTGTCCAGATGTACCAACCCAGTCCGCTCTCTCTTCCACAGCGGACGACAACTTGTCGCTGTTCTCGTGCGTGATTCTTTAATGTATTTTTTGCTGTTAGTTTCAAGCTCCCTCTTTTCTCTCCTTGTCCTTGGACTCACCTCCACTCTACAGAATCTTTGCGCATACCTCACCTGCTTTCTCGTGTGGCTCTGGCACCTGTAAGGGCCCCTTCTCGATTCTCAAAGCCTTACTCTGATCTATCAATACCCGTTCTCAAGTGAACCTTGTTGGGATGCCCATCGGATTTTCAGTGGCCATGACCTGTGTCCTCCCCAATCGGGTCGTCCTCATGTCCGCGAAATCAGTCGGGATATAAACCTATCCAAACAGCCAATCGTGCTGTCACAGAAATGCGAAGCCGACTACGATGTCCTATACCACGTGAGAATCCGCAGTCCAGGAGGATAGACACAGTTTGAGATGGAGCAGTTGAGGAGCATGCGCGCGAAGAGCCATCGGAGTGAAATCATCGAGCTGTACAATGAATCTGAACCGCCTTTTAGGGTTCTCTAACGGTTTACGTTGTTGCATCCAGTACTTTCCTCCTTACCGTATTATTATTCACCGTTCGCCTATTCGTATTCGTATTTTATGATAATGCAGGCAGTGAGATTACTACCTGCTCAGCGCTGATTTCCTAATATACTTTTCCTGTTCTCAATTTTAGAAAGCTGATGCTTTGTATAATCCCACAGATCTTTCTCATATTTTGCTCAAAATCTTAACAGTTCCCAGAGAAATTGCAATGGAATGATGGATAAATCCTGCTCCTTCGCTTGCCTAAGCACATGTAAACTCGAATAACATAACCAGCGAAAAATATCACGGATCTGTCAACTTGTCTGCCATCTCCTTGAGAAAGCTTCCAACTGACCCGTTACTACTATAGCCCAGTCTGAATTTCCGTGGCACGAACCTACGTCGCCAAACACTACGTCACAAATAGATTCATTTATTTCTTTTTCTTTTTCTCGTGGGCTATTCCTGTATGAGAACCGAAAATGGTAGCCTATTTGATTGTGTTGTGAGCCTGAGGAGACCAGAAGCCACATGTCTGCGAAGAGTTAGAATACTGTGCCATCAAAGTTCGTGGGGTCTGTGTAAAAACTTCTGGGGTCCCTATCCATATCAGGCCAGATTTGTCGCGTAGATCGCCATCCTATCGTTCGCGAGCACTCTACAATGATGAGTCCGTAGGCTAATCTACATACCCTATACTATTCTCGGCACCTTGGGGGTAGATGGCTGACGTGATCCACTACTCGATGCTTGAGTGAGAACAGACGCTGCCCGTTTTCTTGACGGATCTCAATTTTCATCACCATCTAAATTCATCAGGCCATCCATGGGGTCTTCAAGTGCATCGCTGTTCATGAGGTTGTGTTGTGTCCTATAATTTATGGTGTTAGTGAGCTCAAATCCCTTCCTCTCTTCCTCAACCCTGCTTATGTGGGCGCTCAATCTGAGCTCAGCTGGAAGCTGTTGCTCTGCGTCGATATGGTTCTCTGTCATATGGTGGATTAAATTATACTTTCAGAGTTTTTGGGATTGTCGCACCCAACGCAAGGAATTTTTGGCATATATCACATCGAACCAGTGACTTATTTGTTGCCTCGTCGAAATAAACACCAAACCGCATGGAATCACCGGATGCGACCCTTAGGTGGATATTTTCAGGTGGAATAGCGAGTCTCGTAGAGACATAGTCATTATTATCACAGTAAGTGGGAGGGAAGACTAAGTTACAGCAACATTGCGACAATAGGCCTACAAGCTGAAGAGATATCTTATCGAGAATCTTGCCTGATATAGATAGGGAGGTTTTTACCCGTACCTCACGAGCCTTGGCAGCAATGATGGCAACGAAACTGGGTTGGCGTCTCGGAGTTTGCCGCTGGCACCATCGTTGACAACCATTGGCAAGCATCACAACGTTCAACAGAACATGAGAACATGTACACTTCCGGGACTCTTATCACTATGTCACTTAGATTTTTAGGATTCACCCGCCTCTTCATTAGTATCATGGGGATCTCTCTCCTCTACGATGATGCTAACCCTGCGATCACCTACTACGGCCCCCAGTGGACGCATTCGACGGATGTAGGCAGCGTTTTCAACGGCACTATAAGTTTTTGTAATACAGAGATCCAGAACCCGACTCCGCCTCCTTCTCTCAGCCTCAATTTCTATGGTAGGTATTGAGTCCCCTCTTCTTTCAGCTTCAAGGACCGCGTTAATCGTTGGTGCAAATAGGTTCTGAATTCAATCTCTATGGATTCCTTACGAACGGCACAACGATGGGCTATACAATCGATGGCAGCCGTGTTCGGCCTGCCATTTTTTCATCCAATGTGGTCGGAAAGGTAATAACCTTATCTTCACCTCTTTTTCTTCAATTGTCGAACGTCGGTCGAACGCCTGTAGAACGGTGCCAACATATGGAGCCTGCAAGGATTAGACAACAACGCATACCACACCATTCAAATCTTTCCCTTAAGTGGCCTCTTCGCCCTCGACTACATCACTGTTACTCCCAACAACTACTCGACACTCGCGGGGCGCAACCTAATTCTCGATGCCCGCGATCCCGCACTTCTCTACTCTTGGAATTGGTCTTATTCCACTGGAGACTTTGGGGTCGGTGTTCCGTTCAAGGGAACAATGGCAGGGACCAAGACAAAAGGTTCCTCGATGAAGTTGAACTTTATTGGTGCGTATCCTTTGCCCAGATGAAAAGACATATTATGCCCGACGAGTATCAAATTAAGGCGCGTCGATTTCAGTCTATGGACTTTTAAACCAGCAAGCAGGGAAATTGTCAGTGTCGTTCTCGGTTGATGAAAAGACACCAACGACCTTTTCCCTCTTTGATGGATCGCAATCTGCCAACATATCGTCCTGGCGTTTTGCTCAACAATTTTACCATCAAGACCTTGTCCCTGGAAACCATTCCATCCTAATTACTTTGGACGATGTTACGGAATCACAAGTTCGTCGAAAACATAACTTCCTTTCTCTACTCTAAAACAGTTTCCCAGAAACTATGGATCGATTCTGTGATTTTCGAAGGAACTAGCTTAACAACTCTCAATCAAACTAGCAGCACAGGAAGCGGAAGTCGTTCAATTAACCCCACTCTGTCCCACTTATCTGTAAGCGCTAGCGAAGGGCTCCTCGCAATTGGTTTTGTTCTTATTATTCCTGCCTTCTGGTGCAATCGGGGTACACTCGCCGAAAAAATTGGCGAGGTAGTGATGTCTGTGGCGATGTGAGGGAGCCATATCGTGTAGGAATGAAATACTGGGCTTACGATCTACGCGTACCCTTGCATGGCAGGACCCTTTAATCCGAAACTGGTAATCCCGACGCTCTCGCGTTCTTTCACAATTTCACCCTTTCACAATATCACACGATCTCCTGTCTTCGGGATACTCAAATGACTCGCAGTATGGTTCCCCATTTTATCTACCTCATCTCAGATTCAGTATGTACAGTATAAATACCTCCGTATTTTCGTAGTTGAATACACCCAATTCACCCCACCAAGTTAAAGAACAAGTTCAGGCTTTAATTGGGTCAAAGCGGACCCTTTCTCGCCTATTAAATCATTACTTGTGATCATAATCAAAGCGTCTGATTGCATCACTACTGCCCACATCTACCGAACGTAGCCTTTAGGACCTTCAAGATTAGCGGAGCTAATCTCATTTCTTATCACACCGTTATCTTATCTAAGATAACATAAGTATTTTCGAACTCATAAGACTTAGCCGTCTTTCAGCAACCCCCCAGCTTTGATGCCCAAGATAGGCCTGAGAACATGGATACTCGCTTAGATAACATGTTTTCTTGGTGTTTGTAACGACAACTGTTAGGACAAGCTTATGTATTGTCTATAGCACATACACTTCAGTATTGTATCCAAATCCAACCATTTGCAGTCTGGGTGTGCTTTTGTGATGACTGCAATGGAGGCATCACAGATTTTCCTGTAATGCAGGCTACAATGCTGTCAATGCATTAACTCATGCATCCAAGTATGTCCCTAATACCTTCCTTCAAGCCCAATATCTGTCCCCAAACCTGATGAACCACACATACCATTCCAGCCTTGACGCCGCCAGTGAATCTTAATAACCCTTGGGCATTCCAGAGCTACCTGCACCCATACCCATACTCCTTGGGTACGGTCTCAATGGATTAAGGAATGGGTTTCACAAAATCTGGGCATACATAGATTCTATTCTCGTCATAGCAAGATATGGGCGTAGATTAGAATGCTGACTTTGGGTAAGCGAAAGCATGTGAACTTAACCTCGTCACCGTTGTGTAACATGTGACGAGATCTTTTCCTCTTCCATCCATCTCCAGCTTGCTGCTTCCAGCTATGTGTGCCGCCGCTAATTTCAAATGCATCCCGGCGCCCTCAGCTCTCTCTTTTGACCCACCCCCCACTCCCTTTTTAGCTCAGCCTGTTGGTTTAACCCCTTGCTGCTCCATGCTGCAACAACTTCAGCAAATGCTCTTGCATCCCGGATTACACAGATAAGATTACTGACCGATTTATATAGCTCAGTAGGAAGATCGCTGCATGGAGTGTTCCCTCCCACCCATTGCAGCATCGTTCAGACACCCTGTTTCGGGATCCAGGTGCATTGGCCAGGAAAGTGCTTCACACCTTCGCCCGCCCTGCTCTGCTATCATGCTTTACCACATATCCTTTTAAGGATCTATTTTTCATTCACGGTCGCTTCGAGCACCAGCCAAAGTTCACAGGTACCCCTACCAAAACTAATCAACAAAACAAATCTCGCAAGGGTGGCAGTCCGTACCTCAATTGAGGACATCATGCAGGGGCTTTCGAGGTTTTTAAAATGATTTTGCTGGAGGGGTTGCCAGGAATCATCCCATCACAGTTGCCTGCTGCAATTGACATAGGGTGAGCCCCTCCACTGAATTTTTCAAAGCACTTGTTTCGATTTGGAAAGAGTACCATATCAACATTAAATCACTTCTACTTTACAGAACCATACTATTGAAGCAGCTGTAGGAATCTTCATCCCATGATCAGGGATGCAGGGGAAGTCGAAGGACCGCAGCCATAGCCAGACAAAAAATCAGAAAATCAGCCTCGCGCTTTGCACGCTAGTATCGCAATACAGCACACCGGTGGCACACTGGCACGTGTAATTGTGCGTCAAGCACCTATTTTTGGATAAAAACGCGATACTGATTGGTCACTAGAAATCGATCACTTTCAAACACCCACCACCGGCTCTCCACGTTCAACGGCCTTTCAACTGCCAAACGCGATGTGCCACCAAATGAGTGACCACCATGCAGTTCCATCTTCATCATATTCAATGATACATGCTCCACGTAAATCCCCCATGAGGAATCATTCTGCATCGATGACGTCTTTTCCTCCTCCGCCATATAAACCACACCCTTGGAGCTTTGACTCCACAAACAAGCTCCCTGGTCGATACTCAAAGGATATGAATCACCTACCATCCTACACGCACAGCAGAACGGCAATCGCCGAACGAGCTGGTGAACGTCGCACGAAAGGAGATAATAACCGGCCACGTGCGGGAAATGGAATCGTCTCGAGGATCCTAAATCGCTTTCGCAAAGGTAGAAACGACAGTAGTAGAGAGCCAAACGGTTCGGAGTGGCCACCGAAAGGAACAAAATATATCACAGATCCAGATCTACCGCTACGACTGATATCACCTTTCGACCCAAACTTTTCCAAGTTAAAGGCGAGGGCCAAGACCCAGGAAGAGTGGGACGAGCTCCGGATGATTCAGGGTGGAGATCTACAACCAAGTTCATCACGGAAGCCAGGGAAAAGATTTGAAAGAAGGAATTTCAAGTAGTTGGGGACCGCGTATGTAGCTGAACGAATATTCTTATCCTCTTTTATTATTCATATCAACGCGGAGAGCATACGTGAGTGCCCAAGAAAAGGCGGCTTGTCGTTGGCACCTCAATATTAACATATACATCTTTCAGCGGGTCTGTGGTGTGAAGGGATTACCCCACAGAGCGGAGCACATGGAGAGAACAAAGAAACATACCTGCATCATGATGCATTGATCGAGAGTCCGAATTGCCCATAATAAGTATTACTCTACATTTGAATCACCCCTTGACAGAGAGACGTCGGCCACGAGAGCAGAGATGACCTGACTCAAAAACCATACAAAAAGAAGATAAAAAAGAGCCGAAGAGAAATGAATGGGTTCCTCTGAGTCTGAAGTAGGACGGCATGTCTATGGACGCCGCAGTTTCACCTTTACCTCCTCCAGTACATCCTGTCTGTTCGCAAAAATGGTCAAGTCTAATTGTTCCTCGACCATTTCCAGAAATTGCTCTGTAGATTCGTCCGTTATATTTCCAGGGCATCTGTGGAATTCATAGTCCGCCTTCATCTTCAGGGATCGCCTATGTATGAAGGCGAATATATGAGGTGTAGATTCCCATGGTCAAGGGAAACTTGAATTGTGTTCCAGTGCGGGTCAAAATTGGTAACTTGAAATTCTATAATCAATGGAAGATTAGCAGAGCGATCCAGTAATTCTGAATCGGTGACAAGTTGAGGTAGAGCCTAGTTATTTTTATAATGATAAACACCTAATGCAACTCGGAGTGAGGTCCAAAGCTCAGGTGCTCCCCAGACTAACTGTCGACATCTCTGGCATACAGCTCCAAGATATAAGAGCTCTCACACGTGTCGGAGAATGCGCTGCTTGATGTCTGGGAAACAATATCAGATGGGAATTTATCATAATTCTCATTAATAACCGGACGAACTGCACGACGCTTGCTGTGTATCCTTTCCTTTTAAATCAGGCGTTCCCGTCATTCTATTTTTTTCTCCAGTTCGATGTCTTCGGTGCACGCAGCGCAAGGCTGGCCGTCCCGAACCACACATCCGCCAGGTGGGAGAACCTTTCCGTCGTATATATTGCTCCAGTGGGGCATGTCAATAGCCTCTATGTGGGCAAAGCTTGAAGCTTGAAGACGCAACTTTCGACTAATGAAGTTTCGAGAGATTGTAAGTACAGTACTACGTCATTTATTTCGGCAAAGTCCGATTGAATTATGGCAATGCCTAGGCTCGGTCATCGTGTTCATTCATTTTGTAGCTTAACCACTCGAAGACGGTTTGCGGTATCCTCCCACTCGGCGTTGGGATCTTTGAACACTCGCTTTTTCGTTTTTTACACCTCCTTCGAACCTATTGGGTATTCTGGGGTGAAGAGAAAACATGGATGATGGTTTTCGCGAGCGGTAAGTACTTTTCCCCTTGTGTCCTTGAAATGTAACCACCTCCGTCCTATTAGAGCATGTCTGCGACTGTCGGTGCATCGTCTCGAGATGAATCCTTCATTCGTGGCTATTCCTAGACGAAACGAGAGGTGGGGTTCGGTGACCGTAATCAAGAGCCGACTGCTCTCGTCTGTCGGTTTGGAATCACACTTAATCCCCACATTCTAGAGATACCCATGCCTCGTCAATGACGCTAATGGGTGCTGATACTGGGCTGTTAAACGATGTGTCACCCGCGCGGATTGGATGGTCCTGCGTCTCTACCACCTGCTACGTCAACGCGTCACTAAAACCCGATTCACCCCTGCGAGTGCTGTAGACGCGAGGATAAAAAATGAGTTGCCATCTGGTGCGTATTTTCCTTTCGTGCCGACAGTAATACTGAGGCGTCTCAACAATATTCTTCGCTTTTGCCTTTCCTATCGTAGATATGCCCTCAATATCCTGTCGTCCCCACTTTTTGCATCACCCAACGCGTGTTCAACTCTGCGAGGTGGATATACTGCGAGGCGGAGAAACGATCAGCAGTAAGTCTCTGCTTGACTATTTTTCGTTGCCTTTAAGCCCCAATGGTTTCGATATAAATGATTCATCCATGGCTTTTTACAGTTAAGGTATACCTTCCACTAGTATCGTTGCTGATAGCCACGTTCTACCGATATTATTCTATTGTCATAATCACGGCCTGCATTCTCACTTTGAAAATGTGCGTGATCCCTCCTGGTCATCGGATGACTACTGACTAGCCTCCTCAGCCTTCCTCCCCCAGGGCCCTTCCGTACTAAATGCGTTGATTTCAAGTAATTGTGAGCCAGGTAAGATTTAAACTGAATCTGGGACAATGAGTTTAGGTGTGCATTCGTTTCGTCATCATTCCACCTATATAAAAATGACATTCACTCTCCCACCATCTCCTCTCAAGATCCTGATGCTCACATCTCTCCAGATGAGTTCCGTTGCGGTGCCTTTGACGGTCTGCTCCAACTTGGTATACTGTTCTAGTGTGTTCGCGACCTTGCTCCTCCCCTGATCCTGTTTAATTTCGTTAAACAAGCCTTTTTCGGCACTTGGCACAACTCGGTTTGTGCTTCTGTTTTCCTCCAGGCATGAGAGACGTTGCCGAGTGGTCAATCCTCATGATCCATTGTTGGACAGTGATGTGGTAATCATAGGTAGAGTGCGTGGTGCATGAACCCACCTCTCGGGGTTCTCTTCGTCTTTGCCTCCCTTCATGCTCCCATAGATGCACGTCTGCGCAGCGCGATCCATCAGGCGCTTCACTTTCAGAATTCCAATCCATTTATACTCTCGACTAATGGTCTCCCTTTTGAGTCGAAGTCTACAACTTTTCTCAGAGATCTCTCGCGCTGACAGACTGACTAGTTCTGGGCTGCTCATGATAATTGTATGCCCGCTACAACTACGGCACATTCACTGTATGAGTCAGCGGTGCACCGATTAACAAGTACATTACACACCCCACTGTATGTGTTGACGAGCGCGGTGTTGTTTTGAACATTAGCTGCGGCCCAGGCTTCACAATTGCAATCGGCTCCTCAGGCTGCCTCTCGACGGCTGCAACACGAAAGGAGAGAACGGGAAACAGGTGCGTTTGTATGCTGGATTATATACGGTTGTGATGCGTATTTATGCGGTGATCTCTGCCTGGGGGGAATATGAAACTGATCTTTGCGGCCTGTGGTACTTTGACTTCGGATCCAATGGTAACGATGCCCAATTTTCCCAGCCCAAGGACCTGATCTTTTCAAGTGGCTGGTGGTCTGTAGTTTCTGGGTAGTTCGCATTGTCTTTGTATAGTAGCTGGAGAGCGCTGGAGAATTTTTTTTATCTGAATTGATTTGAACTCATGGTGAGCGTGGAGTGATTGATGGCCTGGAAATGAATTACATAAAATTCTGCTACCTGAGAACGGAAAGAAAATATCTGAGAGACGGCGTGCGCTGCTGACCGTTGCTAAAGGTCCTTTGGCATGCCTTAGCTGCGATGGAACTTGTCCATTCCCGACCGCAGGCACAATTCACGGGGATCAAAGGAGCGAGAAATGGAGCGAGGAGATGGGGCAAGTGAGCAAGAAAGGAAAAGGAGCTTTTTATGAAGCTCTCCTTGAGCCCAATTATGTATATCTCATTCGAAAGTTCAGATGGAAGAATTATTAAATTGCCCAGAAGATATAAAGTCAAATTACCGAACGTAAGCCTCGTTTATTCTGCCGCAAATGCAGTTTTGATACCAGAACAAAATTATGCGACGTGAATGTTTTATGGTATCGGGGGGGATTATGTCGCCACTCACATTCTGGCGGGGTGGAAGCGTCTGGCGCGTCTGGCTCCAGACCAGCCGGATAGTTGCATTTACACAGATATACAATAATACATGGAGAAATAAGTTATGGGGTGATAAAATATCACTTATAAATATAAATAAAGAGAGTAGTCCATTTTTCCTGATGAACCTACTCTTTCAAAGCCAGTGCGTCAACAAACGGCTCCTTGATCTCAACCATCCTCGTCTCCTTCACTCTCTTGTTTTCCTTTCCAAAATATCTCTCCGTCTCAAAGCTCCACCTATGTCAATGTTAGCTCGTTCGCATCATCATGATCGAAAGAAATTAGGACGTACGCAACATTTCCTCTCACCCAATCACCGAAAGCATCCATAAGGCGTACTGCGTCCCTGAAGTAAGCAGGATCGGAACGAGCCTGAAGAACGCACTTCGCCTGGAGAAGCTGTGCAGTAAGTGCCTCGCAGTATCCTCCCAAGAAATCAACAGCTGTTTGTACATCGACACCTTTGGACCTCATGATCACGGTTACGACGTTGGCACCACCGTGACCCTTAGATTGCTCCATGTTGTAAGAAACGAGATCCTGTAAATGAAATATTTGGCTTATATCCAAAGACAAGAGAGCAAGGAAATTTTACGTTGGCCCAGAAGACGAGATCCATGCCTGCGTTGTAGCCACTGATGAAGACAGGATCATCGTGCACATATTGAGGAAGATCAAGATCAAGACAATATTCCACCAAGTCGAAACAAGTGCGAACAGCGCTCGTCTCACGACGGAAAATGACGTAGTTGGGGATGTCAAGCACCTCATTCTTCTCGCGGAGCTCTGCCTCTTTACCCACAATGTCAACGTAGTTACAGAAGTTGTTGATAAAGCGATGAGCGACACCAGCGCCCGCTTTATCAATGTGGTTTTCTTTGAAGCTTGGATCATTGATGTAAGTATTTGAATTTTTGCAAAGAATAAAGATGGATAAAGGCATACGATTTCATCATGCGGCAGATCCAAGTTCCGTCGTTGTAGTCTGGCTCTCGCAGAGCGCGAGAAACAATACCTGCCGCTTCAACAGCTTCTTCGCCGGACTCGGT
>Ga0307513_10006680_pt1 | contig 15048 bp, 17 predicted proteins | sample 15_EM_MG_FD_202174 | JGI IMG/M metagenome (GOLD analysis project Ga0307513, IMG submission 202174) | Populus trichocarpa ectomycorrhiza microbial communities from riparian zone in the Pacific Northwest, United States - 15_EM | ecosystem: Host-associated > Plants > Roots > Unclassified | place... | reverse complement strand
GGATATGGGCGGTGCCATCGGGCTGGCGCACCGCGATCAGCTTGTAGTATCCACGCTGAGCCGGTGCTGTCTTCTCGGGTGTTTCGGCTGCCGGCGCCGTTTGCGCGGTCGAGGGGGCTGCCGAAGGATCGAGCACCTCCAGCGGATCGCCGCTTTCCTCCCAGTATCCTGTGCTCGTCACGAAAATGACGTTGCTTGGCAGGATGTCAGCATCCTGCGCGCGCGGCGCTGTGGCCGCAAGCGTCAGAGCCGCACAGAGTGTCAGCAGGCCAGTCCGATACATTCCGGAAACTCCACGGCGCTTTGTGTTCGATCCCGCAGCAATATCACCATGTTCGCGTCCCGGCGTCACCCTCAATTCGAAAACTGCTCGGCGAGAATCCGGTCCGACCATGAATAGTCCGGGTCAGACAGGATGCAGGCGGTGGTGTTTTCTGATTCGGCGATGCGCACCTGGACGACGGACTTGACCTCGACATGATCAGCCACGGCGTTCACCGGCCGCTTTTCGGCTTCCAGAATCGTGATGTCGACGGTCACCTTGTTCGGCAGCAGGGCGCCGCGCCAGCGCCGCGGACGGAACGGGCTGACCGGGGTCAAAGCAAGAAGCGGAGCCTCGAGCGGCAGGATCGGGCCGTGGGCCGAAAGATTGTAGGCCGTCGATCCGGCGGGCGTGGAAAGCAGCACGCCGTCGCAGATGAGTTCCTCGAGGCGCACGCGGCCATCGACGGCGACCTTGAGCTTGGCCGCCTGGTAGGACTGGCGAAACAGGTAGACCTCATTGATGGCCAGCGCCTTGAAGCGATTGCCCTCGGCATCGACCGTCTGCATTTCGAGTGGCCGGAAGGTGTTTTCGACGGCATCGGAAAGCCTCTCGCGCAGGTTTTCGGTGCTGTAGCGGTTCATCAGAAAACCGATCGACCCACGGTTCATGCCATAGACCAGCTTGCCGGAATTCATCGTCCTGTGCAGCGTCTGGAGCATGAAGCCATCGCCGCCGAGCGCAACGACCACATCGGCGGTCGCCGGGTCCTCGTTGCCGTAAATTGCTGCCAGTTCGTCAGCCGCCTTCTGCGCTTCGTCGGCGGGAGAGGCGACGAAGGCGATGGTCTGGAATGTGCGAGCCATGAAATGCCTGTCTGTTTGTCTGCGCTGCCGCAGCCTTGCGCGGATTTATAAATATATCCGCCGTCCACCGCATGATCATGACGGCAGCCGACGACATCGCGCAAGCGTCATCATGCACAAAAGAACACAAGGGAAAAGGAAAGAATGGTGCGCGACCAGGGCTCGAGATGGCTTGGATACGCCACGACCTTCAAGGAGACATTCTCCGCGTCGGTCATGTCGTCGTCGCTGCGCAATCTCTACCGCGATATCCTCGCCACCCAGGGTGGCGGAAAGGGGCACGCCGCGTGACTGCGCGCTACGGGCGAGGAGCGTCGCCGGTCAGATGATCTCGAAATGCGACGCCGTCAGTGCCAGGTTTTCCGCAAGCCTGGCAAACAGCACCCCGTCGCCACTGTCGCGGCCATCGGCGTCGTAATAAAGTTTTCCGGTAGACGTCTCGTAAAGGATCTCGCCAGAATCGCTGCCCGGCACACCGTCGATAATGAACAGCGAGGATGACAGCACGCCGACGCCGCCAAGCGCGGCGAAAATATTGGCATCCAGCGCAATACGATCGTTGGCAAGGTCGAAGTCGTCGATCTTGTCGATATTGGACGACCCAAGTGCCGTGCTGAAGACGAAAGTATCCTCGCCCAGCCCGCCCACAAGCTTGTCCACCCCGAGACCACCATCCAGCGTATCGTTGCCCCAACTGCCGGACAGGCGGTTGGCGCCGTCATTGCCCGTCAGGCTGTCGTCGTGGATCGTCCCCGTCAGGTTCTCGATCGAGGAATAGGTGTCGCCCTTGGCATTGTTGGTGTTCTGGGAGGCATCGCCGAGATTTGCCGCGACACCCTTAGAAGAGCCGAGATAGGACGTCTTGTCGGTGCCGCTTCCGCCGATGAGCTTGTCTTTTCCCGCGCCGCCGACGAGTTCGTCGTTGCCGCCGCCACCATCCAGCGTATCGTTACCGAAGCTGCCGGAAAGCCGGTTCGCGCCGCCATTGCCGGTCAGTTTATCCGCATAGGCGGTGCCCGTAAGGTTTTCGATGGAATTGTAGCTGTCGCCGGCCGCGTCATTGGTATTCTGCGAGGCATCTGCAAGGTTTGCCACCACACCCTCGTCGGAATCCGTATAACGCGCCTTGTCCGTGCCGGTCCCACCGATCAAAGTGTCCCCGCCGGCACCGCCGATCAGCGTGTCGTTGTTGGAACTGCCGGACATCGTGTCGTTGCCGTCGCCGCCCAACAGCCAGTCCGCCCCCGTGCCGCCGTCCATGTGGTCATTGCCCGCGCCGCCATCCATCCAGTCACTGCCGGAATCGCCGTAGATAAAATCGTTGCCTTTTTCGCCATAAAGCCAGTCGCCGCTGCTCCGACCATGCAGAGTGTCGTTGTCGCTACCACCATAGAGCTTGTCGATGCCCGAACCCCCATCCAGATTGTCGTCACCGCGATTGCCATAAAGGTAGTCGTTATCGGCGCCACCTGCGAGTTTGTCGATGCCTCCGGGGCCATGGACGATATCAACGCCCGCGGTGCCGGCAAATGTGGTTGTCGTTCCGCTGAGATACCTTTCGGGCGGCATGCCGTCCATGCCCGTCACATGCAGGATGATCTTGGTCGTCGCGACAAGATCGCCCGTCGCCGGATCGCGCCCTGAAACGGTAAACTCGATCGTCCGATCCCCTTGCATGCGCTGAAGCGAAAAGATCGGGTCACCGGCGGCATTCTCGCTGAACGCATCACCGGACGCCCAGCCGTCGAACCCGGTTTTCGGCCATGACCAGATGTAGCGCTCCTCGAAACCGAGACTGGTGTCGGTCATGATGAAGTCGTCGGTGATATTGATATTATATTCGTTAAGCTTCGTCAGTACCGCCACTTGCGCGTCCCCGGCCCGTCAGCCGTTGATTGTTGTTTGATTGGGCAATAAAGCGAAACCTTCACTTTCGCCAAGACAATCGGCAATCGGCAATCGGCAACTGCAACGAACTCCCTTTCAGGAAGGCTTTCGCCAGCTTCACGCATTGCCGGCGCGGCTCTCGGATCAGATGACCTCGAAATGCGGCGCCGTCAGCGCCAGCCTAAGTTGGCAGTTTTCTTTGAAACCACGCATATTATGAAACGCTGCTCTTACGAACTCAGGGGCGTTCCGAATTGTGCTGGTGATCGATATCAAAGTGCAATCGGTTGGCAAAAGTTTCTTCAACCGATTTTTCCGATCCCATGTTGCAGGCATGTCGTGTGGATTCGCGGGGGGTATCGGGAAACCGCTGGAAATCAAAGGAAGTGGTTTGCAACACGCTGCAACATGCAATCAACCGTACCGGTATGCGGCGTAGGCGCAATACGTTGATTTTGTTGAGAGAAAATTGGTGCCCCCACCAGGACTCGAACCCGGGACCCCCTGATTACAAATCAGGTGCTCTACCAACTGAGCTATAAGGGCAGCACGGGGAGGGAGTTAGCAGATTCTGTTGGCGTGTAAAGTAAAAATGCTGTCCTGCTGCATTTTTAAGATTGGGGCCTGCCTCTCGCGGGCGCCGGTATGGCGGGGATGACACCGCAAACGGGATTTCGCTAAACGCCTGGTTTCGCGATTTTTCGTGCCGGGACGTGAAAATGCGCCATGTGTCGCTGCAGGCGGGGCGGAATGAAGAAGGTGGCGGCGGCAAGCAGGGCCGACAGGGCGCACGTCATCCACAGGGAAGCCGCACCGAAATGGGTCTCGAGCAGCGCACCGCAAACGGCGCCGACAGCCATGCCGAGCCACGGAACGCTGTTGATCAGCCAGCCGGGATGGCGCTGGCCGACCAGCATGCGGCCAAGCCCGCGACCGAATCGCGACAGGCCGCCGGTGACATAGGTGAGGCCGATCGGCAGCCCCTCGATATGCTCGACGGCCGTGTTGATGACACCCATGGCGAGAATGATCAAATAGAACTGTACGATGACAAGGCCCTGCGCCGTCAGCAGCGCGGCGCTCGCAAGCAGCACCGTGACCGTCGTCAGCACCCGGAACGTTCTGCGCGCTGCCCCATGGGCGATGACGATGCCGAGAGCATTGCCGACCACGAAGACCGCGAGGCCGCCCAGAAGCAGGATGGCATGGTCGGTGTTGCCGCGTGCGATGGCGACGGCCGCCTGCGTGGTGTTGCCGCTCATGAAGGAAACGAAACTGCCGAGATGCAGCAGCCCCACCGCGTCGGTCATGCCGGCGAGAAAGGCGATGCTCGCCACCAGGACTGCGCCAATTGCAGTTCTTCGCCGCCTGATGATGCGTCGCCGCCGTTCCCGTGTCATCCGAATTGCCCCCTTTTAGCCGCCACCTGTCCCCGGCGTCTGGCTTTGCCCGACGTGATTACAGCCTATTCGGCGGCGCGCAGCAATGTCGTCTGGCGCGGCTCGACCTCCGTGCAGCGTGCCATGGCGCCGGGAAGCGCCTGGGCCAGATGATCGATGAGGGCGCGCACGGCCGGCAGGATGCCGTGACGGGAGGTGAAGACGAGGTGAACGACCACTTCCTTCGACATCCATTCCGGCAGGACGGGCACCAGCGCGCCGGTGCGGAATCCCCGCTGGACGATATGATGGGGCAGCATGGCGATACCGACGCCGTCGATCGCCGCCTGTTCGATGATGCTGAAATCGCTGCAGCCGATGATCGGCACATGCGCGATTTCCCGGCTTGTGCCATCCGCGAGAAACAGCGTCCATGTATCCGTGGCGTGTTGTTCATTCAGCGATAGCGTCGGCATCTTGCCCAGCGTATCGATTGTAATCGGCGCCAGGCGTTGCAGGAGGTCGGGGCTGGCGGCCAGATAGTTGCGCGCGGCCCCGAGCTTTCGCACGATCAACTGGTTGTCCGTGTCAAGCTCGTCGCGGGCGCGCAGGGCAACGTCGAAACGCTCCTCGACCAGATCGATGCGCCGGTTGGTGGTGGTGATCAGCACCCGTATGCCGGGATAGAGGCGATGAAATGCCGGGATGATATGGGCGATCATCGGCGTGAAGCCGATCGGGCAGGCGAGGCGAACCACCCCTGCCGGTTCGCTTTTTGCCGCTGCGACCACCGCTTCTGCCGCTTCGACGCCTGACAGTATGGTCTCGCAGCGCTCGTAAAAGGCCTGGCCGATGTCGGTCACGCGCAATTTTCGCGTCGAACGTTCCAGAAGCCGCACGTCCAGCTGCTGCTCCAGCCGGGCGACGTGTTTGCTGAGTTTGGATTTCGGGATGTTGAGCACGCGCGCGGCTGCGGAAAAGCCCTTGTGTTTTACCACTGCGGCAAAGAGGGCGAGGTCGTTGAGGTCCTGCACGGCGCACTCCATGATTATCGGTTTTCGGCGTGATTGTTTCTAGCAGGAAACGCCCTGTCGAAAAACCATTGGCTTATCGGTCGATTGTTTTGGAAACATATGGTGTGCACCGCAAATGAACACAACAACTCACGAAGGTGCCCCACATGAACATCCTGCACATCGACTCCGGAATTCTTGGCGATCAATCCGTGTCACGCCGCCTGACGGCATCGATCGTCGGCCGGCTGAAGACTGACACGGCCTCGGCTGCCGTCACCTATCGCGATCTCGTCACCGCACCGCTTGCGCATCTGAGTGGCGCGCATCTGATGGCGGCTTCGGCCAGCCCGGAAGGCATCGAGGCATCGCTTGCTTCCGAACTCAATGCCGGCCGCGCGGCACTTGACGAATTTCTCAAGGCCGACGTCGTCGTCGTTGGCGCGCCGATGTATAATTTCGCCGTCCCGACGCAGCTGAAAACCTGGATCGATCGCATCCTGGTGGCCGGAACGACGTTCCGATACACCGAGGCCGGTGTCGAGGGCCTTGCCAAGGGCAAGAAGGTCATCGTCGCCTCGACGCGCGGCGGCCATTATTCCGGCGCCTCGCCGATCAGCGCTATGGACCATCAGGAAACCTACCTCTCAACCGTATTCGGCTTCATCGGCATCTCCGACATCGAATTCATCCGCGCTGAAGGTCTGGCCATGGGCGACGAGGCCAAGCAGACGGCCATTGCCGGCGCAGAAAAGGCCATCGCCGAACACGGCCGTTTCGCCGCGGCCGCCTGATCGATCCGTAGACCTCCACAGAAAAACCGGGCATTCCCTGATGCCCGGCTTTTTGCCGTCGTTGTGATGCTGGACGACGTTGGCCGAAGCGGTTACAGCCTGCTGCGACAAAAACCGGCTTTTCACGTCATGCGATATGCCCGGCAGCAGGGGAGACTGAAGATGGACGTCAAGGACAGCAACGGAACGATCCTGAAGGAAGGGGACAATGTCACCCTGATCAAGGATCTCAAGGTCAAGGGCACCTCCGAGACGCTGAAGCGCGGAACCGTGATCAAGGGCATTCACCTGACGGACGAGCCGGACGAAGTCGAATGCCGCCATGCCAAGATCAAGGGCCTCGTTCTGCGCACGGAATTCCTGAAGAAGGCCTGATGCAACGGGCTTTTGCCGCGCATGTCAGGGCATCGACAAGGCGTCGGCTTGCGTTACACTGCGCCCATGCAAACTGTCGCCGCAATCCTGTTTCCGGCTTTTGTCATGATTGGTGTCGCGACGGCGCCGATCCACAGTTCCGCGTCACCGCCGGATGCCCATTGCACCTGCCGGGCGCGCGACGGCTCGAAGCATGAACTTGGCGAAACAGTCTGCATTCGTGTCGGGGATGCAGCTTATCTGGCGCGTTGTGAGACGGAGCTGAACGTTACCACCTGGCGCCGCATCCAGGATGGCTGCCCGACGGCGGCTTTGAGCCGGCGGCAGACAGCCTTCCCGAACTGATCGACTTCAGCCCTTGGCCAGATGCGCACGCGTCGCATACATGGCGATTGCCGCAGCGTTCGAGACGTTCAGCGACTTGATGGCGCCCGGCATGTCCAGCCGCGCCAGCGCCGTCACCGTCGAGCGCGTCTTCTGGCGCAGGCCCTTGCCTTCGGCGCCGAGGACGAGCGCGATCTTCTGGCCGGCGAGCGTGGTTTCAAGCGGCGCGGGGCCTTCCGAATCAAGGCCGATCGAGGTGAAGCCGAGCTTGTGCAGTTCGTCCAGCGCATCCGCCAGATTGGTGATCTGGATATAGGGGATCATTTCCAATGCGCCGGATGCGGATTTCGCCATGACGCCCGATTCCGTCGGGCTGTGGCGCATGGTGGTGATCAGGGCGCCGGCATTGAAGGCTACCGCCGAACGCATGATCGCGCCGACATTGTGCGGGTCGGTGATCTGGTCGAGGACCAGAATCAGCGGGCTGTCGGTCAGCGCCGAAAGCCGGCGAACGGGCAGGGGGCGTGTTTCCAGCATGACGCCCTGATGAATGGCATCCGGACCGAGAATCTTGTCGAGATCCTGCGGAGAAACGATCTCGACCGGAAAACCGAGTGCTTCGACGGGGCCGATCTCCAGGCGCACCAAGGCGTTCTGCGTCAGCGACAGCTTAATGATCTGCCGCTCCTTGTTGTCGAGCGCGGCGCGTACCGTGTGGATGCCGTAAAGCAGGACCTGGTCAGGTGCGAGCGTCGGCGCCGTCCAGTCACCGGCGGCATTCTTCTTGCGGCGGTCCTGCACGGGTGTCGGGATTTCGCCGCGCTCGCGGCGCGCATCGCGATGGGCGCGGCGCAGGGTTGCGTAATGGGTGTCTTTGGCGTGTCCGTCGCCCGGATTATCTTTGCTCATAGCTGCCTTATACTGAGGAAGCTGCCGGCTTGGAACCGTTTTTCGCGAAATCCACGGCGAGCCACCTTTGTCACGGATTTATCAATTTTTTCTGACCCGTCGTGTTGACAGGATGAAACGGGGCGGTCATATACCCGGCGCAGATTGAAGGGGCAACTTGCTCCGGCCGGAACCGCTTTGATCTGACAAGCTTGGTCGCTTGATCCCGACGGAATAATGGAGGGATGCCCGAGTGGTTAAAGGGGACGGACTGTAAATCCGTTGGCTCAGCCTACGTTGGTTCAAATCCAACTCCCTCCACCATTCTGTCACAGGATCGATGACCGTCCGCGGGTATAGCTCAATGGTAGAGCAGCAGCCTTCCAAGCTGAATACGCGGGTTCGATTCCCGCTACCCGCTCCAGGCATCGCCATACACCCTCACATTTGTATTGAAGAAACCTGTCCAAGCTCTTGAATAGGGCGGTGTTTCCAATTCGACCGTTTCGGGGGTGGATTTGTCGCGGGCAGACCCCATATAGCGGACATGAAAAGGCCGGTCGTTGCGCGCCGGACTTGATAATTATGTCTTGCGCAATTCTTCCGAAACCCTTAAACGCCTCCCCAAACCGGCGCCGCCGGATGATCCCATTTATTGATCACAGGATACGCACCCCATGGCAAAGAGCAAATTTGAGCGCAACAAGCCGCACGTCAACATTGGCACGATTGGCCACGTGGACCATGGCAAGACGTCGCTGACGGCGGCGATCACGAAGTATTTCGGCGAATACAAGGCGTATGACCAGATCGACGCAGCGCCGGAAGAAAAGGCACGCGGCATCACCATTTCAACGGCGCACGTCGAATACGAGACGGCTGCCCGTCACTATGCGCACGTCGATTGCCCCGGCCACGCCGACTACGTCAAGAACATGATCACCGGTGCTGCCCAGATGGACGGCGCGATCCTCGTCTGCTCGGCAGCCGACGGCCCGATGCCGCAGACCCGCGAGCACATCCTGCTCGCCCGTCAGGTCGGCGTTCCGGCGATCGTCGTGTTCCTCAACAAGGTCGACCAGGTCGATGACGCCGAACTTCTCGAGCTCGTCGAGCTGGAAGTGCGCGAACTCCTGTCGATGTACGACTTCCCGGGCGACGACATCCCGATCGTCAAGGGTTCGGCTCTGGCCGCTCTTGAAGATTCGGACAAGAAGATCGGCGAAGATTCGATCCGCGAGCTGATGGCCGCTGTCGACGCCTACATTCCGACGCCTGAGCGTCCGATCAACCTGCCGTTCCTGCTGCCGATCGAAGACGTGTTCTCGATCTCGGGCCGTGGTACGGTCGTGACCGGTCGCGTCGAGCGCGGCATCGTCAAGGTCGGTGAAGAAGTCGAAATCGTCGGCATCCGTGCGACGACCAAGACGACGGTTACCGGCGTTGAAATGTTCCGCAAGCTGCTCGACCAGGGCCAGGCCGGCGATAACATCGGCGCGCTGATCCGCGGCGTCACCCGTGACGGCGTCGAGCGTGGCCAGATCCTGTGCAAGCCGGGTTCGGTCAAGCCGCACAAGAAGTTCATGGCTGAAGCCTACATCCTGACGAAGGAAGAGGGTGGCCGTCATACGCCGTTCTTCACCAACTATCGTCCGCAGTTCTACTTCCGCACGACGGACGTGACCGGCATCGTGTCGCTTCCGGAAGGCACGGAAATGGTCATGCCTGGCGACAACGTCACGGTTGCGGTCGAGCTGATCGTTCCGATCGCGATGGAAGAAAAGCTGCGCTTCGCCATCCGCGAAGGCGGCCGCACCGTCGGCGCCGGCATCGTCGCCTCCATCGTCGAGTAATCGACTGCGGCGGCGCAAGCCACCGAAATATGGAAACAAGAAAGGTCCTGCCGGTGACGGCGGGGCCTTTTGTTTTTGATCCCGTGGCCTACATAGCGATCGTGCAAATTTGCGTAAGGCGAGGAAGACATCAGCATGAAAAAGCGGATATTGTTCACCGGCGGGTCCGGCAAGGCGGGGCGGCATGCGGTGCCCTATCTGGTCGAGGCCGGCTACGAGGTTCACAATATCGATCTGGTGCCGCTTGAGAGCCCCGGCGTCACCAATCTGATCGCCGACATCACCGACAGCGGCCAGGTGTTCAATGCCCTGTCGATGCACCGCGATTTTCCGGATCTCGAAGACGGTCAGGGGCCAAGGCCTTTCGATGCCGTCGTTCACTTTGCCGCCGTGCCGCGCATCCTGATCAAGCCGGACAACGAAACCTTCCGCATCAATACAATGGGCACCTACAACGTCATCGAGGCGGCCGCGAAGCTCGGCATCCGCAAGATCATCGTTGCCTCCAGCGAGACAACCTACGGCGTGTGTTTCGCCGAAGGCCACCGTGATTTCCATCAGTTCCCGCTGGACGAAAACTATGATGTCAATCCGATGGACAGCTATGGTCTGTCCAAGGTCGTGAACGAGAAGACCGCCCGCGCCTTTGCGGAGCGGAGTGGTTTCGACATTTACGCGTTGCGGATCGGCAATGTCATCGAGCCGCATGAATATGAGCGGTTCCCGAGCTATTTCGCCAATCCCGAAATCCGCAAGCGCATCGCCTGGAGCTATATCGATGCGCGCGATCTCGGCCAGATCGTCGGGCTTTGTATCGAGAAGGATGGCCTCGGTTACCAGGTCTTCAATGCCGCAAACGATACCGTGTCCGCCGATACGCCGACCCGTGTCCTTGCTGCGCGCTATTTCCCCAATGTGCCGTTCACGCGGGACATCGGTGAATTCGAGGGGCTGCTGTCGAACCGCAAGATCCGTGAGGTTCTCGGTTTCCGCGAGCAGCACGATTGGCGCAAATACGTGCCGCGGTAGGCGGTCTCGGGATTGGTGAGAAAAAAGAGCGCAGGAAATTGCGCTTTTCCACCGAAGGCGCTTGTCAGCGCGCCGCAAACTGCCTATTAAGCCGCTGACTTGAAATGCGGCGGCTTGGAAGAGGCGCCGGTGTTTCGGTAAAGGGGCATAGCTCAGTTGGTAGAGCGGCGGTCTCCAAAACCGCAGGTCGTCGGTTCGAGCCCGGCTGCCCCTGCCATTTCCTGCAAGCGCATGGTGATCATGTGCTGCGGAAATGAAGGACGGAAATGCTCGTGACCATTTCCGTGTAATTTTGCAAAACCACCGATGACCTCTTGTGGTTTTGAGAATCGGTGGTTATGTAGGGGTTCAAACAGACACGCGGCGCGTGGGGCTGAAACGTCAGCTTTACGGGCCGTAATGGCGTGGGCATTCAATGGCATCCAAAACAAATCCATTTACGTTTCTGCAGCAGGTGCGGGCTGAAACGGCGAAAGTGACCTGGCCGTCGCGGCGCGAGACGATGATCTCGACCCTGATGGTCTTCATCATGGTCTTTTTCGCGGCCGTTTTCTTTTTTGCTGCGGACCAACTTCTGGGCTGGCTGATTGGCCTCGTCCTGAACGTCGGCATTTGAACGGTTGGGGATGAATATGGCAGCGCGTTGGTACATCGTTCACGCCTACTCGAATTTCGAGAAGAAGGTTGCTGAATCGATCGAGGAAAAGGCACGGCAGAAGGGTCTGAGCCACCTTTTCGAACAGATCCTGGTACCGACCGAAAAGGTCGTCGAAGTACGCCGGGGCCGCAAGGTCGATGCGGAGCGCAAGTTTTTCCCCGGTTATGTCATGGTGCGGGCCAATCTGACGGATGAGGCCTACCACCTCATCAAGAATACGCCGAAGGTCACCGGTTTCCTGGGTTCCGACAACAAGCCGGTTCCGATCCCCGATTCCGAGGCTGATCGCATTCTCGGTCAGGTCCAGGATGGCGTCGATCGTCCGAAGCCGTCGATCTCGTTTGAGGTTGGCGAGCAGGTTCGGGTTTCCGATGGTCCGTTTGCCTCGTTCAACGGCATCGTTCAGGACGTCGACGAGGAGCGTTCGCGCCTCAAGGTCGAGGTCTCGATCTTCGGTCGCGCAACCCCGGTCGAGCTCGAATACGCTCAGGTCGAGAAGGTCTGATAAAAAGCGTCAGGGCCGGGGTTTCTCCTGTCGTGCGCTGTTTAAGAATTTGCCGGTCATCAAAGGCCGGCAAGAGGCGGAGTGATCCGCCAAACGCGTGGGAGGTTGACGGTCTTAGCCGGATCGTCGGGCCGCACCACGCAACCGCAGCCGCCACACCGATACGGGTGATGGCATGAAAGGCCGGGCAACCGGTCATGATGTCGAGGATCGGTCGTTTTGACGATGGTTCGAGACAAAGACAAAGGCAGAGAGAAATGGCTAAGAAAGTTGCAGGCCACCTCAAGCTTCAGGTCAAGGCAGGATCGGCAAACCCGTCCCCGCCAATCGGCCCGGCGCTTGGTCAGCGTGGCGTAAACATCATGGAATTCTGCAAGGCGTTCAATGCCGCCACGCAGGAACTGGAAAAGGGCATGCCGATCCCGGTCGTCATCACCTATTACCAGGACAAGTCCTTCACCTTCATCATGAAGCAGCCGCCGGTCAGCTACTTCCTGAAGAAGGAAGCGAAGCTGACGGCTGGTTCCAAGACGCCTGGCAAGGGCCCGAAGGTCGGTACGCTGACCCAGGAGCAGATCCGCAAGATCGCTGAAGCCAAGATGAAGGATCTCAACGCGGCAAACGTTGAAGGCGCAATGGCAATGGTCGAGGGCTCCGCCCGCTCCATGGGCCTGGAAGTGGTGGGCTGAGACCATGGCAAAGATTGCAAAGCGCGTACAGAAGACCCGTGAGGGCATCGACCCGACGAAGCTCGTGGCCCTGACCGAGGCGATTTCGCTCGTCAAGGACCGGGCGATCGCCAAGTTCGACGAAACCATCGAAGTCTCGATGAACCTCGGCGTTGACCCGCGCCACGCCGACCAGATGGTCCGTGGCGTCGTCAACCTGCCGAACGGCACCGGCCGTACGGTTCGCGTCGCTGTTTTCGCCCGTGGCGCCAAGGCTGATGAAGCCCGCGCTGCAGGTGCCGACATCGTTGGTGCAGAAGATCTGGTCGATATCGTCCAGGGCGGAAAGATCGAATTCGATCGTTGCATCGCCACTCCGGACATGATGCCGCTCGTCGGCCGTCTCGGCAAGGTACTCGGCCCGCGTGGCATGATGCCGAACCCGAAGGTCGGAACGGTCACCATGGACGTCGCCGGAGCCGTCAAGGCTTCTAAGGGCGGCGCCGTCGAGTTCCGCGTCGAGAAGGCTGGCATCGTCCATGCCGGTATCGGCAAGGCCTCGTTCGATGCCGTTGCACTTGAAGAAAACATCCGCGCTTTCGCGGATGCGGTCATCAAGGCAAAGCCGGCTGGTGCAAAGGGCAACTACGTCAAGCGCGTGGCGATTTCCTCGACCATGGGCCCGGGCGTCAAGATCGACCCTTCGAGCGTCACGACAGCTTAATCAATCCTCCGGGCTTTAAGCCCGGTGACGGACATAGCCGCTTGCGGTTGTGTCCAGACCCAAGATTTCCGGCCTTTCGGGGCCGGAAATTCCGGTGTTAAAACCGGAACTCCTGTCCGAGACTGCAGGTGGTTTTCCCTTAATCACTTCGCCTGCATGAGACGGTGAAGACCCGAATTTCAGGAAACACGCTGAGGCGTGGGAATTTGGTTCGAACCTCGGCTTGCCTTGTGCCGGATCCGTTATGCGGAACCGCGCAGGGGACAGGATCCTCGAGCGTCGCTCCGGATCATTCTTTGGTCCTCGAGCGGCAAAGGCAAACCGACAGGTCCGCGATTTTGCGGTCCTGTCAACTGGAGATAGGCAGTGGAAAGAGCGGAAAAACGCGAATTCGTCACGGAACTGAACGAGGTCTTCAAGGCTTCGGGTTCGGTTGTCGTGGCCCACTATGCCGGTGTCACAGTCGCTCAGATGAACGATTTTCGTTCGAAGATGCGCGCTGCTGGCGGCACCGTCAAAGTCGCGAAGAACCGTCTGGCCAAGATCGCCCTTCAGGGTACGGAGTCGGAAGGGATCGTCGATCTCTTCAAGGGACAGACGCTGATCGCATACAGCACTGACCCCATCACGGCTCCGAAGGTTACCATGGAATTCGCCAAGACAAACGACAAGGTCGTTATTCTGGGCGGCGCCATGGGAGCAACCGCGCTCAATGCGGACGCAGTCAAGTCGCTTGCGACCCTGCCTTCGCTGGACGAGCTGCGTGCAAAGCTGCTGGGCATGATTCAGACCCCGGCACAGCGCATCGCATCGGTTGTTGCAGCACCGGCAAGCCAGCTTGCCCGCGTGTTCGCAGCCTACGCCAAGAAGGACGAAGAAGCCGCATAAGGCGGTTTTTCGCTGTAAATTTTCAAACAAGTTCGAACCGAATATAAAAGGAACTATCACATGGCTGATCTCTCTAAGATCGTTGAAGACCTGTCCTCGCTGACCGTTTTGGAAGCTGCTGAGCTTTCCAAGCTGCTCGAAGAAAAGTGGGGCGTTTCGGCTGCTGCTCCTGTGGCTGCTGCTGCTGGCGGCGCTGCTGTTGCTGCTGTCGTTGAAGAAGAAAAGACCGAGTTCGACGTTATCCTGGCAGAAGCCGGCGCTAACAAGATCAACGTCATCAAGGAAGTCCGCGCGATCACAGGCCTCGGCCTGAAGGAAGCCAAGGACCTCGTTGAAGCCGCTCCGAAGGCTGTCAAGGAAGGCGTTTCCAAGGCTGAAGCTGCCGACCTCAAGAAGAAGCTCGAAGATGCCGGCGCCAAGGTTGACGTCAAGTAATCTTGCTTTCTACAAGGGGAGGTGGCCTGAAAAGGCCGCCTCTCTTTCACCGCTTTCCGGACCTATTACCCAAAAGCCCGTCAAAACGGCTTTTGGGTAATGAGTTCTTCAAGAGGATAGTCCCGTTCCGAAGAGACGACAGCAATCCGCGCTGTGTGTTTTTGGACGTTGGACGAGATTGAACCACTCATTGATTGACGGGGTCGACTGGCCATCGGTTCCCGTCCGTTGCAGGCCCGGATGCAAAATTTGAAGGAGCGACGATGGCTCAGACCCTTTCATTCAATGGTCGTAGGCGCGTACGCAAAGTTTTTGGTAAAATTCCCGAAGTCGCAGAGATGCCGAACCTCATCGAGGTTCAGAAGGCGTCCTATGACCAGTTCCTCATGGTCGATGAGCCGCAGGGCGGCCGTCCCGATGAGGGCCTCCAGTCCGTATTCAAGTCCGTTTTCCCGATCACCGATTTCTCCGGCGCATCGATGCTCGAATTCGTGTCCTAC
>Ga0307513_10006679_pt1 | contig 15048 bp, 19 predicted proteins | sample 15_EM_MG_FD_202174 | JGI IMG/M metagenome (GOLD analysis project Ga0307513, IMG submission 202174) | Populus trichocarpa ectomycorrhiza microbial communities from riparian zone in the Pacific Northwest, United States - 15_EM | ecosystem: Host-associated > Plants > Roots > Unclassified | place... | reverse complement strand
AATGGGTGAGATCTCAGCCAAAACATATTCCATGTGGAATGGGCAGATTCCATGTGGAACAACATGGATTCCACATAGATTCCACATGGATTCCATGTGGAATAAGGGGGCATAGTAAAGACCTCTAATAATGACTCTTAAAACTACGACTAGCAGATGCTAGTGGGGAATAAAGTGCAGAGCGGTGGCCTTTATATAATTGCTGGCCTCAGGGTTAGCTCGCTAGAAGCTTCCATTGCTCCGACTTGTTCCGATTGTTGGTGCTGATGGAATATTCTAGCGAACTGACCCTGAGGCCCTTTACTTATATAAACATGTCTGCTTGTTGCTTAATTCCCCCACCAGCGTGGCATGCTGGTTGTATGTACATACCATTATTATGTAATATAGATTTCAGCTTTTCAGCTTTTTAGTCTCTCGCCAAACTGGGCAAAAAGTCAAAAAGCGGACAAGCAAAGTGACAGGTTGCTGATGTTGCCGAACGATTTTGCACCCCTTGCAAAATAGTTCGGCCACGGCAGTGTCATTGCTGTCACTTCATTGCCAGTCCGACAAGAGATGGCCATCCAAAATAATAGTGATGTCTACCTTGCAGTTCCATCATAATCTTACTGCCTGTATATAAGGGTTCATAATGATGATGATTATTGATAATGCCAGATACCATTGCCATTGTCATGAGTGTTATCAGCTTTTGTCTGTTTTTGCAGTTCTCACCTTGTATGCACAGGTTACCGGTAGCACTCATGATAAGGAAGCACAATGATATATTTAATACTACAAGAATCAGCCATTACAGGGTTTTCGGAAATTCTTGGCCAACTGCCGTTTTCGGCGTTTTAAAATAAAACAAATAGATTTAATTCCAGAAATTCAGAAAATCAAACATTGCAGCATCGAACGTCCTTACTGCCCACAAACTAGCTTCATACATCCTCTATACCATGTCTGATGACAGTCTCGACACTCCTTTGAACTTTCCTGACTCTGACATCGAGTATTACTCTGAAGAAGCAGAAAACCACACCGAACATCAGAAACCACAGACAGTATGGGCCCCTGATAGCCTTGAAATCATGGAGAAGCATGGTTATGGTCCAGAAGATCTGGTCATTGACTCTGAAGAAAGCTCTGAGTCTGAGGAAAAGTCAACTGAGGTAGAAAGACTCAAGGAAGGCAGGTCTCTCGGTTTTTTCAGTTGACTTGGTGCTGACGTGACACTGTTGAACAGCACTGTTAAAATCCTAGACGAACAACGAGTGAGTCTCAGCGTGAAAGAAAACGGCTAATGTATTAATATACCTAGACGAACAACGAGTGAGTCTAAGGAGAGAAAAATAAGTCTATGAATGAAGAAAAGAAAAGAAAGCACTGTACCTCAGCGTGAAAGAAAACGGCTGAGGTACAAAACGTGAAACGAGGCTATATAAATGATAAGGAGACAGGGGCATCCTGCTCCGAGATGTCCGTTATGAATCAAAGAAGAGAAGTGTGAAGTCATAAAGATACGCTAAGAAAGAAGTGAAGACGTGCGTCCATAAGGGTGCTTGATGAAGGTCACGTGACAAATCTCAACAAGCACCAACCCAACCAGTGTCAGCTCGGCATGCTGGTAACTTCAGGCTTACGCTTTACCCGCCGAAGCCTCCTTCAAAGGCTGCTAGTCAGCCAGCGGTACCTGCAAAATCTTCTCGTCAGGACACCTCTGTAGGGGCGGCAAACGACTCTCAGTACCCAGCTCAAATATATGTTATTACAACCTTTAAATATAGCCTTAATAAATCAACTCGATCTACGCAGGAAGATAGCCACAATCTCGAAACCACCCTCGAGCTTTCTCTGGGGTAACTGCCATGAAACAAGCATCAATGAGATCTTGTTCCGGGAAGAGGCTGTCAACAAAGCGATGATAATATCGACGGAGGTGGGCTTTCACTACGACAATGAATATAAATACTAGTTCAAGACCAAAGTTACTGAGGCGTACCACAGCTGAAACTTTCTTCGATTGGGCTGAAATCGGGTGAATAGGGTGGCAAAAATACAAGACGGCGACCAGCGACTTCAATGACTTCTCGCAAGGCATCACTCTTATGCGTCGCACAGTTGTCCATGACAATGACGCTGTGTGGTTCTGGATATGAGTTGGTACAGGGAAGCTACAGGTAACAGGAGAATCAGGACCATGGCAATCTCAGTAGATCAGAAGAAATTCGGAAGGCTAACGTACCAAATCATTGACCACAAAATCAAAAAACTCTTCTCCGTCAATAGAGCCTTCAACAGCTCGTACAGCAAGATAACCATCGAGAGTAAGAGCCGGTAGGATGCTGTAGCGTACCCCCCTGTCCAATGAGACCGTAAGAACAGGGTCATCCCCACACAATGCGCGTCCATATCTTCGGATTAGAGTCCTGTTGTCCTTGCTGGATTCGTCGAGAACAACCATCTGTTCAGCAGTGTATGTGGCGAGGAAATCGTACATCCAATTTGCACGCAGCTCGTGGTCTCTTTCAGCTGCTGCACGGCGCATTAGCTTGTGTGTGAGTCCCAATTCCCTGAGATTATCGTGTAAGGCCGTTGTTGAAATCTGAACGTCATGGTAGAGCGCCAGCCAGATGCCAATTTCGTCGAGGTAAAGCTCGGGACTTTCCAGCATGAGATCATGTAAGTCATCAACAACATCTGAAGAGAGAATACGTCGCCTGCCTCGAAGATAGGAAGGTGGGTTGACTAGGCCGTGCGTCTCGTAGTTATCCTGCCAGCGGTGAATGCTCTTGGATGATATACCGAGTAGATCTGCAATTTGTTGCATCTCCCAGCCTTCGTCGAGCAGCTGGAGAGCTCTCCTCTTCATGTCAGCACTGATTGGACGATATACCATGGCAAATGAAGGGGAATATGGCTTAGATGCAGCCGGCACTCATTTTCTGAGTTTCTCGAATTAAATTTGTTTGTTTTATTTTAAAACGCCGAAAACGGCAGTCGGCCAAGAATTTCCGAAAACCCTGTAATGAAAAGATGGTAATTCTAAATACAGGCAAAAAAATGTGAAAGGAACGGAGACAAGGTTGACGCTGCGGGAAGGAAAAGAAACAAGGCGGCGTGTGGGTTTCATGCCGCCTTGTCTTCGATGCCACGGTGAAGAGGGGAAACGGGGTGGCGTGTGGGCTCCACGCCGCCTCGTCCTCGATGCCGCGGTGAAGAAGGGAAACGAGGCGGCGTGTGGGCTCCACGCCGCCTCGTCTTCGATGCCCCAGGGAAGAGGGGAAACGAGGCGGCGTGTGGGCTCCACACCGCCTCGTCTTCAATGCCCCAGGAAAGAGGGGAAACGAGGCAGCGTGTGGACTCCACGCCGCCTCGTCTTCGATGCCCTAGGAAAGAGGGGGAACGAGGCGGCGTGTGGACTCCACGCCGCCTCGTCTTCGATGCCCCAGGAAAGAGGGGAAACGAGGCAACGTGTGGACTCCACACCGCCTCGTCTTCAACGCCGCAGGAAGGAGTGGAAACGAGGCGGCGTGTGGACTCCACACCGCCTCGTCTTCGATGCCACGGGAAGGATAAACGAGGCGGCATGTGGTTTCCATGCCGTCTCGTTGTCGATGCTGCAGGAAGGAGGGGAAACGAGGCGGCGTGTGGGTTTCACGCGACCTCGCTGGGTTCTGGACTCCTCCCTGGTCCTGGTTGTTCTCCTCGCCCCAACCCCCATGAGTAACACCGCGAGGATCTTCCCAGCACTGCGAGTAGGGTTGTAGAATAGAATCTGGAGGAATTCACCGAGTGAGTCGAAGGCTGAGTCTCCTAGAATCTCTTCCATTCGTTCAAGTTTTGCTTGTAGCTTTTGTGTTTTATCCTGTGGAGCTCGAATTAGCCTTGGTTGACTCGAAGATTCACCGGGATTTCTGAAGGGAGAGCCGAGGGGTGACAGCGAGGTAGAGAATGAAGACGCTATGGAATATTAAGGAGAGGATTGAACAGATGGCGATGCTCCAGAAGTTGACGAACTGAGTGCAGATTGCGATAGGAAGGGTGAAATGAAATCTGGGGTCACTGGAACTTGAATTGTAGGCGTTTTCTTGTACGATCGGCCGCTTTGAACGTTTTTTTCCATGGAAGGTAACGTTTAAAAGAGATATGAATTAAATTTGAAAGGCTGGGAGGAGTTGTGGAGCTATAAACGCGTCAAGAGTCCAGAGAGACGAGGGAATATTGACGCGACGCGATTTCAAAGTCCGAAGATTACATAAAGATTTTCTAGCGCGGTTTTGGGGGCGTGGTAAAAACAGGACTAGGTTCTGATCACGTTTCAACTTCCAGGTCCCAAACACATTTTCATAATGTAGTTAGCTATACAGCCATTCCATTCATATTTTGGCGGTGTACAAGCAAGGTAGCACTCCTTCGGATCGCATGCCGCGTTCACGTTTGCTTAGGACAGTACCTACGCACAAGGCCAACACGTTTTCATTCCTCAAGTTAATTGTCTGTTATCGATGCCTGCTGAGCTGACAGTAATATACAGCCGGTTTATAAGAGATCGAACTTAAGTAGTGCTATCCAATTCCTTGCTGACGTTCCTCTACTCCTCACCTCATCATCATCATCCTGCACTTCCCAATGGCCAGATTCACAATCAACGAGACTGTTTTCAAGTCCCCCGAGCTGGATAAACTTACCGTATGGCGTTCTGCGATCATATCAGGCATGAGGGCTGACCTGCCTACGGCATACACTAGGAAGCGGCAATCACCGCGAAAGGGCATTTGACTGGCTTACGGAACATCTCCGTTTATCCCCCCCAGAAGAGCCCTAATTTCATCACTAAAATCCGCAAAGTCGCAGCGCGTTCGCAACAAATTCATCAACTGGCAGCCGCTCTGTCGATGACCGAACAGGACGAATTGACGACCCATGAATTCGAAGAAAATCTCTGGAATGCATACAACCTCAGTGGAGCGTTAGTCCCAGACGAGCTTCTCAAAGAATGTCAACGGAGACTACGACAGGCCCAAAATAGTTCAACGGCCAATGTACTGATGGAGCTACTCGAGGTTCTTGACGACATTCATCGACACAGGAAGGAGAAGTCCCAGTCATCGGGTAGATTTTACTCCAAAGGGGATTGGATGTTCTTGGAGCGCGTTCCTCCAACCAAGCAGATGCAGGAGAAGAGACTTCGCTTTTGGGCACTCATAATCGGCAATGACCGCTACTCAGGTCTCAGCGCCCTTAGCGGCTGCGTCAACGATGCACACCTTATCTCTCACTACATCGAAGAGTACCTAGGCGTTCCGCGCGATCACATCCGGCTGCTCCCAAATGCAACGCGTAAAACCATGATTGACGCCTTCTACGATCTTCGAGACAACGAGATGATCAATCCAGGCGATAATATTTTCATACACTTCTCTGGTCATGGTACATCATACGATACCAGGGACTATTTCACGACGTTCGCATCCAAAGTGGGCTCTATTGAAGCGATATGTCCAGTCGACCGTGGGCCTTCCGTTCCTGATATTAGCGAAAGGGAACTGAACTCGATCCTCTCCGAGTTGCAAGCTGCCAAGGGAGGCAATATTACAGCCGTCTTTGACTGTTGTCATTCAGGTGGCGCGTTGCGTTCGCTACCCACGGAAGACGCAGTCCGTTACATCTCCCCGCTGCGCACGCACTCCAGAGGCTCTGGACCAGCTAGAGATCTTTACAAGATGTTTGAAGCTGCGGACAGTCACCCACGCCGGCGATCGACCACCCCACCCACTGCCTCCGAAACCTGGGAAGCGAATACTTCGTGCTTCGTTCAGCTAGCTGCCTGTCAGGATTTCCAACTTGCACGAGAGTCCAATTTCGAGTCTTCCACACGCTCTGATGGATCTGAACTAAGGGAAGCCGTTTCCTCTATCAAGGAAGTCTCACCTCGTTATGGGCGCTTTACATGGGCTCTTGTCAAGGTCCTTCAGTCAAAAATGGGGAGAACTGCCACATATGCGTCGGTAATTGCATCCATTGGAGGATTCGAGGACATGCAGGTGCCAGTTGCGGTTGGGTCGCGAACGAATTCCCGGTTATGGTTTAGAGATGAATCCGATTGAGACCCGGTGGACTACTGGGCGTTGCAGTTGGGTGGAGGAGGATAGACGGATTTTTATTTGGTGGCAGATTTTCTACGGAAGCAACGACTGGTTTGTGAATATCCGGAGGCTGCGCGAGCGTGAGCAATGTACCGCCATCTCCGTAATCTCGGTACACTCATTATCTCTATTTTTTTCTTGCATCATCAGCAAAACGTGACTTTTAGTCGTAGTAAACCATCGCAAATGTTTTATTTTGTAGTGATCATATAAATTTCATAGCATACTATAGTGCTGAAGTACCACATAGTATTAGTGTCAATTCTCTGTAGCGCTACTAATATGGGGCATGACATTATATAGTACCATATCAACTGTCCATAGCAATCCCCAAGAGAATCCCCTTTGCTTACCCTTGCTTCAGCTACCGTGTGAAGTTAAGAACGAGCACTCCTGCAGTCACATGACAATCAACGAACTCATGTGTTGAACACAACCACCTACCCCCACAATGCACCGCTACCGTCACAAAATGTGCACTTATCAGTGCTGACACCACACACACACCATCACAACCACATCACGCACGACGTCAACCACCACGTCACACACGATGTTGACCGCTGCCCACCATGCTGACTGCCATGACTGCCACATCCACATCGCCGCCGACAACCAGATGAAGGGGGAGGAGGCACAGGAGGCGAAGGGGGACGACGAGGAGGGGGAGGATGGCACCCTGCCGGCCCTCGTTCCCACCCCCTTCGTTTCCTCGGCATCAACGACGGGGCGGTGTGACATCCACATGCTGCCCCTTTTACCTCATTAAACCCCCGTTTGGGGGGGGGTTATTCTTCGCATGGCATCGTCGATGGGGGCGGTGTGAAACCTACACACCGTCCCCTTCAACCTCATTTACCCCCCTACGCACTGTATAATAACGCCCTACAGTCATATCCACCTTTAACTTTGCAAATTTTAACTACGGAATGACGCTAGAGGGTGAACAGTTCCAGATGACAGGTCTCTGACAGGAAATTTTAATTATTGGGCTTTTCAGTACATAAATTACATTGTGCGATAGCTCCCAACAAGTACATTCCAAATAAATTAAAATAATCGGGAGCGAAGCGCTGGTTGTTGAGATATAGGGTGAACAAGTCGAGATGCAACCTTTGATCAAATTTCGCACGCGGCCAACTTTTGTGCAAACAGCAATAAAATTGTTATTGCTTAATTACATTCGGTCTACCAGCCCTCTAATAGATTGTATGTGTCCTGAAATTTCCGCAGCCAAATGGAAATGCTACCCCTACTACCACGGAAGTTGGAACCCGTCCATTCAGGCCCTACGCTGAATAATCGGATATTGAAGAGTGACCCAGGGATCAAAGCCCTTTGGCATTGAGTAGGGGGTGACTTCTCGTGCCCCTTTAAACGGGGAGTCTTGCTTAATGTGTCGGAGATCTGCCCACTTTGCCATGAAGAAAAACTTCAGATGGCCAACGTCGAGATCCTGGTTTTCTCTACTCAGTTGGAAAGAAAGTGGGGCATAGCCCCCAGCGCCGTAGCCAATGGTCAATGTCCCACCGCCCTTTTGAAGCGGAGACTCGGCCTCAAATTGGCGGGCTGTTGCAGGATGATAATGTTCATCTAATCCACAATGAGCATTTTGCAAGGTTCAAGCAACCAACCACAGACTCACATATGCTCCAATCGCTGTGATCGAAGTAGAAAGCAGCCGGGAACAAATCCAAGTTCGAGTTGTTTGTGAGCTTGATACCATATGGCTTCTGGAGCGAACCAACGTTTAAGTCGATGACGCCGTCCCGTAGTAGGTTCTTTCCGCTTGGAGAGAAACAATCTCCAGTAGTATAGAATTCGTCCTCGGACACTTCCTCTAGCTCCATGAATTCCACCGCCAAAGCGAAATTGATGCGAGGGTTGTGCTTGCGTGTTAGGTGCCAAAAAAAATGACAACCTGCGGACAGAATACGAGCTACATCATCTGCTGTGTCGGTCGGCTTCGCACTGTAATATACCCGATGCAGGCCACAATCTGTGATTGCAGGATCGAGAATGTCGAATATGAGGTGGCCATTTTCCAACCGCATCTTTACTACAGCGTTTTGCTCAACCAGCGATATGGTGCCTTGAATTTTGCTTTGTTCGATTGCCTCGCGAAATGCGGGTGATAACTCGTTGGCGTTGTAGGATGGCAAGGCAGCGAGGGCTGGATGCGCACCGCCACCGAACGGAATGGCGATGCCTCGGTTAATGAGATCCGTACCGGGTGTTCCGTCACCAAGGATGGAGGTGCTCGACATGACCTTAGAAACAGCCAACACTCTCCAAGGGGACGACGTGAGAAACGAGTCATCATCTTCATAGATAGTGAAATGCGATCCCTTCGTGATGCCGTGAACAGATCCGGCATCCAGGATGAAAGCGTCCTTCTCAGCGTTGAAGCGAACGCTCAATTGTTGAGGCACCACCTTCGTACTGAAGACGATTCGCTCTTGATAGATACCTTCCACTTGGGGGTTTTGACTGGAAAAAGGAGAGAGTATGTTAGGTCGATCGAGTGAAGAGGGAACGTTTCAATCTCACTCTTTGATTCGTTTAATGTGCTTCAGAATGTCGGCATAGGTAAGAGTTTCCAGTCGACCCTTCTGTGCGAAGAGATCAAGCAACGCAGCTGTAAATCGACCTTTTTTGTCTTCCTCCCTCGCCTTCTCTGTTTCCTTGCATGCTGCAATCAAGACGTGTGATCTAAGTCCTCCTACACCGAATCTAGTTGCAATTTGGGAACCACAACCAATAAGCGCCGAAAACTCTTGCAGATCCAGGTCTAGCGGCAACTCATCATCCAACGGTACGCCACGAACGCCTGTACCAAGTTCGCTCTCCCTAGTCCCGGATGCTGAATAGCAGCAATCGAATATGACGGTCTGTTCCAAATTCAGAACCTGATAAATGCTATAAGAATTGGAAAGAAAATACGATATTATTCCCCTTTTTCTCGCAAATCAAGTCGAGGAATCCTCCAATAGTCCGATCAGGTATAGCTTTGACGTGCTCCTTTCCATAATCATATGGACATATTGCTTGAATTTTCCGTTCTGGCCCTCCTACTTCCCAACCGCTTGGCGCATCCAACTGGGCCCCATGACCGGCGTAATAGATTAGGATCGGGTCATTCTTTTTAATTTTGCTTTCCTCCGAGAGCTGCCTGAATGCCTTGGTAATTCCCTTGCGCGAGGCGTCACGATCAAGAAGAAGTTGGATGCGGTCCGGTGGGACATTCATTCGCGATTTCAAAAATCCCTCCACAGCCTTGGCATCGTTGACGGCGCCGGTGAGTGGGGATAGTGAGAGGTATGCGTCGATGCCTATAACCAAGGCAAATAGTCTGGAAGGCCCACCCAGAAGAGCTGAGTGAGCGGAGGGAAAATTTTGAAGGAGCGACATCACCTACCGCTCGTTGGCTGTTGTTCCCAGGGACCTTTGCGCTGTGATATCGGTTGCATTTCCCGCAGGAGTTTGGGGATTATCCATAACTTCGTCTCCGGCTGGATTGTGGCTAAAAGTTGCGGCGTTTTTCTTGCGGGGAAGGAATGGGCAAAAGATGGACTTTAGGGTGGCGATTCAGACTAGGAAATCCTGGACCAGGAGCCTGATCATGATATCGACCAGCCCTAAAGGAACGAGACGAACACGGCCGTTGTACGCCTTTCAAACTCAGGGAGGGACACATGGTTTGATAATGGTTCATCAGCAAATTGAGACAAGGGGGGTTCCCAACCGGGAATTGCTAATGTTTGATAGGGCGGCTAGATAGATGTCAAATGACATTGGGTGCCTTCCCACAGCGCTAACTTTTAATTCACTCTTACCTTCTTTGTCGGAGCTTCAAAGAAACCCTTACGTCAAAACGTTTAGCTTTTTTCTAAACCATAAGGAACAAAGGGACGAAAATGAGCACATCAACTTGAGTCTGGATTAGGCCACACCTGTAAATTAGCCCTACCAATTGAGATAAGGATCCTTGCTCTTTCAGCAACCATGGACGCAGTTGCGTCCCAATTCATGCAAGAAGCAGAAGATGACTCGAAGATACCATTGAAGCAGACGCCGGACATGTATAACACCCAACAGTCTGCCGCCCTCCTTATGTCAAAAAAATGCAGGATCACATGCTGAGAGAACCATTGATCGCGAAGGGAGCAGCATTTCTTTTGCTATAGAATGTGGTGCCTTTGTTCTGTGCCATAAAACGAGGAGGATGTGCGAGCGTAGTCGATGTGCTGACTCAACCACTATTGAGACCGAGAAACAGAAGCGATCCTCACACACCTTATTTGGACATCGAGAGTGTTAAATGTTTAGGATTTGAAGGGAGGCCCCCTTCCAGATGTCGTGTTTAGAAAAGTTTAGAAAGCTCTTGAATTGGTCCTTTTGACGGATCTGGGACCTGAATCCAGGCGGCATGTCGGCCAAGGACCCTACCTGTCATCAATTTAGACTTGGAAATTCAAGTTTGCCTTCTGGAAAGTCACCCATTTACGGTTGGCGAGCAGGCTCAGGTCTGTTTTTGCCAAGAGATCCTAAATCTGAAAGGTGTTGGGGGTCCTCGACACCGCTATTATTTTGCGTGACATTATATAATACTCTTGACCTCGTCATGCAGTGTAAGTCCGTCATAACCCTACGACACCCGCGGCCTCACCCTTCCCACCGCTCATTTGACTTGCAAGCGGTGCCCAACGCCCGTACGCCGGGATATCTGTAGGTGCGTCCTCCCCCTCCCCCTTTTTTTCCATGGTCCCCCCATCCCCACCCACCTAAGACCTTTCGTCCCGCAAACAGGCCTCCAGTGCAGCCAGTGCCAATCACATCGCATTCCGAAAGTGGCGAAACGTCAATCAAGACCTATCAACGATATTACATATTGATTTTGATTCCGTATGCTCTACCATTGCCATCTCGCCTCAGTCGTGCGTCTACTCCCTCACGGCTTCAAAAAATGTATCGGTAAGTGTTTTATTTGATTAACTGTTTTTACCAACTAACTGTCTTTTTTTTGCTTCCTAGGCGCTATACGATGCGAACGAGCGCGGACAGAACCACCAACATGTTGTCAGCTTGGGCCGACTCCTGCACGCCAGAGGAAATAGCAGAGATAAAGCGGACAAGGGGACACCCATCCAGTACGGCGGGTCCATGCGAACCCGTTTCACTGTTCTTTGCCTTCCCCACCCCACAGCGCTGACCCACCACCCCGTCGCGACTGTCGCCTCTGTTTGCCGCCATCCCGCCACCCTTTCTGCCTGCGTCGCTCCGTCGGCCGCTGCCTCCATTCAACGCCACGCCACCTCAAATCCGACTAGCGCCGACCAGCAGTAGCAGCAGCACGGCACTCATGCGGCCCATCCGACTGTGTTTTCGTCCTCCATTGTCCTCGTACTCATCTTTCCTACCCCTGGTCCATCCACCGTTGCTGCCTCCCACAGCGGCAACTCGATGTTTGCGGTCGACGCTGCCACCTCTGTCACCACTTCTCTCATTTGCAACTGCGAGACGGAGGTGGTGCCGCTTCAAACTTCGCACTCAATGCCATCACCTCCGCCACCACCTCCCTCGTTTGCACCTGCGAGACTGAGGTGGTGCCCCTTCAACATTCACATGCAACGCTGCCACCACCGTCACCAGCACCACCCGACAGAAAGGAGGTGGTGGCCCCCCGACGTTCGCATTTGACTTTGCCACCTCCATAAGGTCACACGTCAGTGGAACTGACATGTTGTAACCAACTTTCATAATAATTACTTGACAATCTATATAGACTGAATGCATTATAACTAAACAACTAATGTGGTCCGTTGAGCATGAACTTGTAGTGAGGGCCATTGCTTCGCATGGCATGTACGAGTCCAAATCTCATTTTAATCATCTATGAAGTTATGAACATTCCGTCGTTTCATACAGAATAAACGCAGCACGGCGCGGCTTGACTTCAGGCGTGTCAAGATACAGTTTGGGAGGCAGAAAGAAGATCTTTCGCCGGAAATTGTTGCTCGTGGGATATGGGGATAGCAATGAAACTGAATCTAGTTGTATCGAGTTTTTGGATGCCACATTGCTCATTCTGTCTCAATGCACAGTTTTTCTGGACATTGAACACAATATATTCATGATGAAATATATACATGTACACGACTACGCAAAGAAAATAAATGTCACCGCAATCACCGTCCCACTGTCCAACGCCAAGCTCAGCACATAATTAAACTTGCTCTACCATGCAAAGTTCCTCTTCCAGATCACATAATGATACTGGAACACCGCGCCCACGGCGAACCACGGAGAGTAGTTGATACCCGGAATAGCAGACACGCTGTTGAGGATAACCGGCGTGCTGACGTAGCACACCCAGGATTTGGGGTAACGCCGCTGCCAGTACCAGACGGAAATCGGGAGGAACGCGCCGACGACAATGGCGTACAGATGGGCATGGTATATCGACCCGGTGCCGAATTGGCGTGTTGGGCTGATGAGACCCCTAAGAAAAAGTATGTTTGTTAGAAGCAGGGGGGTTGGCCGCCATCGACACAATCACTCGAGACACCGCTGTAGAATCGACCCTGCAATGGAATCGCCGTGTCAGTCAAGAGTGTGGTCAATGAGGCGAGGCTGTTGACTTACCACAAGAATGAGCACCGAGTACTTAAGTGAATAGCGCAGTGGCTATGCTGGAATCTGAACCTGCTTGCGTGGCGAAGCCAGCGCTGGCTCTGCAATGTAATGGTGAGCTGTGCCCCTTTTGGAAAGGAAGATGCGGCGCACCAGCGATGAACGCAAGTTGTTGGCTGTCCATTGTGAAACAAGGCTTGCAACTCTCATTAAGGGGGGGTGACCTTTAGTTATTGAGGTACCTAAAAATAATGAAAAATGAGCTTGTGCAATAAACCTGCTGCGTATCGAAACATTAGAGCATACTCACAGTAATTTCCAAGTCGCACGATGTAGGGCAGCCTCTCAGTGGGTGGTGCGGGTTGTCGATGGCAGATACGCGTTGTCGATGGCGGGTATGGGTTATCGATGGGTGGTGCGGGTCTGGTCGTTGGGTGGTGCTGGGTAGTTGCTGGGCTCGCTGGTCTGGTTGTTGATCGTCGCTGGACTCACTGGTCGTCATTGGGTGCTACTCATCGTTGGGCTGTACTGTTGGTATTGGGTATGGTCGTGGTGCTGGTAGGGCCGTTGTGGTTGTCGTCCCCATTGTAGTCGTTGTGGTGGTCGTTGTGTCGTTTTGGTTGTCGTCCCCGTTGTGGCAGTCTCCACTGTGGTAGTAGTCGCTGTCTTCTTTTTAGTCGCGACCTGTCGTTTTAAGGACACCGGTTGGGTTAGTTTGTTTGAGGCGGGAAAAATGAGAGAAATGGCCATGACATATGTCGTGGCCCGTTTCCGTGACGCACCACCTTGGCATCCCACTTCCTGCGTCCCCCATGGTGTTCCTCGTTCCCCAAATCCTCCATCGAGCGATGATGAGCCGCCCACATCCCTCGGGAGAGGGGAGGGGCGGGCTGGGATTCTTGCTGCGGATGCTGGTCATCGTGTCCACATCTCTCGACAAAGGGGAGAGGCAAACTGTGGGGTGTAGGTTCGTGGCTTGAGGCACATTGGAGGAGGGAGGTGGTGGTGGTGGTGGTGCTGGTCGCGGTTGATCTTGAATTCAAACTCCGCCGTAATGCCCAAAGACTGCATACGATCCCAAGAATTATTTGCACGATTAAGGTCTTAAAACCTGAGAGATACTATCAATTTACAGACGATGTAAGGTTCCGAATTTCGCGTTACAATTTCTCAAATTGAAGACGATAATTAAGATTTATTCCTTATATGGAAGGACCTTGCTTCCCATCAAGGGGTTTTCATTACAGTCATCCACCGGCTAATGATACACTGAAATCTTAAATATTAAATTTAAATTTAACGGAACATTCTTTTGCCAGGATAAATACATAGTAAATATACATAATATAAGTAACATATGTACTCTAAATTTCAGGGTATTTGGAGATGTTCCCATTGAGAAATTGTCAAAACATGGGTGTATCATTGGGTGGTGGGACAGTTCTCGGCTAATTCCGTAAAAATCCCGCTTTTGAACAAGATGTGGCAATGCCTAGAACTCATTCAATGCTCTTGAAATTTTGACTATAGATAGATAAAATGTACAGGTTCTGAAGGAAATTTATTTCATAAAAAAATATGTGTTTTAAAGAAAGTTATTAATGTAACAAAAGTGTATCACTGGGGGGTGGTGTATCATTAGCCGGTGGATGACTGTACAGCCGTTTGCGAAAAGGTTGGCACTGCCAAATTTGGAAAGTAAATAAATGAATGTTAACCCTAGATTGGGACTTCGCCGTTTTAGCATGCTGAAAGGCCGTAGAAATTTAATTAAATCTTTTTAGCATAAAAAGGACTGCTCTGTAGTCTTTGGTAAAGTTTTGTGGCTCAAATCACACTCAGGAGCTCATTAGCTGTGTGGTGAGGACTTTCCAGAATGTATCTAGGGTTTACTTTCGCCAGATGTCATTTTTTACATATTTTGAGATCTACTGGGCTCAAAACTCTCTAAAAGTTGTAAGGATATTCTATTTAACTAATGAGAGGCCTTTCTTATGATGAGAAATGGTCCAGTTACCGAGGGATGAGCCAAGGATGAGCCAAACCCTAAGATTGGGTTTTGGTGTGTTTTGTTTATTTCCGAATCTGGTAGTGCCAACCTTTTCGCAAACGGCTGTAAAAGAGTCCGAGATATCACATGGGTTAGTTAGTCCTGCCCAAAGGGCGTTAAAAAAAATTTGCACAGCCAAGGATTTGGGGCCAGAAAAAGTTCCCATCAGGCCCATTCCCAAACAGGTGACATGTTTTCCAGATTGAGAACTTTCTCACATTGTTCTCCACT
>Ga0307513_10006677_pt1 | contig 15055 bp, 14 predicted proteins | sample 15_EM_MG_FD_202174 | JGI IMG/M metagenome (GOLD analysis project Ga0307513, IMG submission 202174) | Populus trichocarpa ectomycorrhiza microbial communities from riparian zone in the Pacific Northwest, United States - 15_EM | ecosystem: Host-associated > Plants > Roots > Unclassified | place... | reverse complement strand
AGCTTGTGCTAAATGGCCACACAGATTGTGTCAACTCTGTTGCATTTTCAGGTGATGGCAGCTGCATTGTCTCTGGCTCTGATGACAATTCAGTTTGGGTGTGGGATGCCTTGACAGGCAAGAAGAAACTTGTGCTGAATGGCCACACAGATCAGGTCAACTCTGTTGCATTTTCAAGCAATGGCAGTTGCATTGTCTCTGGCTCTAATGACAAATCAATTTGGGTGTGGGATGCTTTGACAGGCAAGAAGAAGCTTGTGCTAAATGGCCACACAAATTATGTCAAATCAGTTGCATTTTCAAGTGATGGCAGCTGCATTGTTTCTGGCTCTGCTGACAAATCAGTTCGGGTGTGGGATGTCTTGACAGGCAAAGAGAAGCATGTGCTGAATGGCCACATACATTGGGTCAGCTCAGTTGTATTTTCAAGTGATGGCAGCCACATTGTTTCTGGCTCTTATGACAAATCAGTTCAGGTGTGGGATGCCTTGACAGGCAAGAATAAGCTTGTGCTGAATGGCCATACAAATTCAGTTAGCTCAGTTGCATTTTCAAGTGATGGCAGTCACATTATTTCTGGCTCTTTTGACAATTCAGTTCAGGTGTGGGATGCCTTGACAAGTGAGGAGAAGCATGTGCTGAATGGCCACACAGAGTCAGTCAGATCAGTTGCATTTTCAAGTGATGGCAGCTGCATTGTCTCTGGCTCTGATGACAATTCAGTTTGGGTGTGGGATGCTTTGACAGGCAAGGAGAAGCTTGTGCTAAATGGCCACACAGATTGGGTCAACTCAGTTGCATTTTCAAGTGATGGCAGCTGCATTGTCTCTGGCTCTGATGACAAATCAGTTCGGGTGTGGGATGCCTTGACAGGCAAAGAGAAGCATGTGCTAAATGGCCACACAGATTGTGTCAACTCAGTTGCATTTTCAAGTGATGGCAGCTGCATTGTCTCTGGCTCTGATGACAATTCAGTTCGGGTGTGGGATGCCTTGACAGGCAAAGAGAAGCATGTGCTAAATGGCCACACAGATTGTGTCAACTCAGTTGCATTTTCAAGTGATGGCAGCTGCATTGTCTCTGGCTCTAATGACAATTCAGTTCAGGTGTGGGATGCCTTGACAGGCAAGGAGAAGCTTGTGCTAAATGGCCACACAGATTGTGTCAACTCAGTTGCATTTTCAAGTGATGGAAGCTGCATTGTCTCTGGCTCTGATGACAATTCAGTTCAGGTGTGGGATGCCTTGACAGGCAAGGAGAAGCTTGTGCTAAATGGCCACACAGATTATGTCAACTCAGTTGCATTTTCAAGTGATGGCTGCTATATTGTCTCTGGCTCTGATGACAATTCAGTTCGGGTGTGGGATGCCTTGACAGGAAAGGAGAAGGATGTGCTGAATGGCCATACAAATTGGGTCAGATCAGTTGTATTTTCAAGTGATAGCAGCCACATTGTCTCTGGCTCTTCTGATCATTCAGTTAGAATGTGGGATGCCTTGACAGGCAAGGAGCAACACGTGCTAAATGGCCACACAAGTTATGTCAGCTCTGTTGCATTTTCAAGTGATGGAAGTTGCATTGTTTCTGGCTCTAGTGACAAATCAGTTCGGGTGTGGGATGCCTTGATGGGCAAAAAGAAGCATATGCTAAATGACCACACAAACTGGGTCTGCTCAGTTGCATTTTCAAATGATAGCAGCTGCATCACCTCTGGCTCTGATGAAAATTCAGTTCAGGTGTGGGATAAGTCAATGCAGTCCCAATTATCTCGCTACACTCGAGAAGTGATAACCAAGCCCACACATGGCTTGGAATTCACTGGCTGGCTTCTTTCCCCATGTGGAGGGGGATATATTATGTTTGTTCCACCTGGTGAAAGGTTGCCTGATGACACCAACATACTTACAATTCCACATTCTTTTGTTGCTCATGTTGATTTTACTAACTCCAGACTAGGTCCTAAATGGAGCAGTTGCTATTCTCCATAGGGTAATAATTATTTCAAAATTATCTACCAGTTGTATGCTTTAGTCATAGCACTATTACCTGTCTAGCTACCATCTCTTGAATATTTCTATTCTACTAGTGTTGACACTGTAGTTGTTAGTGTTTGTAAGTCCAGTCTCAAGACTGCAAAAAGACCGCAACCAGACTGGACCAAGACTGGAAAAGACTGGACCAGCAGTCCGGTCTTTTGATTTTTGAGAATCAAAGACCGCAAAAAGACTGGTCTTCATGGACTTATCTTTGTGGTTCAGACTGGTCTAAACTGGTGAATTCGTACCCCTGACCTTTCCCTACAAAATGAGCCTGATCACTCAAGACAATCAAGATTTGGCTGAGAAATAAATTAAACCATACAATGTTGACTAAAATAGTAGACTTTACTGAATATTATTGTAGAATATTCAATTTCCAACCATATTGAGTGTTCTTGGGCTCATTTTAAAGCTTAGATTAACCTCAACAAACATTACTGATGAATATATGTCTTATTTTCAACGAAAGACCGGTTAGGACCAGCAACCGGTCCAGACCAGTCTTGATCGGTTTTTTGTGGTCTTTGATTGGTCCAGTCCAGTTTTTTGAGGTATTGGGACTTTGGTGGACCGGTCTCTGTCTCGGTCTAAGCCCCTGGAGGTCAAAGACCAAGACTGGACTGGACTTTCAATCACTAGTAGTTGTCAGCCTATCTAATAACATAGACTTATTTGCATATTATCTGGAAATCTCTTTCTGCAGTGGTAGACACCCCCACTTGGCTTGAAGGCCACTGCATGGCATGGCAACACGAGTCTTTTTTTTTCTGGTGAGAATATCCAATCTTTGCAAGTAGGATAAACATAAATTTTTTTTTTGAGTAGCTAGGATTTAATTAGAATTATGACACCCATTTGCGCACCTCAGCGGGGGCGGGACGGGATGGATTGCGTCGGGGTAGTTTGGATGATGTTCTATTAATAGATTCACGTTATCAATTAGGCCCCTGCTTGCGCTTGAATAGCTGCTGGGCTTGGATTTTCATAGTAAAAACATGGATTATGGTAGGTACAAAGTATTTACATATAATCTACTGTTTTATGTAGGTCTGGGCAGACGAGAATGGGTGGATGGCGTAGAATGGGTTCGGATGACAACTTCCCAATTAGGCAGGTACTCCCAGTTGGGGCTCACTTTTGCTTCTGGGCCCGTTGGGCTCGGGTTTTCAAAGCAAAAAAATATGTATTATGGTAAATACAGTATATTAATAGCTATTCTGTCATAATTCCAGCACTTCCCAACAGTCAGAGGAGCCAGGAAGAGGTAGATAGAGTCAGACGGATGTTGTTATCTTATCTTAGATAACTTTGATCTATCTGTACATCACAACTCCCTCACATTTCCCAAGGAATCGCACATGTGTAGATTATAATAAATATGTTTATTATTCTCAAGGAGGGATTAACCCTCCCCCATGTACATGCAGTGTAGTTACAGAAAAACAAAAGAGGGAAAGAGCAAAGCCATGGTGGCTCTGCTCAACTGTTCGTGTGGGCGGTCGTTGGGACTCATTCCGCCGTCGTTACCGTCGTCGTCGCTGCTGTTACCGTTGTCGCTGCTGCTGCTGTTGTCGTCGCTGCTGCTGCTACGTCGTTGTCGCCACTGCTACTGCGTTGTTATCGCTGTTGCTGTTGCTGTCGTTGCTGCTGTTGCCGTCATCGTTGCTTCCGCTATCGTCGTTGCTGCCGTTGTCCTCGCCGTCGCCATCCAGTGGGATGGCTCACCTCGTCACACGGCTGCCAACCCCTCCGTTGGGTTCGTATCGTTGTTTTTAGGGTGGCCGCCAGTCATGTCGTCGTTTGATACGCTGGCGTTGGGCACAAGGGTGGTCAGTGGGATTGGATGGAATGAGGGATCGGGAAAACGACCACGACAAACGTCGTGGTTCGTTTTCGAGACGCACAGTATGGGCCTCCCACTTCGTGGGTCCCCCCTGATGTTTTTCTCTCCCCAAATCCACCATCGAATGACAATAAACCGCCCACATCCCTTTGGAAAGGGGAGGGGCGGTTGCGGTGCGACCTCGCTTCTGAGGTGAGTTGTGGTCTTGCCACATCCCTCATGAGAGGGGAGGGGCACCTTGGCGGCTTATTTCGTATGGTTGTGGGCGAGGGTGGGGTGGTGAGAGTGAAGGTGGTGGTGAAGGAATGAGAGAGGAACGAACCAAAATCAGCCGTGATGGGGTTGATGTGAATGTTAAACTCCGCTGGCCCGCAAAGATAGCGCTCGATATAGGCGCTCTTTAGTTCGATAATAAAATAAAAAGTGCTATTGTTTTTAAGGTATTCTAAGAATATCAGATCCAAATTTTTATGCTAAAATACGCAGAAATGAGCATGATATGTAAGAAACATGCCAAAATGGGAGTAAATACCATACCTGTCGTCAATTCTCCATTTTAACTTCTGTATTTTATAAAGATAGTATTGTAAAATTATTTTAGTACAACAATAAATAAGATTTAGATATGGGATTGTGGAAGCTGGAATAGCTGACATTTAGTTAGGACAAGCAATTGGATGAACTTGAGGTCAATAGCGAGATGTCGGCCATTGTAACTTCCACAATGAGTACCTTGTTCGAACTATCTAAATATTGTTTATTAGTCAATCAAAATCGTATTACGACGCATTTTCTACCTAATACAGAGTTTAGAATAGAGAATTCACGAAAAGTATGGTAGTTACTACCATTTCAGCATATTTCTTAAATAACTTCTTCAATTCCTTTTTTTTTTTTCTTTGAAGGTTTGGATCCAGCATCCTTATAGTATTTATAAAATAATACAAATTTTTGTTTTATTATCGAATTAACTAGCACTTATATCGAACACGATCTTGGGCGTAGAGCGGAGTTTTAATCGTACATCAACGCCATCACGGTTGATGTTCGTCCGTTTTCCCCCATCCTACCACCACCATCTTCATCATCGCCACTCCGTTCCGCTCTCAACCACACGCAAAAACCCCAGAAAGTGGCCTCTCCCCTCTCTTGAGAGATGTGGGCCGAATACAAACGCCACCGCTCACTGAGAAACCCGGACGCCGCTGCATCCGCCCCTCCCCTTTCCAGAGGGATGTGGGCGGTTTTTGCTCGCTCGATGGAGGAATGGGGGAGGGAGAAATACGAGGGGGGACCCAAGGAGTTGGAGGCCCATCCAGTGCGTCCACACAACGAACCACGATGAAAATTGTGGTTCGTTTTCCCCTTTCCTCGGTTTTTCAATCCCGCTAACTCCCTCTGTACCCGACGCTAGCGCACCAAACGACGACACCGATGAGGACCGAAGCCCGCGACGACGACAACACAAGCCCAGAGGAATCTCACCGCTAAGTGGTGACGGCCGCAACGATAAACGCGGGTTCAACGAGGCCGGAGAGGTTCCCGCCTTACGACCACACACCGGCTATCAACCGCACACACCTACCAACCACACCCCGCCTATCGACCACGCATATCGCTTATCGACCACCCACCGCCCAACAACAAGGCGTAGCGCCCATCGACGACACATAGCGCCTATTGACCACACCACGAGGAGGGATCGACGACAATGGGATCGACGACAATGGGATCGACGACGACGGACCACCACGCTGGTGTATCAAATGCCACAACAACAAGGCCCAACGACGAAGGGTACAAACCAACGGCGGAAGGCAGCGCCCGACGACGAGGGGTACAACCCAATGGCGGAGGGCAGCGCCCAACGACCAGGGGTAGAACCCAACGACGGAAGGCAGAGCCCAACGACGAGGGGCGGAACCCAATGACGGAAGGTAGAACCCAGCGGCGGAAGGCAGAGCCCAACGACGAAGTTAGAACCCGGAGGGTAGAAACCAACGGCAGAGGGCAAAGCCCAACGAGGCTTCGATCCCAACGGATCGAACCACCGACGAGACGGATAGATGATAAGGCGATGAGACGGGCGAAGGATGGGGCGAGGCCAACGCCGAGTCGTTGAACCAAAGCCCTGGGGGCGTATTGGAGCTGAGCGCTGAGCCGCCAGCTCTACTTTCATGTTTTTTTTTAGTAATTTGTTCCATGTACCGATACACGAACCCAAAGGCGTAGTCTCTCCTTGGGTTCAAGATTATTTATTGACAACATATATGTTGATAAGATGAACATGAAACCACACAAGGGTTGGGCAGTGTATGTTGAAGACTGCATACTTGTACTCGGACAGCTAGCTTAATCAGCAGCAGCAGATTTGAGCGCCTAAATTGATGACGGTGACGTACTGGTCAAAATTTTTGACGAGTACGTCATATTTCAAAATTTTGGATCAGACATTATTAAAATACTTATAAACTAATGCAATTTTTTATTTTCTTATTGAGCTAACCAGCGTTCATATTGAACGCTATCTTTATGGGCGAGCGGAGTTTAAAACCGACATCAACCGCATCAGAGTTGACGTTCGGTTCGTCCTCTCTCATTCTTCTACCACCACCACCTCTTTCGCCACCACCATTCTCCAACCCTACGAAATCACCCGGCCACGAGCCCCTCCCCTATATTGAGGGATGTGGCCTCAACCAAAAACACCCCAGCGACCTCACAAGCAAGGACACAGCTGCAGCCGCCCCTCCCCTTTCCAAAGGGATGTGGGCGGCTTATTATCGTTCGACAGAGGAATGGGGGGTGTAGAAACATGAGGGGGGACCCATGGAGTGGGAGGCCCGCGTAGTGCGTTACGAAAACGAACCGCAACTTCGGTTGCAGTTCGTTTCCTCCCATCCCTGTCTCCCCCAACCCATACTGACCTTAAACCCCACAACAACCACGACCACGACCGACAACGAGCGAGTAGGTCACATCCACGACCTAACGACCACCAAGTACGGCACAGCTACGACAAGTGGGCCCAATGATGAAGGGCACCGCAAATGACTACCTACCGACGAGTAGGGCCCAGTGACGACCCGATAACGACACAACGACACAACAAAGACCAGCGACGAGCCAACACCCACGCGAGTGCAGGGCAGCGCCGACAAGTAGGCCCAACGACGAAGAGTAGCACCAAAGGACGACCCAACGACAACCAGCGAGCAGCGGCGACCCAACAACCACGCGATTTCGGCGCAGCGGTGACGAGTGGGCCCAACGACAAAGGGTAGCGCCAAACAACTACCCAATGACAATGAGTAGGGCCTATCGACGACCCAACAGCAACCCAACAACGACCAGCGAGCCCAGAGACAACCCAATGACCAGGAATAGAGCCCAACGACGACGAGTAGGCCCCAACGACGAAAAGCCGACCCAACGACAAGATTCAATCGAAGGCAGAGCGAGCCCACGGCGAATATGTGAAGCCGCGGGAAGGTGGAGTGAGCTCATCGCTCATACGAGACAGGGCGATTTCACCGCCAACGCATCAATCATACGAAGGTGGAGTGAGAAGGGGTAAGGTGGGAGGCTCTCCCCCCAATATTCCTTCGTTCTTATTATATTTACATGTACCCTAATCATAAACTTGAGGAGGAGGGTCAACCCTCCTCGAAATTTGATTTATATAATATAACTTATAACTTAAGTACCGGGATAGGATGAAGTTCAGCGCACATATCTAAGATAAGATAAACTAAAGGATTCTAATTGGGAATGTCATCTGAGTTAATCCCAACCCATCTACCCATTCCTGCCTCCCCTGACTACTGTAATGGGCTAGAATAGTTGTAATTGCACTATACCTAGCAATACGAGTAGACACTCTTTTTTCTATGAAAAACTGAGCCCAATGACCCCCATCCATCGGCACCCTCAGCATCCCAACCAACCCTACCAAAGGATGCAATTGGTAAGCCTGACCAACTTTTACACTTTTTTTTTTGAGGGGGGGGGTGGTAGGTAATGTATACATGTATCAAGTAGTTAGGTAGTTACCAACTTACCATTCATTGATAGATAAATATGACCACTGTGGCTGATATTAGACTGAAAGTAACGGTATATAGCCTAATAATATAGGCAATTTAAAGTGTTTTATCCATCTGATTGATCAAGGGGGTGTCCAAAAAAAAATTAAGCATACCACGTCGAAATTTTTTTTAAGGCCTCGGAGGAGGGACTAACTAACTGAGTGTGGGAATATATTTCCAAATATGTATCAGTGTTAGAAGTAACGTGTCTAATCCCGTCAATCTCGTCATCGATTCTCTCTTCGTGGTCGTTTCCTACGGCTATCAGATGCCGTGCACGATTCGCAAGCCCAGTTTTGTATTCTGAAGTCCAGACGAACACATTTTATGTGAAACTATGCGGTGAATAGTGAGTATCGGGTATTTTTTCGTTGATAGATCTAAGGAACTTACCCATCGTGTTTTGCAACCCGCTTTGCTGCACTCGATAAGGCTCTCGTCTTGTTCAATGTCGCTTCCCGATATTACCTCCCCACAGTCACACTCAAATAGTGTTGATGGGTGCTTTCCACGACGCTTTCGACTCCCTCGGCCTTCGCTAACAGTTGGGATGGTTTTTGCCATAACTGGAACTGGACTCGGCTCTCGTTGAATGAGAGGAACGGAATCTGACTCGGGGTTGACGTCGATGGCAGGATGTTGAACTGTATCATTTTCGATATGCTGAATATTTGCATCTGAAGCCGGTGAGGTTGGATGAACCTGCCACGTATCTTGTGAGTCGAGGCATCCAGTTTTAAGGCTGAAATCTTACCTCAATTTCATTCTTGTCCCCGGTAGCCACTTCATTGCTTGCGAGTGCCTCCCCGGTCGGTTGCTCGTCGCCCTCATCAAGGAAATGTACATCTTCCGATGTACAGTCCACATTCATGTGTTGGAACTCATCAAATTCGTCGTCGAATTCGTCATTCATTCCTTCATCATCAGATGATTCCGATGCTGATTCTTGCTCTTCTATATCTTCAGCATCGTAATCAAAGTCATTGTCGTCTTTTGAAGGATCGGATTCCCTGCAAGAGAATGTATGAGCAGCTACTTGTTCAAAGCATCGCGAGAAGAACCTACGGCTCGATGAGGGTTAAGCGCGAACTATGGGCAGCTGAGATAACTAAAGGTGTGGCTTTCTTAGATTTTGATTTCCTCGTTTTCTTAACTTTTTTTCGATCGTCCCATTTACTCTTCATGGCTTTCTTTTCCGTATTTCCAATTTTCCAAAGCAACTCATGGTCAGGCAAGGGAACATAAGGATGCTTCGAACGAATGTGATCCTTCATGTTGTACCGCCATACCGCTGGAGCCGCGTCCACACACCATGGGCATTTCAATGGTGCATTAGAGCAGGGTGACGCAGTTGTAGATTTCTCGGCAATGGAGTACGTCAACCGTACCATGCTTGGACAGCTTGACGTTTTGTAATTGAGTTGCTGACCATTCTGTGCACCCTTTCCTTTCTTCAGATGGAATACACATTGCGCAGGTCGTAAACACAACCCGCAGGGATCCAATGCCGCATCGATCTTTGGATCATAGAGGATATGCGCGCCTATGTGCTCAAGGAGACGTTGAGGCTGTTGAGGAAGCTCTCCTCCGCAGCCTGGACACGGCCTTTTCCCTAGTAACTCGACTTCCTTTGTTTCATCCTCGCATATGAAGCAGGCCTTGCCTGGATTGTTCGAAAATGAAATTAGTGATTAATAAATATTTGATTTTCTATGCTGCGTACCTGACTCTTCACGGTAGGGGAAATATGTTGACCGTTTGACTTGAGGGATGTTATTTGCTTGCTCGCGGGTCAGCCGTCCGAGCAACAAGGTTCCGAGTGATCGCAGAAGAGTGCTTTCCAACAGATAGAACGGTTTTCCGACCTGTTGTATTGAGATATCGGGGTTGATAGGCTCAACCAAACAACCCTGTACTCGGTGGGTTGTCCCTCTCGACAACGACCATTTCCAATCGTGTTTGAGATCCGCACTGTCTTCCACAGTGGCTGGGACGAGATGAAGCATCTGGAAGGAGACAAAAACCGAAGGTTCCGACAGTAAGTCCACTGAAAGAGAGTCCACCTGTTTGGAGTCGAACGTAATGCTATTCGTTTCCCCGATACAGATGAATAAGCGTCCTTCGCATTTCAACAGTGTCGCGATGGGGAAATCCATCTTGATACTCGGCCCTTGGAGTCCGTCACTCAGATCCGACTCGATAATATCTCGACGTGAGTCCTTTTTAATAGCATACCGAGAGACATTAGCATAGAGCTTGAGTCGATCTCGGGAGCCGGGGTTCTTGAGGTCTTTGAAACAGTCGCTGAGATACCGGCTTTTCCAAACTTTTGTGCCATCTGATTCGAAGCAGGGGTCATGCCTTTTGACCTCAGCCTCCTCCATGGCTGCGTCTTCAAGCTCTGTATCGATTACTTGGGGGGGAAGTGTGTCTGTATCAGCTTCTTGACCTAACCCTTCATCATAGTCCTCAGCCGTATCATCATAGTCCTCAGCACTCCTTGCCGCGCGAACAATGTCCGCTCCGAACGGCTGTAGCATGTTAACGAACGAGTTTGGGTGATTTTCTGCTTCGATCTTCTTGAGTACTTCATCGAGGCGAGGGATCTCCTTGACTTTCTGACGTCCTCGCATCCAACAGGTCTGGAGGTTAACTTTGGCCACGTAAACATTTCCCTTCCATGCAGAGGGTTTGATATGGTCTACATCCTTATGGATGGCCATTCCGTCTTTCGAGACTGTTGGAAGTTTGAGCCGCCGTGGAGATCGATCCCATTCGGGATGATTTGCAAGAATGGCGGAAACTTCAGTGGTTCCTCCGAGACGAAGGATGAGTTGAAGGAGGTCGAGAGTAGTGTCATTCCCAACCATCGTTTGAAGTATCCCAAAGATATCTTCGAGTCGGTTGGTTCCCAGAAGAATGAGGAAAAACTTTCCAATTGGATCGTCAACCTTCGCTTTGGCAACGCAGAAATATGCATTCTTTATCATGATCATTAGGTCGATATAAAGTTGAGAAGGCATTAACTTGGTTCCAGCCTTATCTTCATGTGCCATCGCAAGGAGCATATGAGCCGCAGTGCTGAGCATCGTGAGTTGCTCGGACAGTGTTAGCTCAACACAAACATATGGAAGGAGTATGTTCATAAAGAGTTTCCCAAGGGTGCGGAGCGCTTCGCGGGTCTCTGTGAATCCTGGTCGTGCAGAGGGGTCTTCGGATGCAAGCGACGGAAGAGCCCATATATGCGACAACAAATCATAGGCCAATTTGACATCCTGTTTATCGTCGGGCTTGAGCAAGTTGTTGACCTGGGATGTTGGAATTTCGTTTTGCTGAAGCTGAGATTGAAGCATGGATGGAAGAATATCCACACCATGAACTTTGGTTCCTCGGTCTCGCAGCAATAGATTTCGGCAGCGCTTGAAAATGTGTTTATAATCCTTATCTGCGGTGATGTTGTCATCTCCCACTTCAAGGTTCATGAGCGGAAGGGTAGAAAGTAATGGGTAGATTGGCGAGGAGTATTCAAGGTGTTTCTTGAACGTAAGGTGGATTAATGATTCTCCACGGCGAGACTCGCCATCTGAGGCAATGGAAATAGTACGGAGCTTGGATTTTGCGACACCGTCAAGAGTTGTTTGGATGACAGCTGCGTGTTCACGCCCACTCTCATTACCACACTGTCCAGATATAAGCGCAGGAAGTGCGCTGTATAGTCGATGATCTTCGCTCATAATTCCAATCGCACCAACTGTTGCCTAAAAGAGATATCAGATCTCAGTCGAGTAAATTATCAACAAACGCACATTGGTTGCAAGGTGGACCTTCTCATCAAGAATTTGAGAGAACAGGAGGTCAACTTCATCTTTTGAAGTATACTGCAGGCTGGTATGTTTGCTGTGTTCTCTGCAAACCCCGATAATATTATTGCTCTTGTCGTCCCATCTCGGCCGCTCTTCCACCTTGATCTCATCAAACATCAACACCTGGTGAACAACCCGACCTGGACTGGCTTTTATCGCATCTTCGATAATGGATGTGCAAGCGACTGTATTAGAAACAACGTCTTCTAGTGTCGGTTGTCCAGCGGAGGGAGTAAGGCGTGGTACAAGAGTTCGACGACGGAGAGTTCTGACAGAAGGTAATCCAAGCGCTCGATGGGCAATGTCTGCCACTCGAGCACCTCCAAGTCGCCAGAGGAGAAGGCCACGGAGCTCATCCTCCTCTGTGTAGTTCCGTGTGCGGTAAACATGTTGGGCGGCGTTGTCCAGGAGTTCAAGGCATTTCCGGATCCCACAGTTTTGAGCAATGGATGCCTTTATGAGACGTTCAACATGCTCAACCTTTGTACTCCCAATAGCCATAATAAACTGTTTGTGCATATCCAGTGCACGAACTTTGACAATCAACTTCTTTGCATCATTGAGTCGTTGCAACCGAAGAGCTTTGACGTTCACAGTCTTTTTGCGAAGAACCGTGATCAAGCCACCCACTCCATGGTAATGAAAAGGTGTGCTTGAGTGGATCCCATCTTGCATTCGGTTCACAATTCCAACGACATTTGGATTATTGGAAAGGGTGGTACAGGATTCACACCATTTGTTTTTCTGTGTAAAATGTTCCAATTGACGCTCACAGCCCCTTGAACGCAGGACAAATCTTCCCGCATTGACCGAATAATCCCATAGGTCACCTAGGGATTCATGGAGTGCGAATGGATACAAGCTATGGGCGCTCTTTCCATGTGGGGCATCAAGGACAATTCCTTCACATTGGGTCATGCAGGGTTTCGATATTTGACTGCTTTCCTGGGCCATGGACTCGTGAAAGTTGGAAATGGGCGGGGTATCAGAAAGGGAATCGACGTCAATGGGCTCAGAGTGAAAATGGTTGCCCAAGGCAGCATCTGCAATCTGTGGTGAGGGTTTCCTTGTTTCGGAGGGGGGTGCTGCGCTCTTTGAGTTACTACTGAATGGTAATCTCGGTAAGTTCGAGTAAAATCTAGTTGAATATTGGTAACTCACACTCTATTGATCACAGAAAACAACCGCTCCATTTTACCCTCAAGAAGAGCGCCTTGTATTCCATGTTCAGAGACAAGGTAAAGGAGGAACCGATGCAATCCCCCAAGACCTCGCTCTCCGACGACTACTAATGAATCTAATTCATCAGGAGTTTTTTGAAGGAGCGTGTTGAGTGGTCCATCCCACTTCTCCCAAGCATCTTCGCCACTCTCAACACACCCTGTTGGATTTCCTGAAAATCCTGCAAGAGGGTGATCGATTCCAGCATCTTTGATTCCCTTTGGAAGGGCGTCGATCCGTTTCTGAAAGGAATCCAATAACTGGATGGCAAGGGGACATCCATGGACTGGTTTTGAATTATCGTTGGTTGTGGATTTAAGCTTGACTGGGTGACTGATAGATGGCTTTTGGGAAATAAAGGAAGTTGGCTGAATGGGAGGGGGTGCGGTCACCATTGCTGGGACTTTGGGAGGACGCGGACCAAAGAGAGCCTTTGCTGTTGCCTGAGTTCGCCTCACAACTTCGGCTTCTCTCCACTTCTTCAGGTTCTTTCTGCACTGCGCGCTGTCTCGGTGACGTTCATAATAATTGGACAAGCCAACGTTTCCCACATTGATTGAGGTATGGCATAAAGGGCAGAGGATGTGTCCACTTTCGCTGACGGTAAGGTTATCGGGGTTCTACCAGTCGATTAATGAAGCGCTGAGACACAAGTTTTACAAATTTATACATACATCGCGTACTTTCTTCATCGAAGTTTTGTCGTTTTACGAAGATATAAAGAGAAATGAGTCTTGAACATGGATACAGATTTCAACATATATATTATCATCAATGGATGGGCCAAGGGGGACAGGCGAATACATTGTCTTGCATTGGCGAACGTCTCAATTTGGAATATGTGTGGCCTGTTTGGGTCACAGGCCTGATCCGGGAATCTTCCGGCCCCAAAATCCTGATATTCCTTTTTTTTTTTAAGGCCCTTCGGGCTGGACTAACTAACCCACGTGATATCTCGGACTCTTTTACTGTCACCCCCTTGTGATTGATTGAAAGGTCATTAAATCAAATACATTCAAGGGAAATTGGTTAAGCATTGGCTTGTGGGCTAATGAAACCAGAACGAAATACAACTGGTTACTGGTCATACTGTATACACTTTCAATGAAAATACTACATGACATAGCTTATTTAAACACCCTTTACTTCATGCTAAATCACCCCAATCAATTTATTTTTGGGTGGTAAGCTGACAAAAATATTTTGTTAATAATGGGGGTAACATATTTGAGAGTCACGTGTGGGGGTAACGTATTCGCGGTCGTGCACATTCTGGCTAAGTTTTTGGATTATTGATGCCATCAATGATGGGGGTAACATATTTGCGGTCGCACACATTCTGGCTGGGGGATTTTGCAATCACGTGAATTATTGATGCCATCAATGATGGGGTAACATATTCGCGGTCGTGAATATTCTGGCTAGATTATGTGAAATCACGTGAGTAACTGATGCCATCAATGATGGGGGTAACGTATTCGCGGTCGCGGTACTTCTGGCTAGATTGTGTGAGTCACGTGATTAACTGATGCCATCAATGATGGGGGTAACATATTTGCGGTCGCGGTACTTCTGGATGGGTTATAAAAACTCATCTTTATAAATAAAGACTCGTAATTCATGTAATATTATTTGAGCACCATACAGAGGACCTTGCACTCCTATGTCTATATGAAACAATTGAAACCCACCTACTACTACCTGATTTTCAGTGATTTTCAAGGGGGTGACAGTAAAAAAACCTGAGATATCACGTTGGTTAGTTAGTCCAGCCTAGATGACCTTAAAAATTTTTTGGACCTACTAAAAATATTGCAGAAATATGATTTTGGAGCTACTTCTGATCTATATAGGCTGGATTTTTGTTTTAACACGCTTGAAATTTGGCTAAAATTGTATTTTAGCTGCCAAGAAGGAATGACATAGCAAATTATAATAACAATCTGTTTGGCCAAAGTTAGTGCAAGTGCAGAAAAAATAAAAATACACACTTTAGTCATA
>Ga0307513_10006676_pt1 | contig 15056 bp, 13 predicted proteins | sample 15_EM_MG_FD_202174 | JGI IMG/M metagenome (GOLD analysis project Ga0307513, IMG submission 202174) | Populus trichocarpa ectomycorrhiza microbial communities from riparian zone in the Pacific Northwest, United States - 15_EM | ecosystem: Host-associated > Plants > Roots > Unclassified | place... | reverse complement strand
GGCTGTAGCTCAGTTGGATAGAGTACTTGGCTACGAACCAAGGGGTCGTGGGTTCGATTCCTGCCAGCCGCACCAGAAAAATCAACGGGTTAGCTCTCACAAGGGGCTAACCCGTTGGTCCTTCTGGACTCCGAGGGGTACACGAAGGGGTACACAGTCGGTGGGTTGCGATCGGCCTTTGTCGGACGCTCCGGGACGCATCGGGTCGAGCCGGGCGCCGTCCACTCCGCCAACCTTCCAACAAACACGGGCCCTCGCGGCCCGTGTTTCGTTCCTATCCACCAAAGACATCCGACCGGAATTTGCTTTCGATAGATCTCACCGTATTTCTCATTGCAGCATCGGCGTTCTACGTCGCCGGCTATTCGCGCGATGTTCATCCCAACGTCAGTCGAAACCTTGGCGGAGGCCAGCCGGACATCGTGCAGATCCAATTCCATCCGCAGGCACCCATTGTGGAGGGAATCTCACCCAGAAGACCTGGCATCAGCGAGCCGCTCATCGCCTGGCACCAGACGTCCCAGTTCCTCTACGTGGCGTCCCTCGCTCGCGCTCACAATGGACAAGCGTCGTTGATTGCGATCGACATCAAGGGGATCGCTGCCATCCAGCAAGTGCCGTGGGCAGCCGAGCTCAGGGGAGGCAACAAGATAATTGCAGTACACGAGCTGAACTAGCCAGGCGCTCAGGGGCATCTACATTCAATGCGGCACCTGCTTGTTGACCTTAGTTTCGTCTGATACTTGCGATCGACGAATATTTGGAACATACTGAGATCAAACCAAACTGATGGCGGCCCCCTGTCATGCATGCACCTGCGACCCACACCGAGAGAGTGCTGCAGCTCGTCCGCAAGAACGGCTGGCTGCGCGCCGGCGACCTGGCCGGTGCGGGCATACCGCGCGTCGTACTCACGCGCATGACGGCGAGCGGTCAACTGGAACGGGCGGCACGCGGTCTGTACCGCCTGCCGGACGCGAGCAGTTCCGAGCATGAAGGCCTGGTGACTGTGGCCCGCAAGGTGCCGCAGGCGGTGATCTGCCTGCTGAGCGCGCTGCAATTTCACGGGCTGACCACTCAACTGCCGTGGCAGGTCTGGATCGCGATGCCTCGCGGAAGCCACGTGCCGCGACTCGACCACCCGCCTATCAAAATGGTGCAGTTCACAGGCGAGGCCTACACGCATGGGATCGAAATCCACGAGCGTGACGGTGTCAAGCTGCAGGTGTACGGGGTGGCCAAGACGGTGGCCGACTGCTTCAAGCACCGCAACAAGATCGGCATGGACGTGGCGCTGGAAGCGCTCAAGGACGCCCGATCCCCAGATCGCAAGGATGGTAGGGCCAGCTTCGACGACCTGTGGCGGTGCGCCAAGGTCTGCCGCGTCGCCAACGTGATGCGGCCCTACATGGAAGCGGTGGCATGAGCCGGGCCATGGCCGGAGACGACGGCATCGTCTTCGACCCCGCTTCGGTCCGGGTCGAGGTGATCCGCAAGGATGCAGGCTACGGCGGCGTGCGCGTGACGCTGAATGGCCAGCTTGCCAACGCGCGCTGCGTGGCCCAGGTGGATGTCGGATTCGGGGATGCCGTGACGCCGGGACCGAGCGATGCGGTCTACCCTGTGCTGTTGGACGATCTGCCGGCGCCGCATCTGCGCACTTATCCGGTCCGCACCGTTATCGCCGAGAAGTTGCATGCCGTCGTGGTGCTTGGCATGGTGAACAGCCGCCTGAAGGACTATCTCGACCTGGTGGTGATGGTGGAGCGCGAAACTCTCGATGCAGCGACGCTGGCGCTGGCCATCGCCGCGACGTTTCTGCGGCGTGGCACAGGGCTGCCGGCTGCGCTGCCAGTGGGCTTGAGCGACGAGTTCGCGAGCGACGCCACCCGCATGGTGCTGTGGCATGCGCTCTTGAAGAAGAATGCTATCGTCCACCGGCCTTTGATGGAAGTGATTGCGGTCATCCGCGCAGTTCTTTGGCCAGCCTTGAAGCAGGCCAGGCTTGACCAGCCATGACCGGTGACGGAGATGGCGGCAACGGCGCGGATCTGCGTGCCGAGAACGCGCGCCTGGTAGCACTGCTGGTCTCTCACGGCATCGAGTGGCGCAAGCCCGCCGAAGTCGACGTGTCGCCCGCAGCGTCGGCGTTGAGCACCGATCAGAAGGTCACGTTGTTTCGCCGGCTGTTCCTTGGCCGCACCGATGTCTACCCGGTGCGCTGGGAGAGCAAAGCCGGTAAGGCGGGCTACGCACCGGCCTGCGCCAACGAGTGGCGCGCCGGTGTTTGCGGGAAGCCCAGGATCAAGTGCGCCGACTGTGGCAACCGCAGTTTGATAACGCTGACCGACCGGACGATCTTCGATCACCTTGCCGGGCGGCACACCACCGGCGTCTACCCACTGCTCACCAACGACACCTGCAACTTTCTGGCGGTGGACTTCGACGATGCGGAGTGGCGTGAGGACGCCAAGGGCTTTGCGAAGTCTTGCACCGAGCTGGGCGTGCCCGTGGCCCTGGAGGTCTCTCGCTCAGGTGAGGGCGCACACGCCTGGGTTTTCTTCTCGGCAAGCGTCGCGGCGCGTGACGCTCGTCGCCTGGGCACGGCCTTGATCAGCTTCACGTGTGCCCGGACCCGACAGTTGAAGCTCACTTCCTACGACCGCCTGTTTCCAAGCCAGGACACCCTGCCCAAGGGCGGGTTCGGCAACCTGATTGCCTTGCCGTTGCAGAAGCTGCCCCGCGAGTTGGGCCGCAGTGTGTTCGTCGACGAAGCGCTGCAACAGTTCCCGGATCAATGGGCCTTCTTGACGTCCGTCAGGCCGATGGCGCCGCACGACATCGAGCCCACGATTCTTCGCGCCACCGGGGGCTCACATCCACTCGATGTGCCCTTCGTGGCCGACGAAGACTCGCTCGAACCGTGGAAGCCACGTCCATCCGCCGACCAACGATTGACCGGCCCGATGCCGGAGTCCGTGTCGGTGACCCAGGCCAACCTACCGCGCGCAAGCCATGCGCATGCCGGTGTGGGACAAGCCACGCGTCATCGGCTGCGCCGAGAACTTCCCCCAACACATCGGCCTGCCTCGCGGGTGCCTGGATGCTGTGCAACAGCTGCTGCGGGACCACGGCATTCGCTGCGATCTGCGTGACGAACGGTCGGGGGGCGAACCGCTTGCGGTCGACTTTGTAGGCGCTCTGCGACCCGACCAACAGGCCGCCGCCAAGGCGATGCTGAAGCATGACACGGGCGTGCTGTGCGCGCCGACGGCGTTTGGCAAGACAGTCACCGCTGCTGCTCTGATCGCGAGCCGTGGCGTGAACACCCTGGTGCTGGTCCATCGGACCGAGTTGCTCAGGCAATGGAAGGAACGGCTGCAGTCCTTTCTCGGTGTGGGCCCTGACGTGGTGGGCACCATCGGCGGCGGCAAGGCCAGGCCGACCGGCAGGATCGACGTGGCGGTGATGCAGTCCCTTGCCGGGAGGGGTCAGCGCCAGGGCGAGGTCGATTCATTGGTCGAGAACTACGGACAGATCGTCGTCGACGAGTGCCATCACCTGTCTGCCTTCTCGTTCGAGGCGATCCTGAAGCGAGCCAAGGCCAAGTACGTGCTTGGCTTGACAGCCACACCCATACGGCGCGACGGCCAGCAGCCCATCATCTTCATGCAGTGCGGGCCGATTCGGCATACGGCAGCGAAGCCGGACGGTGCGCCGCAGACGCTGGAGCGAATTTATGTCGTCAGGCCGCGCTTCCTGTCCGCGGCCATCGTCGTGTCGCCCGACGCCGGCATCCAGGAGGTCTTCCGGACGCTGGCGATCGATGACGCCCGCACGGCCAGGATTGCCGAGGAAATCGTCGACGCCTACCAGCAAGGCAGGAAGATTCTGGTTCTGACCGAGCGCACCGAGCATCTCGCGGCGATCGAGGCTGCCCTGGGCGGGCGGGTTGAGGACCTGGTCACGCTGCAGGGCCGGTCCTCGAAAAAGCAGCGTGTGGCCGCCTTGGCCAGGCTGGAAGCGCTGGCACCTGGCGCGCCACGTGTCCTGCTGTCCACCGGCAAGTTGGTGGGCGAGGGATTCGATCATCCGCCGCTCGACACGCTGGTGCTGGCGATGCCGATCTCGTGGAAGGGCACCCTGCAGCAATACGCCGGGCGGCTGCACCGCGAGCACGCTGGCAAGACGCATGTGCAGATCGTGGACTTCGTCGATGCCGGACATCCGGCGCTGATGCGGATGTGGGCGAAGCGCCAGATCGGCTATCGCGCCATGGGGTACCGCGTTGAAGCCGCGGCGGTCGACCTGTTCGTCGCCGACGACTACGAACCAAGGGGTCGTGGGTTCGATTCCTGCGAGGCAATCAGCAACTGGGGCATGCCGAACATCGCCTGCAAGGCCAGCATCACGATGGCCGGCAGTGCGATGCAGACCGATACCCATGTCAGCCACGGCGTGAATCGCACCATGCCGGTCGTGATGGTCAGTACCACGATGCCGAACGCGCCGAACGCGATACGCCCGGCGTCCGTGTTCTCGATGAACGGATACAGCACCATGCCGGCCAACTGCACGAGCAGCAGGATCGCAGACGGATGGCGTCTGGTGCGGACAATCCAACGCAGATAGCTCATCGCGGGATTGTGCAGGCCGTCTTGCGGCCCGGATCCGCCGAACGGCGCCCGTCAAGGGCCGAAATACCGCCAGCGGCCCTCGGAGACGACCTCGACCTCGCCGTCGACCACCTTGATGGCAGTCTGGTCGTCAATGGCGTAGGCCGGACCACCGATGCGGGCGGCCCACTTTTCCGCGTTGGCCATCGTGTTTTCGGCGAAACCCGGGTAGTCCAAGTGCGGGAAGATCGAGAAGTCGACGACCCCAAGCGTGACGTCGTCACCGGTGATGGACGGCTTCGTTTCCACGAACTCCTCTCCCACACGAGGAGTCATCACCATGCTTCCGGCGCTCAAGCCCACCCAGACGGTTCGGTCCAGCGACGGCAGCAGGGACGCGAGTCCCGACTGTCGCATCCAGTGACACAGATACAGTGCATCGCCGCCATCCACCAGCAGGACATCCGCCTCCCGGACCCAGGGCACCCAGCGCTCTTCACCGATGCTGGGCAGCGCGGTGAGCTCCAGCACGCCCAGGGACTTCCACCCCAGTTCGCACATGGGGCAAGCGGACTTGCCCGCGATGAACCGCCAGGCGCCGCCAGGACTGCCCTGCGGATGCCCGTACAACGCGGTGGGGATGCACAGGGCACTGGAGTCGGCGATGGGCTTGCCCAGCAGACCGACCAGCGCGTCGTGGATGCTGGTGTTCTTGACACCCCCGGAAGTCAGAAGAAGCTTCATGGTGCTCTTCCTCAGCTCTGCCGATCAGAGGGCGGCATCGCCGCCGGGTCCATCGAGGCCTGGAGGTCGGTGACCGGGAGGCTGATGAAGATCATCTTTGTCATGAGGTTTCCTGTGGTTGTCCGAGGATGGCGCCCACGGATGTGGACGTTTCACCCGGACGACGAACGACCACCGGCCGAATCGACAAATGAAGGCCGGCCATCCCACAGGGCCTCGGTTTGGCCCCGGTTCCGAGAGACGGTTGCGGCGGGGCGCGACTGTGCCCTCGGGTCGGTTCCGCACCCCGCGAACCGGGGGCCCGCAGCGTGCCCGGATTTTGCGTTTGTTTAACGCTTGCCCGCCAGAGTGCCCGCATCGCATTTCCATGCAAGACAGAGAAGGTCACCGACATGAAAACGACGTCACGGCATCACTGGCTGGCCGCCGCCGGCACGGCACTGGCACTGCTCTCCTTCGGCGGGCAGGCGCAGCAGGGCGTTGACCTGTCGACCGGCTTCACCGACTTCACCACCTGGAACCTGCTGGGTTCGGCGACGGCGTCGAACGAAACGCCCGGCAACGGCTTCATGTACAGCAACCTGGTGCTCACCGCGCCGGCCGTCGGCGGACAGGGCGGCGCCGGCTTTGCGCCCACGGCGCTGGCGATCGACTTCAACCAGGCCTTTGCCTTCAGGTTCCACTTCTTCATCCCGGTCAGCAACGACCTGCGCGGCGACGGCATGACCTTCACGTTGACCTCTGCACCCGCCCTCGGCGGCGCCGGATCGGGCCTGGGTTACGACGGCATGGGCAGCGCCAGCGTGGCCTTCGCCATCGACACCTTCAACTTCAACGACGAACCGGTCTCGCCCAGCCTGCAGGTATTGGCCGGCGGCAGCGTGGTGCCGCTGGCCTATACCGAAACCGGCCTCGGCGACAGCATCCGCGACCCCAACTACCAATGGCTCGCCACCGTCAACTACACGCCTTCGGGCCTGGGCGACAGCGCCGGCACACTGATGGGCAGCATCGACCACGTCAACCTCGGCAGCTTCTCGGTGCAGGCGGCGGTCGACTTCAGCGCCCTCGGCATGGACGGCGCCCCGGTGTACTACGGCTTCACCGCCGCCAACGGGCTGGCGACCGACGGCCACTTCGTGACATCGGCCGTGCCGGTTCCCGAACCGGGCATCTGGGCGCTGATGCTGGCCGGCGGCGCGGTGATGCTGGCGCTGGCGCTGGCACGGCGCCAGCGCGAAGCCTGACCTGCTGGGCTACTTCGAACCGCTGATGCGCACTGCACAGCTGCGCATGGTCTCCACCAGAAAGTTGGTGACTTGGCGAACCGAGTGGTTCATGCGGGCGTCGCGTCGGTAGACAAGCGAGAGTCTCCGATAGGCGAGAACCCGCGGCGTGAGGCGTACCAGCCTCGGCTCGGTGTCGGCGACCAGGCAGGGCAGCAGTCCGACACCGACCCCCGAGATCGTGGCCTCGACCATGGTGGCAATTTCGTTGGTGCTCAACACCCTCGTGGACTGGGTGGCGTTGGCTTCGAGCCACTTTGCTGCCGGCAACGAAGCGAGGTCGGCGCCATAGGCGATCACCTTGTGACCGGCCAGGTTCTCTGGCGGCGACGACACGGGATGACTCGCGAGATATTTCGGCGCGGCATAGAGCGACCAGCCGACATCGCCGAGCGATCGGGCAACCAGTTCCTCGTCCGTGACCGGTCCGACGCGAACCGCCAGATCCGCTTCGCCGCGCCTGAGGTCGAGCAGGTGGACGCCACTGATGGTTTCCAGTGCGACGGCGCCCGTTCGCTGGTGCGCAGGAAGATCGGCGCCAGGCTGGTCGGCACCGACTTCATCGGCCGGACCCAGTCGACCTTCATTCGTGCGCCCGGCTTGCCGGGCCTGATGAAGCACAGGCCTGCCTGGGCTACGTTCTCGGTGAACCCGCGTCGCTGCGGCAACGTCTATGCCATCGACGGTGCCCAGCGCTGGCTGGTGCACAACTACCTGCGGCGGGACGAACTCGAATTCGATGCGGTCGATCGTGATCGCGCGATCCGCGAGATCCTCGGTGTCGGTGCCGGGTTCTCGTATGAGATCCTGGGCAAGGAGGACTGGATTGCCCGGCGCCTGGTGGCCAATCGCTTCCGCAAGCATCGCCTCTTCGTGTGCGGAGACGCTGCACACATCTGGGTCCCGATGGCCGGCTACGGCATGAATGCCGGCATAGCCGATGCCGCCAACCTCGCGTGGCTGCTTGCCGCGCACCTGCACGGATGGGCATCCGCCGGCATTCTCGACGCCTACGAGCGGGAGAGACTGCCCATCACCGAGCAGGCGTCGCGTTTCGCCATGGATCACGCTCTCGCACTGCAGCGGCAGCGCGAAGCCGTGTCGCCGCTCATCGAAGCGCGAGGCCCGCGCGGCGAGGCCGTGCGGGCAACGACCGGGCGTGCGCTCTACGAGTCTCAACGTACAGCAGTATTGCTGTGCCGGCCTGAACTTCGGCTACTACTACGACGACTCGCCGATCATCGCCTACGACGCCGAAGTGGCACCTGCGTATTCGATGGCGAGCTACACCCCGTCGAGCGTGCCCGGCTGCCGCGCGCCGCACCGTGGCTGCGTGACGGCCGCTCTCTCTACGACGCAGTTTCCGGGCCGTGGTATTCGCTGCTGCGATTCGATCCCGAGGTCGAGGTCGTCCCGCTGCTCGACGCCGCGCGGCGCAGGAATGTGCCGCTGCGACCGCTCGATGTCGATGCGCCCGGCGCGCGCGCCACGTACGGACACGCACTCGTGATCACTCGCCCGGACCAGCACGTCGCCTGGCGAGGGCAGGCGGCTCCGATCGAACCGCTGCAGTTGATCGATCGGCTGCGCGGGGCGCTGGTTCGGCCGCCGTTTGCGGACTCGGGAGATTCAGCGGACATCCCTCACAGCCATCCGACAAGGAAAGAAACATGGACAGAAGACTAGCCACGAAGACCCTCGCCGGAATGCTGGGCGCGCCGCTCCTCGGCCTGCCTGGGCAGCCCGCACGCGCCGACGCGGACCCGCCGCTCACCATCGTCGTTCCGTACGCGCCAGGAGGCACGTCCGACCGGCTGGGGCGCCTGCTCGCGCTGTGGATGGCCGGTCCGCTGGCGCGCACCGTGCTCGTCGAAAACCGTCCGGGCGCCGGATCGGCCGTCGGCGCGGCTTACGTCGCGCGGGCGGCGCCGGACGGGCACACGCTGTTGCTGGCCACCAGCTCGACGCTGGCCATCAACCCTTCGTTGTACCCGGCGCTTCCCTATGACCCGCCGAAGGACTTCGTGCCGATCGGAATGATGGCGTCGGTGCCGCTGGTGCTGGTCGTGAACCCATCCGTCAACGCTCGCCAGGTGAGCGAACTGGTGTCCCTCGCCAAGAGCAGGAGCGGCGGCCTGTCGTACGGATCGGCCGGGAACGTCGCGCCCGCAGGAACACCGAAGAGCGTGGTGGATCGCCTCAATCGCCTGTTGGTCGAGATTCTCGACCGAGCGAGTGTGCGTGAAGCGCTGCAACGTGACGGGGTCGAACCGCGCTCGAGCTCGCCCGAGCAACTGTCCGCCGCCATTCGTGCCGACTCCGACCGATGGGCAAGAATCATCAAGGCCGCCCGGATCACCATCAGTTGAAGGCGAGTCGCCGGTGCGCGGATCGTCCCTCCGTCATCAAGGCGGCAGCGCCAGCGTCAACACCGCAGGACTGGCGGGCACGCGGAACAACTGCCCGCGCCAAGCAAACCAGATGCCACCGGGCGGCAGGCGCAGGCCCGGCGCCAGCTGCAGCTGCCAGCTCTGTGGCGTCAGCGGTTCCAGCCGCCAGGCCAGCGGCCCCCAGGGTGTGACCAGCCCTTCCACGGCCACCGGGCCGGCGCGCCACCAGGCCTCGGGCACGCCGGCACCGAGCACCAGCGCGTCGTCGGACTCGCGTTCGTAGGCCAGCAGGTCGAGCGCCGAGCGGATGAAGTCCGACGCGATCCAGGCATGCGGCATGTCGCCGACGAAGCGCGGCTGGCGCGGCAGGCGGCCGACGACTTCGGCCCACTGGTTCCAGCCGGCGGGCCGCTGGTCGCGCAGGAAGAAGTCCAGCATCGCCTGCGCACGCTCGGGGTGGCCCAGGCGCAGCAGCGCGGAGACCGAGCGCAGCTCGTACGGCGTGTAGTCCTGCCAGTCCTGCGCGCCCTGCTGGCGGCTTTGGCTTTCCTGCCAGTAGCGGTCCCAGGTCGCGTCCAGCAGATCGGCCGGTACGATGTGTTCGGCGCCGCCGGGGCTGAAGATCAGCGTGCTCGACGAGGGGTCGAAGTCGCCCAGCTCCGCGGCGCCGGGCAGGTGGCGGATGCCGTGCATCGCCACCGCGGCGGCGATCGACGCCCGCAGCTCGCTGCGGAACTCGCCGAGCTGCAACGCCAGTTCGGCCGCACGGTCTTCGGTGCCGAAGGCACGCGCCAGCGTCGCCGCGTCGCGGTAGCCGGCCAAGGCCCAGAAGTCGTCCCAGTACGAATGCATGGGCTTGGCCGAATAGCCTTCATGGCTGATCGACGCCGGCATCAGGCCGAAGAACGCGGCACGCGCGGGCTCGCGGTTCGCCGGTGTGCGTTCGGACTGGCGCAACTGCTCCATGTAGCGCGCCGCAGCGTCGACCTTCGGCCACAGCGGCGCGATCAGCGCCCGGTCGCCGGTATGGCGCCAGAGCAACGCGACGGCATGGATGAACTGGCCGTGGCTGTCGTTTTCGGCCACCGGGTCGGCGCCGCGGGCGTCGACGCAGCAGGGCACCTTGCCGTTGGCGAAGACATGGCCGGCGTACCACTGCACGAAGTCGCGCGCGGCCTCGACCTCGCCCAGCCGCAGCAGGCCGGCGACCATCATCGCGCCGTCGCGCACCCAGCTGCGCGCGTAGCTGCGCGTGCCGGGCTGCAGCGCCGGGCCGTCGCGCGAGATCAGGATCTGCGCCAGCGCGCTGCGCAGGCTGTCGTGCAGCGGCTGGGCGGCCGGCGGCAGGGTGAAGCGCACGCGGTTCAGGCGCGTGCGCCAGGCTTCGGCGATGGCGTCCAGGCGTTGCGCGGCGGGCCGGGTGTCGGCCAGCGCGGCGCCCGCCAGAGGCAGCCACACCGCGACGCTGCGCGACTGGCCCGGCGCCAGCGCCAGCCGCCAGCGCAGCGCCGCGCCGGCCAGGCCCCGGGGGTCGGTGGCGGCATGGCGCGGCGGGCCGGCCAGCACCAGCGGGTCGCCTTCGTCGAAGGCCGCGGTGCGCACCGCCGACGGCGTGTCCAGCGCCTGCAGCCAGGGCTGGCCGTTCAGCAGCAGCCGGCGCGGCTTCCCCGCCTGCCATGTCACCCGCCGCACCGTGGCGCTGACGCCGCCGGCGGTGTTCAGAAACTGCTGTGGCGGGTTCACCTGCCAGGGCCGCAGCGCCAGCGCCAGCGTCAGCACGCGCGGCCGGCTGTCGGAGTTGCGCAGCGTGTAGCGCGCGATCAGCCCGGCCTGCGCGGGCCGGCCTTCGGCGCCGGCTTCGATGGCGAGATCGAAGCCCGGCGCCGACCACTGCAGTTGCGGCAGCGGCAGGTAGCCGTCGCGCAGGCTGTGCGTGATGCGGCTGGCGCCGGCCCAGCCGACTACCGTGCCGGCTTCGTCGATGACGAAAGGCTCCAAGGACGGCCCGGCGCGGCGCGGCTCGATGGCGCCGTCTTCCGAGATCAGCGCCGCATGGGCGCCACCGCCGTCGACGCCGAGCAGCGTCCAGTAGTTCTGCTCGCCGCGGAAGGCGCGCGGCAGGCGGCCCGGCGGTTCGGCCGCCGCCAGCGCCTGCAGCGCGGCGTTGAAGCTCGGCCACTCGGCCGGGCCTTGCGGCTGGAACCCGGCCAGCGCCGGCTTGCGCTGCCGGTGGTCGCGCAACTGCGGGCGCAACTGCAGCCGCAGGTGGCGCGTCTCCAGGCTCTCGCCGCCATCGGCCAGCCAGATCGGCAGCACGTCGCGCTGGCTGCCGCGCACACGGCGCAGCGTGTGCCACTGCCAGCCGTCGAGCGAATGCTGCAGATCGAAGTCGGCCGCGCGGGCGCCGGCGGCCCAGCGCAGCAGCACGCCGTGCAGTTCACGCGCTTGGCCGAGGTCGAGCTGCCAGTGCCGCGCGCCGGCCCGCAGCACCGGTGCCGGCGTCGGCTGCGGGGCGGGCAGCGTCTGCAGTTGCAGCCGCTCGAAACACAGCTCGCCGCGCCCGCCGGCGCCGCTGGCCACCACCAGTTCCAGCCGCGCGCTGCGGCGCAGCGTGCGGTCGGGGGTCGGGCCCCAGGCGAATTCGATCTGGCGCTGGCGCACGCGCAGCTCTTGCAGCCGGCGCGGTGCTTCGAAGCCGGGGCGGTTGAACCACCAGACGTTGTCGCCGCTGGCATCGACCAGCTTGAGCTGCAGGCCGTTCGCCGGCCCGCTGCCGCGCAGCCGCAAGCCCAGCGCATAGTGCGCCGGCAGCTCCAGCGCCAGCGGCCGCGACAGCAGCGCGTAGCCCGAGACGCGGCCGAAGTCGTAGCGCAGGCACAGGCTGCCGTCGGCGGCACGCACGGCGCTGGCCTGCACGTCGTCGGACGCCGCGGCCTGCCAGGCGGCGGCGTCGCTGAAGTCGTCGAGCAGCGTGGTCTGCGCGCCGGCGTGCAGCGCGACGCTCAGCAGCAAGGACAGGTGCCAGCGCTTCATTTGATGCTGCCCATCGTCAAGCCCGCCAGGTAGTGGCGCTGCAGCGCCAGGAAGATCAGCAGTACGGGCAGGATCGTCACCACCGCGCCGGCCATCATCAGTTCGGCGTCCTGCACGTGTTCACGCGACAGCGAGGCCAGCGCCACCGGCAGCGTGTGCAGGCTGCTGTCGGTGAGCACGATCAGCGGCCACATGAAGTCGTTCCAGCTTGCGAGAAAGGCGAACATCGCCAGCGTCACGACGATCGGCCGCAGCAGCGGCAGCACGATGGTGACGAAGATGCGCCACTCGCCGGCGCCGTCGATGCGCGCGGCTTCGAGCAGCTCGTCGGGCAAGGTGCGCGCGTACTGGCGGACGAGGAAGATGCCGAACACGCTGGCCATGCCGGGCAGGATCACGCCGGCCCAGGTGTTGACCAGGCCGAACTGCTTGAGCATCAGGAACAGCGGCAGCATCGCCACCTGGCCCGGGATCACCAAGGCCGCCAGCAAGGCCTTGAACACGGCTTCGCGGCCACGGAAGTGCAGCTTGGCGAAGGCATAACCGGCCATCACGTTGAACAGCACCGAGCTCAAGGTCAGGCCGGTGGCGATGCCCAGGCTGTTGAGCACGTAGCCGCCCATGCCGGCCTGGACGAAGAGTTCGCGGTAGTTGCCGAAGGACGGCGCGGCCGGCAGCAACGGCGGCGGGTACTGCGTGGCTTCACCCGGCGCCATCAGCGAGACCGAGGCCATCCACGCCAGCGGCCCCAGCGCAAAGGCGGCCGCCGCCACCAGGCCGGCATGTACCGACAGGCTGCGCCCGAACTCCGGTAGTTTCATTTCGGCTCCTCGGTGCGCCGCGCCAGGTGCATCAGGCCGCGCGTGACGGCGACCATCAGCACGAACAGCAGGAAGGCCACCGCCGAGGCGCGGCCCAGGTTCCACCAGCGGAAGCCTTCCTCGTACATCAGGTAAAGCACCGAGACCGTGCTCTCCAGTGGCCCGCCCTGCGTCATCACATAGGGTTCGGCGAAGAGCTGGAAGTAGCCGGTCATCGTCAGCACGCCCACCAGCAGCAGCGTCGGCCCCAGCATCGGCAGCGTGATGTCGACGAACTGGCGCCAGCGGCCGGCACCGTCGATGCGCGCCGCTTCGTACAGCTCCAGCGGAATGGCCTGCAGCGCGGCGACGAAGATGATCATGTTCGCGCCGAAGCCCTTCCAGACCGAGAACAGGATGATGGCCGGCATCGCCCAGGCCGGGTCGCCGAGCCAGTCCACCGGCGCCAGCCCGAGGCTGGCACCCCAGGCGTTGAGCAGGCCGTAGCGCACGTGGAACAGGTAGCGCCAGATCACCGCCACCGCGACCACGGTGGTCACCACCGGCGCGAACAAGGCGGTCCGGAAGAAGGGCTTGAAACGCGCCAATGGCGACTGCAGCAGCAGCGCGCAGGCGAGCGACAGGCCGATCGACAGCGGCACGCCGGCGACGACGAAATACAGCGTGTTGCCGAGTGCCTTCCAGAACAGCGGCAACGCCAGCACCTGGCGGTAGTTGTCGAGGCCGGCAAAACGCAGGTTGCGCAGGTCGGCCAATGCGTAGAGGTCGAAGTCGCTGAAGCTCAAGGCCAGCCCGGCGGCCACCGGCAGCACGAAGAAGAGGCCGATGACCGCCAGCGACGGCGCAATGAAGACCCAGCCGGCGAGCGCGCGGTTCATGCCGCCCTCGCACGCAACGCGCCACGGGCCAGCATCCAGCGCCGCTTCGCGAGGAAGCCGTCGACCCGCTCGTCGAGCGCCGCCGCTGCTTTCACCACCGGCGTGCCGTAGCGGTGCGCGCGCGCGGCCTGCAGTTGCATCTCCTGCAGGATGCGCTCCCACTCGGGGACCGCCGGCGTCGGCTTGGCGAGTTCGAGCTGTTGCAGGAAGGCGGCGGCGCGCCGTTCGCCGGCCAGCGGCGCCAGCGCCCAGGTGCTGCGCCGCGGCGGCAGGTTGCCGGTGAGGGCATGGAAGTGAAGCTGGGTCTGCGGCCGGCCCAGGAAGGCCAGCACCTGCAGCGCCTGCTGCTGTCGGTGCGAACGCTTGAAGACCACCAGGCTCGAACCACCGGCCGTTGACGCGCCGAAGCGGCCGCCCGGCACCGGCCCCGGCAGCGGCGCGGTGGACCACAGGCCCTGCAGTTCAGCGGGCAGGCGGCGGTCGAGCTCGCCGATGTTCCAGGGGCCGGAGATGAAGGCGGCGAAGCTGCCGCGGCCGAACTCCTGCCAGAGGTTCGAGATCTGGTTGTTGGTGAGGAAAGGGGCGTGGCCGCGCGCGAAACGTTCGATATAGAACGCCAGCGTGCGCTGGAAGCCGGCGCTGCGGAAGTTGCCGTAGCGCCCGCCGTCGCGCAGCAGCGGATCGTCCTGCTGCAGCGCCAGCGCCAGCAGCGGTTCGGCCTCGTTCAGCGGCAGCAGCAGCGGATGCGCGACGCCGCTGCGCTGCAAGGCGTCGAGGGCACGCACCAGGCCGGGCCAGTCGCCCGGCATCGTGGGCACGCCGGCGCGCTGGAACAGGTCGTGGCGGTAGAACATCAGCCGCGTGTCGATGTACCAGGGCACGCCGAGCAGGCGCCCGTCGACCTCGTTGCTGCGCCAGATGCCGGCAAAGTGATCGGCCGCATCGAGCCCGGCGGCGCCGGCGTCCAGCGGCAGCAGCGCGCCGAGTGCCGCGAGCTCGGCGATCCAGGTGTTGCCGAGCTGGGCCATGTCGGGGGTGGCGTCGCCGGCAAAGGCGGTCAGCAGCTTCTCGTGCGCCGCACTCCACGGCAGCTTCTCAACCCGCACGCGCAGCCGCGGCTGTTCGCGCAGCAGCGGCGCCAGCAGCGTCTCGAGCACCTCGCCTTCGCGCCCCATCGCCCAGAAGCGCAGCGGCGCATCGGCGTCTGCACGGCGGCAGCCACCCAGCCCCAGCGTGGCAGCGGCGACACCCGCGGCACCGGCGATGAAGGCGCGACGCCGCGGCATCG
>Ga0307513_10006675_pt1 | contig 15056 bp, 21 predicted proteins | sample 15_EM_MG_FD_202174 | JGI IMG/M metagenome (GOLD analysis project Ga0307513, IMG submission 202174) | Populus trichocarpa ectomycorrhiza microbial communities from riparian zone in the Pacific Northwest, United States - 15_EM | ecosystem: Host-associated > Plants > Roots > Unclassified | place... | reverse complement strand
CGTGTCTGGAGGAAGGTATTGCTCCGTCTTGCTTTCGTCTTAGGTGCTATGAGGGGGGAGGATGGGCTCTGGTTTGGAGGGGTTTGATTTTTCCCATGAGGGGGTGAAGCGGGTCGTTGGATTGTTTGCAGGTTTTGTTTCGGTCATAGCTAGCGCTCCACACTGTTTCTTGTACCTTAATCAACGAATACATGATGTAAAAAAAGAAAAAGAAAAAAAAAAAGAAAAAAAGCCACTTAACATGTTTCACCCGGAAAGTGATCAGCATGTAGTAAATGACCGATGATTACATAATCAATTACCCCACCCAAATGCGATCATGAAAAGGACACTCCGGCATTTCAACTCAGTATTTCTACCATTTTTACCCATCATGACCCATATTTCGAAGTCCTCTTCCACTTTAAACGAGTCCCAGGTGCAGGCAGCGATGAGGGCCTATAAGGCAGGCAAATTTTCGAATATTCGGGACACGGCAACTGCTCATGGGATTACCTATGGAAAATTGCGCAATCGACTTGCCGGTATACCTACACGCTCTGAATCCCATGTCGGTCAACAAAACCTTACTTCAATCGAGGAGCGAGTACTAGTTTCGCGTATTCTCCAGCTTGATCAGTGGGGCTTTCCACCTCAAATCCAGTATATTCGAGATTTGGCCACCCATTTTATCCGGAGCCATGGTAGATCTTCTGCCACCATTGGAAAAAACTGGACAACCCAGTTCTTAAAGCGACATCCAAGCTTAGAGTCTAAGTTTGCCGCCCGATTAGATAAGCAGCGTGGCTTTGCAAATAATCCTGTGATAGTCCGTGACTTTTTCACTAAGGTAGTTTTAATTATCCTCCTATAGCCACTTAGCCTTATGAATAGTTTTTATTTTAGCTAACTCTAATCCTATATTACAATAAATAGCTAAATCAACTAATAAAGAAGCATGATCTTCTTCCTCACAATATTTATAACATGGATGAAAAAGGGTTTTTAATGGGAAAGTCTTCGAGCGTTAAAGTGATTTGTAAGCGGGGCAAAAAGCGAAATTTCAAGCTTCAGGATGGACAGCGTGAGCTTATTACTGTTATTGAAACAGTATCCGCAGGAGGAGTAGTATTGCCTCCTCATATTATTTATAAAGGAACAGCTCAGTATAAAGGCTGGCATGCCTTGGTGGCTGCAGGAGACAAGGCATATTTCAGCTACTCGGAAACTGGGTGGACAAATCAAAAAATAGGCCTGGCCTATCTTGAGAATAATTTTGAGCCTAATACAGCTCAAATGTAAGTGAAATACAGGGGAACTCATGATAGAATTAAAGCTAATAAGCTATAGTGCTTTGGGATATACGAGACTATTAATCATGGATGGTCATACCTCACATGTTTCCTGGCAATTCTTTGACTATTGTTTAGAGCACAATATCATTCCTCTTTGTCTTCCCCCACACTCAACCCATCTACTCCAGCCCCTTGATGTTGGACTATTTGGCCCACTTCAGAGGAACTATGGAAGCGTCTTGGACAATTGGTTATCTGAATCAAATTTGGGTATTCATAAGGGAACCTTTTATCCGTATGTGTGCATTTTGATTGGCAAGATTTTGCCTCGCGTCAACCCATTCTCACAGCTTACCGCTTTCTTTCTTTATTTTATGATATTTGAAATACTAATCAAGGACTAGGCTTTTACTAAAAGCACGAGATATGACCTACACTGTAAAAAATATTACCAGTGCGTTCGAGGCTACTGGAATATGGCCATTGAACTCACGCCGAGTACTCAACATAATGAGAGATAACAAGAACCCGGCAGACCTCTCACCTGTTAAGCAAACCTCCGCATCTGGTATTCCCATTATACCTCGAACCCCCTATCACGGAAAATCACTAGCCTCACATACTCGACGTACGGTTGCTCTCTTTCAAAAAAACACACCCTCTGCATCCTCCTCCCACCAGAAAACCATGGTTGAGAAGCTGGCACGGGCAGCTGAGTGTGCAACTGCAGAAAATGTTATTTTGCGTGAAGAGGTTAAGAAACTCCAGAGTAGGGGAGCTATTACCAATGAGGTAGGCAAGACGAAGAGCAGAAAGGTTCTCTCGAAGGCCTTAATTGTTTCTGTTGACGATGTGATTCGCCTGAGAGAAGCGGACAACCAAAAGGAAACAGAAAAACAAGCAAAAATGGAACGGGCAAAGGCAAAGAAAATTGCCTTACAGGATAACAAAACTGCTCAAGTTAGGATATTAAAGCCTACAAAGTCACGATTGATTGAGAGAGAGAAAACTATCGTTGATGATGGTGAAGAGAGTTGGGAGGAGGAGAGTGAGACCATGTCTCAGGAGGGGCGGTCCGAGGCTGAAGACTACCCTCCTGCATCTAAATCATCAAGGCCAACACGCAAATCTACCCAGGATTCTGACTTGGGTATTGGAATGGAAGGATTAAGGTTGGATGAGGATCAGAGCACAAGACGGGTCCTACGGCCTAGAAATTAAGAACTTGTATTTTTGTCGAGTTTCTTAATCATCTTCCCCGTGATGATCACTTTCCGGGTGAAGTATGTTATTTCCATGTTCCTCCCTTTGGCACCGGACGAGGTCAGCAGGGCCCTAGCCCGCTCCTCCCCATAATCGGCCCCAGGGCCTGACGCGATCCCCAATTCGGTTTGGAAGAGAGTGCACCGCGTGGCCCCTCACCTCATCCACGACCTTCTCGCCCCTTTGGTAGTCTACGGATCCCACCCCCTCACCCTCAAGAGGGCCGATGGCATTGTACTCGACAAGCCCGGCAAGCCCTCGTACGACTCCCCCTCATCTTTCCGCGTCATAGTCTTACTCCAGACCTTTTCGAAAATCCTTGAGAGGATAATGAACTCAAGACGCTCCTGTGTGGCTCGGGCGACTGGCCTCCTCAGCCCCCACCAATGCGGCTCGCTAGCTGGCCTTTCGGCCTCGGACGCGGTCACCACCCTCACCCACGAGGTGAAGACCCTCCAGATGGCTGGGAGGAAAGTCTCCACACTCTTTCTGGACATAAAGGGGGGCTTCAACAATGTCAACCCCGCCACCCTCTGCGGCATGCTTAGAGCCAAAGGGGTCAACCCGTACCTTGTATCTTAGATCAAGTCTTTCCTGTCTGGCAGGTCGTGCCGGCTCTTGTACCAGGGATCCACGAAAGTGTTCGCCCCGGTTGCGGTGGGCATGCCCCAGGGCTCCCCAGTCTCTCCGCTGTTGTTTGTTATTTATGTTTCCCGCCTTCACTCCGAGATCCCCCAGGGCCTCTCCCTCTCCTACGTGGACGACTTCGGTCTGACCGTCTCCTCTGCGTCCTATCAGCGCAACATCCAGATCGTACAGAAGCAGTATACCAGGCAGAAGGCCAAAGGGGCCAGGCTGGGCGTAGGCTTTTCGGTCCCCAAAATGGAGCTCATCCACTGGCATACGAACAGGGATAGAAGCCCCATCTCCAATGTTCCGGTCCACCAGGATGGGTCGGTTTTCACGCCCAAGAAAGAGGTCAGGTGGCTGGGTTACTGGTTCACACCCTCGATCTCCACTACCCCCCACTTCGTCAAAAGGCTAGCCAAAGCCCAGGCTGCCTTTGTGGCTGTCAAACGTCTCTCCCCTCCAGGGATCGGCCTCCCCCCCTTCCTCTGCCACAGGCTTGCCTCCTGCCTCCTCTTTCCCATTCTCAGCTATGGCGCGAACGCCTTTTTGCCCACGGTCCACATGACCAGGAAACTCTCCGCGTTCTGGCACAAGGTCCAGAGATGGACGACCAATTGCTTCATGAGCACCCCCACCGACATCCTGGCCATCGAGGCCTGCCTCCCGCCGCTCGAACTTCTCCTCAAGTATAAGCGCTGACTGGCTCACCTTACGGTACTTTGCTCCCCTCCGGAGATCAACCCCCCAGCCACGAGACTTCCCCCCTCGGTGCAAACTCCCTCCCTTCATCGCCACTCGCCAGACCTCAGAGCCCTAAGCGCGAAGAACGCGGGCAGTCGTCTGCCCATCCCGTGGATACAGCCTAGACCGCCCTTGAAGAACAGGGCCCACCTCCCCCTCGACGCCCTCCCCCACTCAATGCTATTCCTACTGGGCCCCGATGGGCTTGATGCCCTCCCAGTCACCTCCCAACACTTGCTTAGCGACTTCTATCCTGAGCCCCCCCCGGGCCGCTCCTACCCGCAACTTAAGCTTAAATGCAAGAACCTCCTCATGGAAGAGTGGGACAAGGCCGCCCCGGACCCAGCCAGGTACCCATTCCAACCCTCGCTAAAGCCCCACCCGTTCATGGGCCTAGACAAGTTCACAGCGGGCCGCCTCCACCAGATGAGATCTGGGAAGAGCTACCTCCACGCCCACCCCTTGTGGGACAGCGACGCCCCCACCACCTGCCCTAGCTGCTTGAGCGCCTCCGAGACGTTTGAGCACGCCATCCTCCGCTGCTCGGCCAAGGAGCCCGCCAGGACCCGCCACCCTCAGGGGGTCCTTGACATCTGCCCCGACGCCCCCGTCTGGTCCTCAGCTGCCCTCTTGGGCGCACTCGCCCGCTTCATCAAAGCTACGGCTACAGCCTTTCCCCCGGGCATGTTCTCCCGCCTATCTTCCTCCGTTGGTTCCATTTCTTCCCGATCTTCTAATGTAGTCTCTTTTGATTACTTCATGTCGTCTCAAGAGAGCTAGATTTATGTTTTTGTTTTTCATGCTATCCGCAGTTTCAGGGGAGGGTTTCCTCTGGCTTACTTGGTTTAATTTCGAGCAGGCATGTGGGCCTGGGACCCGTACGGACCCCAGTTGAAGAGTATTTCGTGCCGGATGTTTCCTTTGTTAGTTCGTTTTGGATTTTGGGTTTGGTTTTCGCCATAGCTAGCGCTCCATGCGATTTCTTGTACCTTAACAACGAATATATGATATAAAAAAAAAGAAAAAAAAAGAGAAACAAAAAGCCCCTTATTTCCTTCATCTTTCTCGTCCGCTCCACCTCCAGCGAAATCTCAACACCATGAGAAATCATCGTGAGAGTGTCCTCCGCCTCTGATCTCCCCCGCCCGTGGCAACTGCTCGGGGGGTTATCATGCCTTCATCTCTTTAGTATCCCTGGGGCCTTTGGCCTCCCCTCCTGGGGGTTATGGATTCCTTTCTGGTTCCGTTCGTCTTCGTTGAGCACGCTCGCGTTGATGTTCCTACCCTTTACCCCATACTTCGCCACGCGTCTCGCTTAGCGATTTGCATAGTCGGTAACCCTCCCTCCTCCATCAACACACGGTTGTTAGTTTCGGACTATCGGTGAAGTAGTTGCCCTGCTGGCCCTGCTCTCTGGTATTGCACTCTCTCCTGAGTTGCAGGATCGGTACGGTCGGCATTCGACAAACTGTGACCCCGTCCCAGTCCTCCGTGTTCGTGCTTCTTGGTTGTTTGGCGAGCCTTCCTCCTCCCGTTTCCCACGCGTCAGATGCGCTTGCACCGTACTGCTACATCCTTCCTTAGCTGGCACCTTATCTGCCCCATCGGCTGGCACCCTACTGCCCCTCACGATAGCTGGCACATCCACGGCTGAGTGGCTCTCCTCGCTGGGTGACTCCGCTCATCCTCCTCATCCCCCTCCCGCGACTTACTCTACAGTCGCAAACCTCGCATTAGGTTACGCGGTGTCATGGTATAGCACTACCTCCTTGGCCCATGCTAAAGTCCGAAGCATCGCCGATTTTCCGGGCAGTCCGCCCGCGTCAACGCCTTGCTCCTAAGCCAATAGGTTCGGGGAATTCCTTTAGGCAACCGGCAATAGTAGTTTTATCTTCCCTCTCTGTCGGCACTAGGTGCCGTAAGAATCTTTTCTTTTGTTCTGGGGGGCCCGCCGAAGGGTTTGCAACTTTCCCTGGTTTCGTTTCTATACTTGTCTTTCCTTACTTGTCTGGAGGAAGGTATTGCTCCGTCTTGCTTTCGTCTTAGGTGCTATCAGGGGGGGGGGTGGGCTCTAGATTCGAGGGGTTGGATTTTTCCCATGAGGGGGTGAAGCGGGTCATTGGATTGTTTACAGGTTTTGTTTCGGTCATAGCTAGCGCTTCACACGGTTTCTTGTACCTTAATCAACGAATACATAATGATAAAAAAAAAAAGAAAAAAAGAAGAAAAAAAACAGAAAAAAAGAAGAAAAAAAAAAGAAAAAAAACCCGCTTATTACCTTTGGCCCTGAAGCCCCTGTTTGGTCCTCCGCGCCGCTCTTGGCCGCCCTCTCCCATTTTGTGATGTCCATGAGGACTGCTTTCCCACCGGGCATGTTTTCCCGCACCTCTTCACCCGCTGGCTCAGTTTCCTCCCGCTCCTCTAATTTAGTTTCCTTTGGTTATTTTATGTCATCGCAGGAAGTTTAGGTTTATGCTTTGGTTGTTTTTTCAAGGTGCTTGTAGTTTCCGCTAGTTGTAGGAGGGTTTCCTTGATTTACTTTTTTGATTTTCGCGCCAGTACGTGGGCCAGGGACCGGTACGGACCCTCATGAAGATAATTGGTGATGGTATCTCCTTTGTTTATTTGTTTTGGATTTTGGGTTTTGTTTTCGCCATAGCTAGCGCTCCATGCGATATCTTGTACCTTAACAACGAATATATGATATAAAAAAAAACAAAAAAGAAAAAGGCCCTTATTTCCTTGATTCTTTACGCTATCTGGTATTTCTTTCACGACTCCTGTACTTCAGAATATATCGTCTCCTATTCTGATATCCAAGATCCACGCCAAGAACCCACAAACCCTGACCCTGATCTGCCGTTACCCGATCAGCCTTGATCTGAGATTGTCATCTCCGAACCCTCACATTAAAGGACTGTGGTGGTTTAGGACCTTCCTGTCATTGTGTGCCTTGGACTACCGTCCTGTGCCAAGACCCTGTTACACAAGGTAGCATCTAATGAGGATCCAACCCACACAACACCATGTCTCGACGTGTCGAACTTCCGACCTCTGCATTAACTGCCTTTACCAAACTTTCGGCGGTTACCAACGTTGAGTTTGATCAACTACCCGAAGATCGAATTAGACAGCAGCTTCGCACAGCGCGTGATCTTGCTACTTCACTCAACGGGTTTCCGGCACTCCCTTCCATTTCCCGACAAGGCACTCCTGCACCACTCGAACAAAACCCTCACTTCCAATAGCTACTGCAATGCATTCAACATCTAACCAGCGAAAGGGAAACCGTTGCTGAAGAACGAGATGAACTTACGGAAGAACGCGATGCTTTGCTTACAGAGGGACAAGGACTAGAGGCAAGGTACAGAGCCATCGAGACTGACCTAGAGCGTGACAGAGCCACCATAGTTACCCTTAACACTGTGTTGACCAACACGAACACAGCCCTGGCAACTGCAACTGCTGCACTTGCAAATGCAGAGGGACTTGCTCCGCTAGCAGGCGAACGACCCCCTAAGCGAGAATCAATCCCCAACCCATAGGAGTTCGAAGGATCCGAAGACCACCTTCACCCGTTCATTGCACAATTACGTACCAAGTTCCTTGGAGATGCCCACAAATTTGTGGATGTCCAACATCAGTTGGCATATGCTGTTGGGTTCCTGAAAGGGAAAGCTTACGAACAAATCCTTCCACTTATTGATGAAGGAAACATTAATATAGCTAGTGTGGAAGCCCTAATCACCCTACTCGAGAACGCCTTCGGTGACCCTGATAGGGTCCGTACCGCCGAACGGAATCTACAAAGCCTACGTCAAAAGAACTGTAACTTCTCGAACTACTTAGCGGATTTCCAACGATATGCTGCCGAGGTATCATGGAACGATGCTGCTAAGCGAACCCCATTGTACGAAGGATTGAGCGCCGAACTCGAGGACGCTCTGGTAACCCTGGACACCCCCGATGAACTTGACCAATATATCATATTGCTCAAACGTGTGGATAACAGGATCCGTGCCCACGCAGCGGAACGAAAGGGGTCATCTTCCACATGGAAATCACGTACCATGACCATGACCACGACACCAAAACCGGCTGGTCCTCCTATGACTACCACCACCACTACAGGTACTCAAGCGGGCCCCATTGACGTTTCTGCTGGACAACGCTGCCTATCACAAGCACAAGGTGAAGATCGCATGCGACGCGGCCCATGCTTCTACTGTGGGGGAGCAAACCACATGGCTCGACAATGTCAGAACAGACAAAGTCACCTCAAAGCCAACACTGCTGCCATTTGTGCACCTCCGCCAGTAGTTCCTGAAGATTCTCGTCCTGAGTCTGAATACTTGGAAAACTAACTGTCCCATTTACAGTCCAAGGCACTATCATGGGATACGAATCGCCTTCTTTATTACTTTTTTTATCCGGTTTATATCTTGACGACATGAAGAATAGGGTTGAAGCTAATCACCTGGTAATGGCATGTACAATTGTTAACAACCATAACGAGATTAGATCCCATGCTCTAATAGACTCGGGAGCAACTGGATACGCATTCATTGACAAGGCTTTTGCTGAACACCATAACTTTCCTTTGTTTGAACTTAAAGAACCACAACCTTTGACGGATGGCCTGTGAGTTCTGGAGCAATTACCCACATCACCAAAATTGGGTTGTCAATTAACAACCACCATGAAATGATTCCTGCTTTTGTTACCACGCTTGGGGGATACCATCTAATACTCGGTATACCCTGGTTAAAACACCACGATGTCAAGATTGACTTCGCTTCTAACTCCCTTACTTTTGAATCTGAATATTGTTTAAAGAACTGCGTTAACGACGTTACAATGGCCTACAGAATCGAGGAAGAGTTACCACATTGCCTATGGGCTTATGCTGCACAATGTGCTCTCGGACATAAGGTTCTCGACAAGTACAAGGTACTTCACATACTTCCCAAACAATACCACGAATTCCTTCCTTTATACCTCGAGAAAACATATGATCAACTACCACCTCTCGGAGGGTTTGATTATGAGATACCACTGTGCCCAAATTTGTCACTCCTTTCGGACCAATATACGGTCTTAGGCCCCCTGAGAAATTAGCCTTATACGAATGGCTAGACGAAAATCTGGATAAGAAATTTTTCCGCGAATGATCCTCCCCTGCTGCTTCTGCGATTTTGTTTGTTAAGAAAAAAGAAGGTTCTCTACGCTTGTGTGTTGACTATCGGGGACTTAACGAGGGAACGATCAAAAACCGTTACCATTTGCCCTTGGTCAAAGATGCCTTTATGCAACTTCCACGAGCAAAGATATTCACTAAACTGGATATCCGCGGAGCCTACAACTTAATCCGCATGAGAGCAGGTGAAGAGTGGAAAACTGCTTTTCGTACACGATACGGGCTTTTTTAATCCCTCATCATGCCTTTTGGGCTTACCAACACCCCCGCTACCTTTCAAGCGTACATTAATGACACTACCCCCATTTCTGGATAGGTTTTGTACAGCATACCTTGACGATATTTTGATATACTCTGAGAACGAGGAACAACATATCGAACACGTCAAACAAATCCTGGAAGCTTTAACGAAAGCTGGACTCCAGGTAAAACCTCAGAAATGCGAGTTTCACACCAACAATGTCGAGTATCTTGGTTTCATCATCACCACAGAAGGCCTACGAATGCATCCCGCAAAGATCATCACAATCATTGAGTGGCCCATCCCTAAGAAATTACGCGATGTCCGCTCATTCTTAGGATTTGGAAACTTCTATAGGCGCTTTATCCCAGATTATTCACATTGTGCTAGGCCACTAACCCAATTAACCAAAAAGGGTACACCATTCGTGTGGTTGGATCTTTGTCAAGCAGCATTCGAAGGATTGAACGAAGCCTTCACTACGGCCCCTATCCTGATCCATTTTGATTTCGACAAAGAGATAATAGAGAAAACCGATGCTTCTGACATCGCCTCTGCTGGCATACCATCCTAACCGGGACCTGACGGGCTTTTACATCCTTTTGTATTCTTCTCAAAGAAAGACACCCCGGCCGCATGTAACTAAGATATTTACGACAAAGAGTTGATGGCCGTGGTACGCGCTTTCAAGGGATGGCGAGCTTCCTTGGTCGGATGACCTGTGACGGTACAATCGGATCAGCAGAACCTGGGATACTTCACCACAAAAAGGTTACTCAATCCACGACAAGCCAGATGGTTAGAGTTCTTGTCACAGTTCAACTATACGATTGAGTTTGTACCTGGTAAAGCACATGGAAAGGCAGATGCGTTGACAAGGATGGTGGGACAAACAGACGAAGAGATATAAGAAGACGAGACACATAGGACACAGGTAGTTCTCAAGTCCCAGTCTCTGGGTTTGTTGGCGGATATTTCGCTTCACTTTGGAGCGTCCCCATTGAATGAACTATGGACAGAAGCCTATCAAGCTGACCCCCTTCCAAACCAGATACTCACAATGCTGGAACAATGGATACGACATAGCCGCCTGATATCCCTAGCCGAATGTGCCAGGGATCGTAATCGACTGCGGTATCGAATTCGTCTTTATCTTCCCGCTCACGAACCTTTGAAACTGGCCATCATTCGGGAAAATCACGACGCCCCCACTGCTGGTCACCGCGGCAGATCCAAAACACATGAACTAATTACCCGACGATACCATTGGCCGCGTATGCGAAAAGAGATCGAACAATATGTGGCCAATTGTCATATCTGTCAACGAAGTCGAACAACTCGTCACGCTCTGTTTGGTATCCTTCGACCTCTCTCTATTCCCTATCGACTATGGCAACATATATTAATGGACTTTGTAACGGGTCTACCATAGAGTAACGGTAACGATGCGATTTGGGTAGTGGTAGATCGGCTAACCAAGATGTGCCATCTCGTCCCTTGTCATACTACCATCGATGCCCCCTCTCTTGCCGACATATTCCTGGATAACATCTGGAAACATCATGGGCTGCCGCTGACAATTATATCTTATCGAGGGCCACTGTTCGCTGCTGAGTTCTGGGGAACCATCTGGCGCAGACTGAAGATCGACCGACGTCTATCTACTGCATTCCATGCAGAAACTGACGGTCAAACAGAACGAGTTAACAGTATCATCGAACAATACCTACGGTCATATGTGAACTACCAACAGGATGACTGGTGTCAATAGTTACCAATGGCAGAATTTATGGAGAAGAACCATTCGTCTGAGACTACTGGCACATCTCCCTTCTTTGCCAAGTACGGATATGATCCTGGTATGGACTTTCTTGACGAACAAACTCTCCCGACTGACGACCAAGAGGCGCGATCATTCTTTGTCACTATGACCGAACTTCATGCACACCTTTGAACGGAAATGGGTTATGCGCAAGAAAGGCAACAATAAAATGCTGCTCGACGCAGAGTCCCAGCTCCCTCCTTCCAAGTCGGTCATAAATTTGGCTGAACATCAAAAACATTAGGACATGTCGACCTTCACGAAAGTTGGACAACAAACGTCATGGACCATATGAGGTCAAGGGAAAGATCGGTACACACGCTTACCGTCTGGATCTGCCGAATACGATGAAAATTCATAATGTCTTCCACTTGTCGCTGTTGGACCTAGCAACCAACGACCCACTCGAGGGACAGATAATCCCACCACCTCTACCCGTGGAAGTTGAAGGAGAAGAAGAGTGGCAGGTTCAGGAGGTTTTGGATTCCAAATTTGTCAGGAACCGGTTGCGATATCTGGTGAAATGGGAGGGGTATGACGTAACAACATGGGAACCAGCTGAATCAATCAACGAACTAAAAGCAATTGATGATTTCCACAAACAGTACCCACTTAAACCTGGACCATTACCGGAGAATCCGGAATAGGCCTCAGGGGACTTCAGCCGTGGGGAGGGCCCTGCTCTCACTGTCCCCTGGTGAGATACTTGATAGGATAACTTTGGTGTTCTTTCTTTGGTTACACGGTTGCTATGAGGGATTTCCTTTGTAAGGTTTACCACAAATTGTATTGTTTTCTTGGTTACGCGGATATGCGACTCATACTGGGGTATGAGTCGGGGGGCAAAAGGCTGTGTTAGGATTTTCTTCTATATAAGGGGGCGCTCAGCCCCTCATTTCCTTCATCTTTCTGGTCCGCTCCATCTCCAGCCATTGAAATCTCAACACCATGAGAAATCATCGTGGGAGTGTCCTCCGCCTCTGGTCTCCCTTGATGGCTTCTGCCTAGGAGCAGCACGCGCTCGTCTGTCCCTTTACACTGTCTGGGGTCTTTGGCCTTGCCTCTCTCGGGGTTCTTGTTCCTGTCTTCATTTAAGCACGCTTGCGTTGATGGTTCTCCCTCTTACCCCGCACTTTACGACGCGTCTCGCTTAGCGATTTGCACGGTCAGCAATCCTTCCTCTATCGTCAACACACGGTCGCTGGCTTCAGGCTATCGGTGAGGTAGTTGCCCTGGTGGCCCTGCTCTCTGGTATTGCACTCTCTCCTGAGTTGCTCGGTCAGTAGGCTCGTCATTCGAAAAATCGTGACTTCGTCTCTGTCCTCCGTGTTCGTACTTCTTGGTTTCTGGCCAGCCTTCCCTCTTCCGCTTCCCACGGTTAGATCCGCTTGCACCGTGCTGCTGTATTCCAGCTGGCACCTTACTGCCTCCCCCTCATTCCAAGTCCTCGCGTCCCCCTCTCGTCCGGGATCCGCTCCGGTAGTGACACTCTCTCTCCTGTAACAAGGGACCCCATGAGAGAAGTGGTAATGTCGTCCGGTCGGCCCTTGGTCTATCCATTGTGGCTGGCATCCCCTCTGCTGAGTGGCTCTCCTCGCCGCGTGGCTCACCTCGCCTTCTTCACCCGCTACGCGATTTACTCTACGGTCGCAACTCGCTTCGGTTACCCCCGGTCGTGGTATAGCACTGCCTCTGTGACTGGGACTACATTCCGTAGCGCGCCAACACAATTGGCTCTCCACCCCTGTCCCTCCTTGCCCCTAAGCCGTTCGGTTTGGGGAATTCCCTCAGGTACTCCGCAATAGTAGTTTTATCCTTCCGCTACGCCGGCCCTGGGCGGTAAGAATCTTTTCTTTTATTGAGTGGGGCCTGCTGAAGGGTTTCTTTGCTCCTGTACATCTTTATGTTGGTTTTCTTCATGTTTGGCTTTCATATGCTTTCCTCCCCATTAGTTTAGACTGGTGGCTGGTGTGCGGTTAAGCCCATACCATAGAGTCCTGGGGGTACCGTTTTGGTCTTCATGTTTGATTACTTTCCTACAAGTAGGGGGTATTTGTTTGTCCCATGACGAGGTGAAGCGGGGCGTTGGATTGTTTTATGGTTTTGTTTTCGCCATAGCTAGCGCTCCATGCGATTTCTTGTACCTTAATAATGAATATAGGATATTAAAAAAAAAACAGCTTATTTCCTTGATTCTTTACGCTACCTGGTATTTCTTTCACCACTCCTGTACTTCAGAATATAGCGTCTCCAATTCTGATATCCAAGATCCACGCCAAGAACCCACAAACCATGACCTTGATCTGCCATTACGCGATCAGCCTTAATCTAAGATTGTCATCTCCGAACCCTCACGTTAAATGACTGTCGTCATTTAGGACCTTCCTGTGGTTGTGTGCCTTGGACTAACGTCCCATGCCAAGACCCCGTTACATGGGGTGCTAGCTATCCCAGAGCTCAATGGCAGATTCCTCTACAACTACTGCTCCGATCCGGAATCTGATTGCGGGAGATTGTTGGGCTCGACGCCCGCTGCGCGCCGGTATAAAGGACATCTCAGTGGCATCAAAGGTCAGGAAATCGCTGACCCTTGTGAGAGTTGTCTTTATAGATACCCTAGCGATCCCTGACCTCAATGGCATATTCCTCCGCAACCAGTACTGCAATCCTAGATCCGATTGCAGGAGATTGTTGGGCTTGAGGCTAGCTACGCAACGGTATAAAGGACATCTCTGTGGCATCAAAACCTAGGAAATCGCTGACACTTGTCAGAGCTGTCTTTATATATACTCTGGCGATCCCACAACTTGATGGCAGATTCCTCCACAACCACTGCTCTGATCCTAAATCTGATTCCGGGAGACTGTTGTGCTTGACGCCAGCTTCCCAACGGTATAGGTTTCATCTCTGTGGCATCGAAACCCAGGATATCGCCGTCTTCTGTAGAGATGATCGTTATCGTAGCCCTGGCGATACTTTACTCGACGGCAGATATCTCCACAGCCGCTGTATGGACTTTGATTCTGTTTGCGGGAGGTTGTTGGGAATGATGCCAGCCTTCCAACGGTATAGTGTATGTCTTTGTCGCACCAAAGCCCATGAGTTTGCTGTCTTCTGTGGAGGGTGTATTAGGTATCAAGCTGGTGATATTTTACTCGACGGCGGATTACCCAATAACTGCTTAACGGAATCTGAGTCTCTTTGGGGGAGGTTGTTGGGCTCGACGCCAGCTTCCCAACGGTATAAGGTATGTCTCTGTCGCATCAAAGCTCAGGAATTCGCTGTCTTCTGCGGAGGGTATATTAGGTATCCAGCTGGTGGTGTTTTACTTGACGGCAGATATGTCCATGGCCACTCGACTGATCTTGATGCTCTTTGGGGGAGGTTGTTGGGCTTGACGCCATCTACGTGGTGGTATACGGTATGTCTCCATCAGCAAAAAAAACACATGCATCTGATGCACCCTCACTGAGTCATGACGCCAGCGACGTCGTCGCTGCGTCCCGGGCGTCCTGTGCGTCCTGAGTTCAGTTCCAGCGTCTGTACGCTTCCCGTGCGTCCTGAGTCCATCCCCAACGCCTGCACCCCACTATTGCGTCCTGAGTTGCGCAGCAACACTCCCTTGCATCTGGACTTGACGTCCCCCCTGTTCTCCATATCCCAGCGTCCTGACGCTTTCAATTCGCCAGCCCCTTCCGGAAGCTGTCAGGATTATCATACTGCTACCCCTAGTCTCCTGGCGTGAACCCTGTGCCAGCCCGGCGCCCGCCAACGTCCTGTGGCGTCTCTCGAGAGTAGTCATCACTGGCACGTTTAACTCATGTATTAATTATATATTTTCTTCATACTAGTACACACTATATATACAGCTTGCCATGGCACCCGATA
>Ga0307513_10006674_pt1 | contig 15056 bp, 14 predicted proteins | sample 15_EM_MG_FD_202174 | JGI IMG/M metagenome (GOLD analysis project Ga0307513, IMG submission 202174) | Populus trichocarpa ectomycorrhiza microbial communities from riparian zone in the Pacific Northwest, United States - 15_EM | ecosystem: Host-associated > Plants > Roots > Unclassified | place... | reverse complement strand
CCGGGATACAAAGTGTCATGAAAGCACGTCAAAAAGGTATCCTATCAACCAAGGTCACCTTAAGTTTGGCATACTCTCGATCCCTTTCTCTTGATCCCTCCTGGAGTTCACGCACCTTCCGCCGCTCGAGTTCGAGATCGCGCTCAAGTTCTGAGGAAATATCTTTGAGTGGCTTCGATTCATTCTTCGCGTTTCTCCGTACCTTCTTTTTTGCTATTGAGAAGATTCAATTCTCCGTTTGCTGAATGAATTGGTAGTAAGTCATTGGATTCGTTCTGGAGTTGAAGAAAGACGCCGACCTTCCCTAAGCACGTTATCTAATTGCTTCTGGAGCTGCGCATTTTTGTCGTTCAAGTTGCGCACGACAGCTTGTTGGAACGTGCTAGGTGTGTTCAAACGTTCGTTATGACGGAATTTGGTTGGATGGTGCGCAACTATTACCTTTCTTGATGGGTCTGGTACTGCCAGAAGGAGATGGCCCTTGGCAATGGTACGCCACATAAATCCCGGGGTCATGAAATAGTGCTCAACCCCTACCGACTACAGATTTCCAGGATGGTTGACGGTGTCAAACCAGAAAGAACAGACTGCGGGAACGTAATCAGCGGACGAAAACCTGAATGTATGCGCGTCTTACAGTTTTGTAATCATTCGTGGGATGCAGCGAGCAGACCTAATGCGCCCGCAGTATATCTTCATGTGGGAAAGCACACAAAGGCTTCACTTACGACAACGTCATCCCTTGAAAGCGAAGCTGTCAACATCATCGACAGATTTTGCGAAGGACAACACATTACGGTTCGGTCAAATTCGTCTCACAAGCTGTCACCGAGTAAACATCCAATCAGCGTTGAGATTTCAGCGCACGTACCCGGGCAGAGCCGAGAAGGATTGAATAGTTCATTTGCGCAATCAACTAGCACCGAGCGTGAGTAGACCTTGCACCACGCTGGCGAAGTATGGACGTACTGCAGAATATATGAGAACCTGAGGAGAAGATCAAAAGCGGAATCAGTACGATCCAAGGCGTTATTACATCGGATGTTTGGCTCTTACATGTTGTCTGAACGAAATCGCGGATTTTGCATGTAGATTAGGTGGATGAGTAGATTAGTTCCCAAGCAATCTTACCACAACAGCCTTGTCAGTCAACGGTTGGCGACAAGTCAGACGGTTGCACTTCAAATCTGCGTCCATTTATGAAACCTTTATAGAGACATAAACCAAGAAATTGGCCACGAGATGACGGTAAAAAGGCAAGGGCGTAGCGGCCGAAAAAGGAAGGTGTTTGATCAAAGGGGGTAAGTGGCGGGTTTGCCAAGCTACAGTTGCGTCGGCGAACTCGTGAAATGAAATGAGCAATTATGTATTAAATAACAAGATGATCTTGACATAAGTAGTACTTAGAGAGGGTCTTGAATCTCGTGTCTACATATTCCAAAACGTTCGACACTTTTTTGTCACTCTTTCTCGAAAGGACGACATACTAGTACACTTTTCATGAATGACGAAACCAATGATGCATTTACAAAGAGAGTTCACGAGCGTTGATTATGTCTATGGATGAATGTAGATGATGGATTGAGCGTTCGAGTTGACCAAAATGGATGAAATAAAAATAAAAGCAAGGAAAATCGTAAGACCCAGTGTATTGGTATCGCTGCAGAAAGAGATATATCGGGCTTCATCATGTGTTGTGGGAATTAGGTCGACATCGTGCCCAAGTCTTCCTCGCCGCCGAAGATGTCGTCAAAGATTTCCTTCCCTTCCAAGGAAAGGGGAGGGAGCTGAGATTGAGCGAAAGAGGGATCTTCTCGTGCACTTTTGACCCTACGAATGCGTTCGGTATTCCAGATTTCTTCCAGGGACGCCGATAGATTTTTCAAACCTAGAAGGAATCCCCGGTCCGGCTGGTCGGGGTAGTGCGGGGGAAAGCGTGCATAGATCAATCCTGTGTTGGGATCAACCTCTGCGTGATAGCCCTTGGAGCTCGAAAACACATCGTACGGCTGGTTGAGAGCGGACGCTTCAGAATAGGGAAGCCAATCACGGCCAGTCGTGGTGTGCGCGAAGTCGACGATGCGAACGTTGATCTCCCCGCGCTTTCGCCGACCACCGAAACGGTTAGCAACGGGACCAACGAGAAGATCTTCACTGTGTGATCGTCGGAGTGGGGGGGTCCGATCATAGCTCTGGGAGTTCGAACGACGCTCAAGCGACTCGCCACGTTTGCTTCGAGATGATGGATGCTCAAGGGCCGACGATCGGAATGCTTCTTGTGATTCTCGATCGCCGTCATAGATGAGAAGAATGCTGCATCCATAAAAGCGATAGCCCTTCAAGCGATAAATGATACGAGCCAAGGCGTACAACTTCTGCAGCAAAACGGGTATTTGATGTGCCAGCAAGCGTTCGCCATCGAAGAGGAACGACCTGAGAACGGAATCGAACTCGTCCGGTTTGATTTCCCGTCCACTGTACTTGTCTTGTGTAACATATGACTGAGTTACTTGATTCCAGACCTTCAAGAATATGTCATGGGCTCGGTGGCTTGCAAATGATAAAGGTAAAACTCACCTGCATGCCACAAACGCGTACCCCCAGAGATCTACTCGTAGTACGATCACACTTCTTCCGTTGGCTCTTCTTCTTCGCAGGCGTGGCATCCATGCCATACTGACGAGTTCCCATTTTCAGATCGATCACGCAGGGGTGTTTGAGCCGTCCAGTAAGATCTTCCATCAAGATGAAATGATTTTGACGCGTAACAGGATCGGCTTCCTGTTGTTCATGAATGACGGAATTTTTGGGAAACGATGGCTGGTAAGGAGGGTGGGCGATTGGAGGACCAAGTGACCGCGAGCGACTTCGTCGCCGGTGGATGGACGGAGGGAGTTGTGAATCATCGTTGCTGTCCTTGTTTTCGGACAACACTCTTCCTTGATCTTGATTGCGAAGTAGAGACTCGCTTTGGACACGGCGTAAGGTGGGTTCACATCCGTCTGAGTGGGCGCTCTTGGCTCGATCAACGTGTCTGAAGAGTTTCCTCCGAGTGCGAGACAGAGGGCGCTTCGGCACATGATCACATTCTCCGTCAGCGACATCGCCCTCGTCTTCGGTTTTAGCGTAGTCGGGAGACTGGTGGCTGATGCGCCTACGGAATCGGCGGAGAACCGTATTAAAAACACGATCTTTGAGCTTCGTATTAACAACCGTTGAACCTGTTCCACCAAACCAGGGCGACCCAGGAATCACCCTTTCCGACTGAAAAGGACGCATAGATGGGCGGTGCGAGTGTTCATCTTCCACCCAGCTTGGCATTCCAGGCCCGATCTTCTGTGACATACTCCGCGCGGCAAGGCGGTCCGGGAAGACATGCGCTGGCGAATTGACGGGGGTACCCATCTCCGTTTCGGTATTCTCGCAGGGTGGTGATAGTCGCAGAGAGGAAAACTCAATACCGGGAGGCGTTATTGCGAGTTCCGGACTCGAGGCGGTACCCCTTGGCAGTTGAACAGGTTGCAACCTCCTTTGTGTGATGAATGAAGGACGAGAGGCAGTGGAATGGGAAGAGGATCGATTTCGGCCGCCTCGGAGCATCCACTCAGGGATGATATGTCTGTTGCGGTCGAGAACGACTTCAGGCATTTCAGCCTCGCTCTCAGCTGTGGCAATGTTGACTTCGGAGGGTTGCTGAGGGTTGCCGTTTGCCGACTCTGCACATGATGATATTTTGAGGGTGTCGTCGCTGGCAATATGAGAAGCGCGTCGACCAGAAACCTGAGAGTCAGCGCCTGATTTCGAGACCCGCCTGTAGCTAACCAGCATAACGCCGAGATAACGTGGGATGAATCCGAGAAGCGGAGGTGCCTCCCGTTCTACGGACTCGTAGAACAGGTTTTCTCTGGAGACCAAAGGCTAAATATAGAAAGGGGTAAAGGAATAAAGTCAGCGAAAGTAATTGGAAATATGTATGGTCGACCGAACCTTACAAACCGCCTGTTTTGTAAATTTGTAGATTGCGCTATGGCCACCCACTTGGTTTCGGAACGGTCGTAGAGGGATATGAGGGAGCCGTTCTTCTGGTACGCTAATATCGAGAGCAAAAGTTTCGTCATCCAATGCCCTCAATGGCGCATTATTTAACACCTCTCCATCGTCCGATATAGAGAAACGCTGAGTGTTGTGGTGGTTGCTGACGGGGCTAGGAGGGTGGTGAAGGAGGGAGGAGGGAGATGATTGAGTCTCTGTGTCGGAGAAATCGAAGAGAGACTTTTGCGAAGTAGCAGTCGAGGTTGCGGAAGCGGTCTCCCAAGTCGATTCATCGTCCGTAGACCACGGCGAAAAAGATTCCAGAGGAGATATAGGGGCAGAATAAGATGCATCTAGATGATGTCCGGTACGAACTGGAGTAGGGGATCTGGAGTGGCGAGGGGTGGTACGAATGGAGGGCAAAGTAGGAATTGTGGGCTCAATACATGGCAGTATCGGCGTGTCTGCGAGGTGATGAGATAACAACAGCCGGGTGGTTGGCGAACGGGAAGGAGACGGAGACGGTGGATACGCACGGGAACGCGGACGGATGTATATAGGGGACGCCTCGTGAAATGTATTGATGCCAGACAAAGGAGCGTCCGAAGTGTCGCAAACAGGTTCATCGACGGTGCGTTCACGTCGACGTCCTCGACCTACAACAAGGTCCCTACGCCACTGCACCACATCAGACAAAGGGGGTTCGCGAAGATATGGTTTCCTTTCCGAGCCTTGAAGTTCGCTATTTACACTCTCCCTCGTCTTGACGCGCTCCAATTTAGACATACTCTTCTCTCGTCGGACAGCAGCGCTTTCGCGGTCGGGCCACTCGGAACGCTTTACAAATTCGAACGCCTCGGCGACATCTTCAACGTCATGAAAAGGTTCTCCTCTTCGGCTTCCCAATAACACTTCGCGGCTTGAAGAAGGCTCACCTGACGAAGGTTCCTCGGAAGGACCTGCCGTCTCTTTGAACAACTGAAGGGTTGCGGCAACCTTTCGCCCGATTCCTGCACTGGCATGAGGAGAAAGAGTGTTTTCCCCATCTGTGGGGGTCGAAGTAGAGGACGAGGAGCTTGAGATACTGGAAGTGCGAGCCAGTGGTTTACTGGGTTTTTGAGGGGAACGGGAGTTGAGTGGCAGAGGGGTCGAGCCGGAAGGTAAAGTTAATGCTCTGTTCATGGCCTTCCGAGGGGAATTTCGAGAGGTTTTCTCTGTATTGTACCCGTCTGAATCTGAGGTATTGGAGTGCGCACGCCGTTTTCCTGATCGAACAGAGGCGAGGGAATGAGACTGGCGAAAAGAGGGCAGGGTGGGGGTAGAAAAAAGCTTGTCAACGTCCTGGGATATGGTTGGGGAGAGATGGGGAGAGGGAAATGCGGAACTTGGTGGAGAGAGAGGGAAGTGAAATATTGCATGTCCCATAAAAGCGTGGAAAGTGCGTGCTCAAGAGGGGAATAGGGTCGAGGAAGTGTTTTGCAGGTTATGATATCAGTGGGCTCCTTTATGTAAGGTTTCTTCAACCCATTCCGTACACGTGCCAAGACCCCGGAACACTCCGTAATTCTACCCTCAGACTCCGTCGAACGTGCCCCGCAGCTCTCCATCGTCCCTCCCGCCTATCCCCAGCCCGTATATCGCAAGAAAGCTTGACAAACGTTGCCATGCTCTATAATTCACTCCCGATGCCACGGCCAGCATCGAGCTCTTCTTTTCACCATTCATGGTGAGGGTATGTTTAGCCCACCCGTACATCGCAGGGATCTTGACGCACGTTGGCAATCCTGCCGACACCTTCTGCTGTGTTTTCTCATTCTCATCGGTTCCGTCTAGATATCCCATGCGTCTTTCCCCGCATTACTCCAATGTCTCCACCTATGTATGCAACTCGCTCTATTCCCCAGGAAGAACCCGCCCCTCGACTCTCGTTATCGCTCACTCGTGTCTCTTTTGTCCATCAGCCTTCCTCACAACGACCGACCATCCATCCCTCAACCTTTTCTGGTCTTTTCCCATCACTGATCTGCTGGATCTCGTCCTGATCTTCCACTTCAGGAATCCTCTTCTCGGATTTGCTTCCTTTGTTCTTATGCGGCTATTCCTTCGGTCGTTTTCATTTCCGACTAATCGGCGCCACCTCACTCCAGACTATCTTGCATACGGCGACTATCAACCTTACCTAGATTTCGGCCAATGCCGTCACACCTTGTCAGCCTATGTTAGGCCATAGTAGCCTCCTTTATCGTATCACTGCGTTCCGCTTCTCCTTGTCTCTGGATTTTATTTTTTTCCGAGTGGTTGATTTATTCATGCTGTGGTTGCATTTTAGAACTTTGAATTCGACAAAGGAAAGATGTGGTTATTCAGGGAAAGTGAAAACAGTTTGATAACTTTCCGCCGAAAACTTATCTTAGAAAGGAGTGTCGTCAGGTGAGGTCCGGAAAGAACGCGCCGTGCCCCTCGCCGACGCGAACCCCAGCAAATTGCAATAACTTTAAACTTTAAAGCACATACCTTATCGTCGGAGTCATCGTACCGCCTCCTGTAATTAAGCAGTCTTATTTCAGACCGAAATTTCAAAGACAAATATACCGTTGAAATCTCTTAAGTAACTGAATATGTAGTAAATACGCTCCAAGTTCTACAATCCCAGTCTAATGCCTAATGTAACGAAAGGTAGGCTGCTGTACTTTGCCGCTGGGTCACTAATTAAGAGTATATATTGAGGATTTTTGATACATATACATATCGCACTCCGGGTATCTACTTCCTACTATCCATATACAAGTGACCTTTTGTAAAGTCATGACTCACAACTATGACAGGTCCTGTAGCTGGTCAGAGGTCCCGAAGGGGTGGCATATGCTTCTGTATGTGCAGTCGAGCTATCAACAGTGGCATTTGGACAAGGCCAGTACCGAGGCCAGTACCTCGGATCAGCGGGTGCTCGTCACTTAGAATGAAAAGAGAATTAATGATGTAGCCGCGTCTGGTTGGTGATTCTCGTACCAGTCGTTGTGCTCTCACATCTCTCCGTCGGTCGCCATAGTGTTTCTTTACCAGTGTGTTGAGCATTGGAGTCACGTCGAAAGAGTCATGTCATTCCGTTGTCCGCCCTAGGGTTCGTACTTGGGAACTCAGCCTCGGAGGTATGCTATTGGTGGTGATGTTGTCTGAGGTGCATTAAGGGGTGACGGGAAATCGAGAGGTGAGAGGTAGGGTTGAGGCGTCTGGACTCTGGGCCCTCGTTTCGCGCTATCACCTGACGACGCTTCTTTTTTAGAATTAAGGTTTTCGGCCGAAACTCAAAAGTGAAATATGAGTCATAGGCTCGTGACCAGCCGTTTCTGATTCAAGCTCCGTAAATGCCAAACAAATCACCGCGTGGAACCCTCAGAACGAATGGCTGGCGAGTCTATATGAGTCATGCTAGTGATTCATAGTATTCATACTCAGATTGAAGCTCAGCATTGTTGTTATATAAGCACAATGAACAGCTTTTTCCACACCCATCTTTGCACCCATCCTTGCTCTTTACCTTCTGAACTGCAATCAACCGCTCAAAAAAAACCTGCAAATTGAAATGCTATTCATGCCTGTGGCAGACAATCCACTCCATAGGAATCATCTGCATGCAGCATCTAACCATGTTGGCACATCTTATGATTCTTTGTCCTCAAATGATTGGCCATCTACATGGGATAAAGTGCATCAAAAGTCATCTGTTGGACTGCAGGTTCAGCAGCAGAAATCTTGTCTCAAGGTAAGCAAACATTCTTATTCTGATAATCTCTATCAAACAGGAAATTCTTTACAGAATTCATCAATTGGAAGATCAAGCATTAAACAACTTGTAAAATGGTCAACCCCTCTTTTCACATCCAAGATGATTCCTGCAAGAGATGACCTACTCAATGACACATACATTGAATCATCAAATCCAAATGCAGAAATGACATCCCAGGTCAACATCATTCCAAATCTTCCAGAATGTGTGCTTGAGGAGAGTGATATCATATCCTCAAGTATATGTTTGGATGCATTTTCACCCTCACAAGAATTTGCAACACAAAATGAAAATCATGTAGCATGTGGCTTTCAACTCTCATCAATAAAAGATTCTGCTTTGGACATTGGGACATTCTCAATCACCAAAGTGGAAAACAATATTGAAGAAAAGTTGTTTGGTACAATGTATTTCCCACTTTCTGGGAAAGCCTTTGAAACTGCATCTCAGGCAAAAATATCTGCTTGGAGTCAGTCAACAGGTCCTGTTGCATTTTCCATGGATGCCATGGATGGTCCAACATATCATGAAATCACAACAAAGCTAAATTTACGCCATTTAGCAAGAAGCTTATCCTCAAACACCCCTTCTGTTCACCATTCACTTTCTCCAAATGTTCCTATGAATCTAGCTTCCACTCTACTTTCCTATACTTTTGTGCCCTCAACAAAGAGCCCCAATTCCTCACCAATGCCCATCCCTTCCCACAACAGTCAAACCTTTTCCAAGTCCTCAATTTCAATCCCATGGGAGGCTGTTCATCATTGCCCTTCCCCTACCCCACAAATAACAAACAACCATCCATTGGACCAAATCCCAATTTCACCCCCTCACACCAATGTTTTTGGTTCCCGAAAGAGCAACCAACAGAGCCAGACAAATTTTCCTCGGACCAAACGGAAAGCCATTAGTATGGAACCAGTCAAGCGACCATCAAAGTTTATCAAGGTGGATCAAAATGTTAAAGAATCACCGATTCGGCAAGAAACATCCCCATCAAGTTCCGTCGATTTTCCAGGCCTCAACAAACATGGGACTATGCCCAGGGTAGCAAGCTTGTCCTCGAGCCTCCCTCGTGGTTCAGTTGGCCAAGATGGCGCTAATGCCAACGACGTTAGGGATGATAGTGGTGCAGAAGGCCCAGCGACTTCTGACGATCCTGACGACAGTGAGAACGATAGCCTATTCGGCGACTCCTTCGTCAACTATAAACCTGGGCTCGTCCACCCAGATACGCAGGATTTTTTACCAGCAAATCCTGTTCGTTCAGACAAGTATCAGTCGAAGTCTGGCAAATATTCGCAGGTTCGCAGCGAGTTCAAGACACCCGTCCGTTCCTATACTCGACCCACCTCCCGTTTGGTTGTCATCCGCTGGGTAAATGAACTAAAACGGTTTCAATACCTCCGGGACGCAGGAAAGTTGGATGAAAAAATTGTTGGGGAGTTACATCATCTATTGAACGATATCGAAGCACAAAAGAGTGACCTATTTTTGACGCCCAAGGTCCTGGGTGACACGCATTTGGGTCGCCTAGTTTCAGAATTTAGGCATGGAAAGCATGGAAAGGCATCCAAGGCCGTTGCCGACGGTATCGTGAAGTTCTGGAGGCACCGTTGCCGAGAAGTGGAATCAGGATATTCTTAATTTAGGTCCTTGTAACTATTCTATAGCCATAAAATAGTTTCCATGATCATTCTCACCTTCACCTTGAGCACCTTGAGATAGATTGCCTAGTGATTAAGACCAGTTCAAGAGTTCATTTTTAATGTCCAACGTCGGCATCCGACAATCATGCAAAATGAGCGTGAAATGAAGTTGGCGCTGCATAATGATGACAGCCTCTACGTCTGCGACGATACTGGAATTTATTCCGAGTAGGATTTAAGCCCTATCTATAAGCCACAAGCAGAAATAGTATAAGTACAGTAGAATATGAATAGGGCGATGAATCCATAAACTAGAACATCATATCACGGAATCCATCCGTTATCCATCTTTCTTCTCTTCGTGGCTGGGCCCTCGTCTTCCGACACATCATCAATGACAATGATAGGTGACCCAGGCTCTACTTGAGGAAGCACGTTTCTGGTTGGCGTGACACCAATTGGCACGGGCTCAGGAATAGACGATGGAACCGGGGTAGGCGGTTTCATCTCTACATTTCCATCACCGTTGACCATCATCTTCACCTCCATGCCGTTCGCTCCGTCTGCACTAGCGGGTTTTCGCCTGTGTTCCAGCGGCACGTTCGTAAATGGCGCAGTCGTGGCCACGGGAGTCTTTCTAACAGCCCCACCTCGTCCAGTCCCCCGTGATCTGCGTGCGCCGCGATCCCTGCCTCTGCCCTTAGCTCTTCGTTCTTTGAGCGCTCTAATCATATGACCGGTGAGAACCCCAAGAGCTTCACGAGCTCCCATTTTCTCGAGCTCTGCCAACATTTCTTTGGTTAGCTCTGCGAAAACATCAGGGTCAAGAATGAGCTTCCGCTCGTGCAGGATCATGTATCCCTCCTTTGTTGAGTTGTTTGGATGATTGGGCGCATAGTCTGGGTGAGTCGGCGGTATAGGACCCAGAACAATTGGGATAACAACGTCGGGAACGGCTGTTTGGCCTGAAGGGGGTTGGGGTGAGGTCGAGGCAACAGGAGCTGGAGGTACGCGAGAGGCATTGGAGGTAGAAGGGTCATGAGATTGGGAATTAGGGACAGCTGAATGCATTGCCCAGTTTGCTTGAGCAAGGGGAGCATAAGGGTTCAGACCAGTAATTGGCGTCCCAGAATAAGAAGATGTTAACGTGGAAGATTGTTGGGGGTTTTGTGGGAGCGATGGGTATGCAAAAACCCCTGTCGTGGCAGAATTAATTGTTGACGCGTTTACTGTAGGACCTGGTGTCTGACCATCGGGCACAGCTGGTTGAGTCGTTCGGGTGCCCGAAGATGGGGCAGGAGTTGGAGGAAGCGCATTTTTAAATGGCAAGGGGGATGAGGTCAACGGAGGAGGAAGTACACCTTTTGTGTCACCTTTAACGCTGCGTTTCAAAGCAGGTTCTAAGGGGGCACCTCTTTCCTTCTTTCGAACTTTGCCAGTAACGTCTGCAGAGCCGGATGAAATTCCTCGAGCAGCGGCCGCAGCAGCTTGCTTGACCTTCATCTCCTGTTCTTCTAGTGTTTGAGAGAACTTCTCGTCAACGGACCAGAAAAACCCCTTCCCTCTATCTCCACCACATCGCTCCATCTTTAGGAAGGCACGACCCGAAGATAAATTATGTCGAACAGAGCTCTGCAACAAAAGTCAACCAAAGGATACATTACATCAAGAACGGATTTATTTACCATCCAAGCACCATCGGCATAGCGGTAATATTCGTGGGTGGTTGATATCCAGTTGCATATTTCTTGCAGCGTCGCTTTGCCGCCTATTTCTTTGATAGCTCTGTATATTAGTTGTGCATATGTAAATGGCGGCTTTGGCGGCATATCCTCCGGTTTAGGTCGCTCAACAATTGGTAGTGGATCAACATCGCCCTTTTTCCGCTTCTTCGAGTTCGCCTTCGAGGACTTCCCTATAGAATTCGTATTCGGAAGTTCTGGGTGGGATGGGGGCTGAGGCTGAGGTCTTGACTTGGATTTGGGCCGGGGGAGGGGCTCGGGGGAGGGGGGTCGCAGCTTAACTTTGACTTCTGGCAGCGGCGGAGGGGAATGAGAGGGCTGTGATGAAGGCGGGGATATAGAAGTGATGTCGACAGAGGGCGAGCGAGGTCGGTTCGCGGAGGACTGAGAGCTGGGAGAAGGGGTATCTTCGGGCGGCGGCGGGGGAGGCAGGACGAAATGAAATGTCCGTGAGGCTATTTGAATTTGAGACCTATTTTATGCTTAGGGTGCAACTCAGAACATGTAGTGATTATTCGCACCTCTCGCCCAAAGGGGCGCGTGTTCCTGCACCAGACCAGACGCCGTCTACCCATGCACCATTCCTGCCGATAACAGCGAGCACAAAGCGGTCTTCGTCCTGGTCATACTCGATCTTGGCGTGAAGCCGCGATACGCTCTTCAGGGCCCCAAGATCTACATCAACCTGGGACGTTTCGACGGTAGAAGATGTGGCTGCATTGTTGGCACATCTGCGACCGATGGTGATGGAAAGAGTCTGGATGTAGAAGGTGAAATGTGGAAAGACGAGGGAGTAATAGGCCGATATCTTGTCCTGGACTGGAGGGGGAGTTGCATGTTTGGCCTGTTCGTAGTCCGCTGTGGGAGATGCAGTGCGTGTCCGGGTATCCATAGTTGGTGCAGAGAGCTGTCGGCGACGTTGACTCGGACGTACAAGTTCCACTCAACACGTGACTCGTTCCTTAATCAAGCTCTCTTCAATGGCTTCCACTGAGATTACCGTCCAGGCCGCTCAGGACAAAGTAGACGAGCTTGCAGAACGCAATGCTGATACCACAGAGTCAGATATCCGTTATCTGGCCTATGGAGCCCGTCTCAGAACAGCCTTGCGTGCTGCTTCTCGCTATGTCGCATACGTACGTACGTCCTTTTTCATCGCCCGTTCACCCACGTATTTTAGAGGAATTACAGACGAGTGACGTCGGGGAGGCTTTCCGCCCGGTAGTACCTCCTTGGATTGTGACCGCTGCCTATGGTGTTTCTTGGCTATACCTTTCTGGGGGAGTTCCTTTTCGTATTCCTCATCACCACGTTGGCTAATAATATGCTCTAGAGACGTTGCGTATGAGTCGTACAAATCATACCACCGTGGACCAACTCCCATTGAAGCCGCCAACTTCTCAGAGTCCAGCCGCATAGCCATTGCTGCCGTGCAAAGGGCTACTTTCCAGTCCATAGCTTCCATGTAGTTCTGCTCTGCTTTTGGCCTGAGGCGTCACATTGATTACTGTTTCTCGACATAGGGCCCTTCCAGCATTTACTATCCATACTGTCGTGGCGCAGTCTCGCAAGGCATTCCGTCACGCTACAAACCCTAAAATCAAGACCTGGGGCCCAACCGTGACAGGCCTGGCTATTGTCCCATTACTTCCATTTCTCTTTGATCACCCTGTGGAGCACGCTACAGATCGTGCGTTTGACTGGATACGACAAAAACTGATAGAACGGAAGCAATTCAAGGACCAACCCGCGCCTCCGACAGATAGAAAGGACTTGTAATTCTATACCTGATCTATACCTGATTGTTGTCATTCAATATCCTCCTACCGAGTTGTATGGCCGTGATCTAGAGTAATACATTTTCACTTTTCCATAATAATATACAGCTATAGGTAAGTATTAATGAATCTGTGTCATAGCGAAGCTCTGCCGAGGGCTAAAGGTATTGAACTGATACTACTGGGAGGAATCAGTCCAACCTCAGTTACCACTGCTGTGATATACGTTGGGGGTGTCAGATCGTATAAAGGATTCAATTTTTCCAAATTTGGCGTCGGTGTGGAGTCCTGAGATTGAGTATTTTTTTGGATATGAGATAGTGGCACTGAAATTGTCGAGTGAGAGGCCAGACAAGATTGAATTTAAAAATGGTTACCAAGCTCGTTTTTGCTGAACCCATCAACCATGACACCCTCACTGAATTTATATGTTTCACAACAGACGAGGACTGGTACACTGTTGGCTTTCGCCATCATGGCTACCATCGCAGTTCCTGCTCTTGAGTACACCGCGCCATTGGAGAAAAGTGCGTGCGCGCCAAGGAGGACGGTGGTTACTTCCGGCAAGAGCGAAGGCAAGGCGGGTAAGAGGGCGTAGGTACACGGTATGGGATTGGGACCACTTGTGAGCGATTCCAAAAGCACTTTGCCTGATATAAAATGAGTAAAATAGCTGATTAGTAGAAGTGCTGCTTTACAGACCTTCTAGTAATGGCTTTGAATCTACAACAACGACCGAGAATTTTTTACCCACTTCATGTGCCTCTAAAAGGACTTTCTCTACAACCGAGGATCTGATGAAATTAATTAAAGTAAGTTAAAATTGGTGACAATTCTCGAGGACAGACTTCGCGTATGTGAGAATGACATCTCCGTCCTTGATTTTATTACCGGCCAACTCCTGTATAACTTGGTCGGCGATGATAATTCGATCACGAATATAGTTGTCAATTTTTGTGAAGAGAAAATCTTTTGCCTTTCAACGGCGAAATATTAGCGCGAGGCCATAACTGAAGAGGACCACACACATCTTGTTCAATCATATCAAAATCTAATCCACCAATCTCCAGTTTCAATTCGCGGATGGCATTGCCCATTGTGACGGACATAGGTCGTGCTGAGACAAGATGGGTAATTTGGGGAGAAAGATGGGTCATCAGGTGGCGAGAGATGGCATTGTGTAAGGGTGTGGTATAATCCCGGATCACCTAAGAGGAGTACTGTCTTAATATAGGCTCAAATTTTGAGAGAAAAAAAAGAGACGCACCTGCTTAAATGCAAGGAGCATAGCTATACATCTTGCATTCGCGCCGCAGATTTTGAATTCTGAGAAGAGCAGCCCGAGTCTGATAATTGCAGGATGAATGTCGCCCTTGACCGCGTGTCCGACGGGTTTTGGTTGACCGAAATGAGAGAATATACGCAACCCATGAGAGGCTTGCTTTGCAGAAGTATCTTCCCCGATAGCACCAATGACAGGATCTTTCGAGGCTGATTGCTTCGCACCAGTCACTTCTGCACCAAATGTCTTTTTCAGAGGTGTTGGTGGGACCTTCGCCTTTGGGTGGCCTGGAGTAGCACCTCCTACAGCTTGCTGATGTGGCTTGGCCTGCGTTTTCCCTTGCTGCTGCAGTGGTTGTGCCTTGAGGGCAGACTTAGCCGCTCGCTGTTTTTCCTGGAGCTCTCTCCGTTCCGCTTTGGTCATGGTCTTTTGAGAAGGTTGGCCTGGAGGTTTTGCACCAGTTTGCGGAGGATCCGCAATTGTCGGAACAGGCATTGTGGAAGATAACGGAAACCTCACAGATCACAGAAGGTATTAGATAGAGAACGAACAATAATGGGTCGATTGAGGATCGAGTCAGATCATGAATGATATCAGGTCACGTGACGCTATTGCATTTTCCAAATTGAAACCTGGACTGCTCTCATCCTCTCACCGTCACTCAGTCCTTCCAACTATCCAACACAGACACCAAGGAATTCTCGGATTCTCTACACTCCTTTTATTTTACCTTCCACTTTAACCAGAAATAGCCCCTCATGGTGTGTATATCCAGCCCCTCAGTAC
>Ga0307513_10006673_pt1 | contig 15057 bp, 13 predicted proteins | sample 15_EM_MG_FD_202174 | JGI IMG/M metagenome (GOLD analysis project Ga0307513, IMG submission 202174) | Populus trichocarpa ectomycorrhiza microbial communities from riparian zone in the Pacific Northwest, United States - 15_EM | ecosystem: Host-associated > Plants > Roots > Unclassified | place... | reverse complement strand
CGCGCAGCACCTCGTCGCCGACGGCGAGGCCGTGCAGCTCGTTCACCTCGCCCAACCGGTCGACGTCGAGCACGACGACGGTGCCGCGATCGCCAGCGCCCGCGCACTCGGCGAGCCGGGCCATCACCCGGTGCCGGCTGGCCACCCCGGTCAGGGGGTCGTGACCGGTCAGGAACGCAACCTCGCTCCGGGCGGACAGCATCTCGGTGACGTCGCGGGCCGTGCCGACCACGCGATCCGGGCGCGCGTTCGCGGCGTAGCGGCGGCCCTCACCGTGGACCTCGAAGGTGCGGATCGCGGAGCGATCGGCGCGGTACATCCGCACCGTGCGGCACCACGACTCGCCGGTCCGCGCCGCGGATATCACCGTGCGGAACAGGACGGGGGCGTCGTCGGGATGCACGAGATCGGCGAGCTGCTTGCGGTCGACCGCGAGGTCTGTCGACAACCCGAGGATGCCCGGCAGTCCTGCTGACCAGCGGACCCGATCGGCCACCACGTCCCAGTCCCACGTCACGGTGCCGGGGACGGCGGTGACGGGCCCGCCGTCGTAGTCGGTCTCGTCGGCCAGCACGACCAGGCGACCACCGGGCACCGCACGCTCCTCGGCGCGCCACCAACGGACGGTCCCGTCGGGCGCCGGCCAGCGCAGGCACACCGGCCCGCCACGGACATCGGCTACGACGTCGGCCGGCGCCTCGGTGGTGTGTGCGGGCGCGGAACTCCAGTGGCTGCCGTACGGCTCGACCAGCTGCGCAGCGGCGGCGTTGTGCCACCGCACCCCGTGCTCGTCGAGCACCACCATCGCCGCTGGGGCCATCCCTGCCGCGGTTGCCGCGATGAGCAGCACGTCAGGAGGCAGTTCCAGCTCGTGCGCCACACGCGTCCTCTCCGGTGGGCGACTGCCCGTCCGGTCGGTTCAGGTCCTGTCGGACTGCTCAGCCGCCGCCCCGACGATCAGCGGCGCCTGCTCCGAGGGAGCAGATTCCTCCACCAGGTCGGCGACGATGCACGTGATGTTATCCGGCCCGCCGCCGGCGTTGGCCCGTTCGATGAGTCGCGCCACCGCGCCGGCCCGTTCCGGCTCGGCCGCCAGCACCTCGTGGATCTCGGGATCGTCGAGCACCGCGGTGACCCCGTCGGAGCAGATCAGGTAGCGATCGCCGATCTGGCCCTCGTGCTCGAACAGGTCGGGTTCGGCGGTGGTGCCGTCCTGCAGGGTGCGTATGAGCCAGGACCGGCGGGGATGATCGGCCGCCTCCTCCGCGGAGATCCGGCCCTCGTCGACGAGCGCCTGGACGAGCGTGTGGTCGCGGGTCATCCGGATCAGTTCGCCGTCGCGCAGCAGGTAGGCGCGCGAGTCACCGATGTGCAGCACGCCGATCCGGGTGCCGTCGACGAGGAACGCGACGACGGTGGTGCCGGTGCCGCGCATCTCGGGCTCGGCGTCGGCGAGTGCGTTGATGCGCGCGGACGCGTCCTCGATGGCCTCGGACAGGCTGTCGAGCAGGTCGACCTCGGCGAGATCGGTGCCGTTGAGGCGCCCCGCGAGATCGAGGAACGACGTGACCGCTACCGTGCTCGCCACCTCGCCGTGCGCATGGCCGCCCATACCATCGGCCAGAGCGAGCAACCGGGTGCTGGTGACGGCCGAGTCCTGGTTCATCGACCGCCGCCGCCCGGTGTCGGAACCGGCGGCGGAGCGCAGCGTCGGGGACATGCTGCACAGACTCTCATGCTGTGAACACGCTTCACAAGCGGGTCGTGTGTGAACTACCGTCGTGCACGTGGCCGGGGATCCCACCGTGAGCACGGGCGAGATCGCCCGGCTCGGTGGTGTGGGCCGGGCCGCCGTGAGCAACTGGCGGCGACGGCACGACGACTTCCCCGATCCGGTCGCCGGCACGGCGTCGAGCCCGCGCTTCGCGCTCTCGGAGATCGAGGCCTGGATGCGCCGCAACGGTCGCACCTACCGCCTCTCCCCCGCCGACCTGGCCTGGCAGCGACTCCGGCCCGCAGGGAACGATCTGCACCTCGCTGCCCGGCTCGCCGCCGCAGGCGAGCACCTGCTGGCGGGGGATCCCGTCGCGGTCGCGCTGCTGCCGGCACGGACCGGCCACGCCGACGTCGAGATCGAGCCCGATCCCGAGCTGCGCCGCGTGCTGGACGAGCTGGCCGGCGCGATCGGGCCCGCGGCCGCGTTCGAGGAACTGTGCACCAGGCTGCGCGGGGTGCTGCGCCTCCGGTCGGAGCCGTCGGAGGAGACCGCGTCCGCCATGGCGCGCATCGCCCTTCCCGGGCCCGGCACGCTGCTCGATCCCGCGTGCGGCACCGGCACGCTGCTGCTCACGGCCGCACCGGAGCGTGCGTGGGGCTGCTGCGCCGATCCCGACCTCGCCCGCATCGCCGGCGCCCGGCTGCTGCTCACCGGGATCGACGGGCACATCGACGCCGCCGACGCCGTGCGCGCGGGCCCGCCGGAGCGCCTCGCCGACGGGGTGGTCTGCGATCCACCGGCCGACCGCAGCCACGGCGACGCCGAGCTCGCTGCCGACCGCCGGTTCGGCTACGGCCTCCCACCGCGCACCGAGCCCGAACTGGCCTGGGTGCAGCACAGCCTCGCCGCCGTCGTCCCGGGCGGCACGGTGGTCGTGCGGATGCCGGCCGCCGCCGCCGACCGACGCGCCGGGCGGCGCATCCGCGCCAACCTGCTGCGCGCCGGTGCGCTGCGGGCGGTGCTCACGGTGCCCGACGGCGACCTGTGGGTCCTGGTGCGGCCGCTGCCCGAGGCCCAAGGTGCATCGACGGTGCCGTCGACGATGCTGGTGGCGCGGGGTGCCGCCGACGAGATGCCCGAGATGTGGACGGCGTTCCGCACGGGGCGCGAGCTGCCGGCGGATGCGCGCGCCGTGCCCGTCGTCGAGCTGCTCGACGACGTGGTGGATCTCGCGCCGGACCGCACGCTGCCCCGCGCGCACGGCGCCGATCCGGCGGCCACCTACGTCGCGCTGCACTCCCGGGTCCCGGCCCCCGCCGAGGCACCGCGACTGGCCGCGCTCGGGGAGCGGCGCGATCTACCCACCGCGACCGTCGCCGAGCTGTCACGCACCGGCGCGCTGCGCGCTCGTCCGGCCGCGGCGGGCACGGTGCTCGGTGCCGGGGACGTGGCCGTGCTCACCGTCGCCGATCTCGCGACCGGAGCCCACCCGACCGGGCGCACGACACCCGGCCGGACGCTGGTGCGGGTCCGCCCGGGCGACGTCGTCGCCTCGGCGATGGGACGGGTGCGGGTGGCGACCGTCCGCGCCGTGCTGGGACCCGGACTCGTCGCCTACCGGGTGGATCCGGATCGGCTCGACGCCGAGTTCCTCGCCGGGGTGCTGCGCTGCGCCCCCGCGCCCACCGGCTCCACCCGGCACGGGCAGCGGGCCAGGGTGCCGTTGCTGCCGCTCGCCGAACAGCGTCGCTACGGCGTGGCGTTCCGCGAGCTGCAGGCCGCCGCCGACGCCGCACGGGCGGCCGCGGAGCGCGCCGAGGAACTCCAACGCATCGGCGGGGACGGGCTCGTGGAAGGCTGGTTGGCGCCCGAATAGGGAGGTGCGGGGTGCGGATCGCCGGTCGATACGAGATCGACGAGCTGCCGCTGGGTCGCGGCGGCATGGGCGCGGTGCACTCCGGCCACGACACCCACCTCGACCGGCGGGTGGCGGTGAAGTTCCTGCACGTCCCCGGTGGCTCCGACGAGCTGCGGGAGCGGTTCGCGCGGGAGGCCCGCATCCTGGCCCGGCTCGAGCATCCGGGCGTGCCCGCGCTGTACGACCTCGGCACCCACGAGCAGCGGCTGTTCCAGGTGATGCAGTTCGTCGACGGGGTGGCCGTCGACGACGTGGTGGCGGAACTCGGCGCGTTGCCGTCGGCGTGGGTCGCCGCGATCGCCGCGCAGACCTGCGCGGTGCTCGCCGCCGCGCACGAGCTGACGATCACCCACCGCGACCTCAAACCGTCCAACCTCATGCTGCGCACCGACGGCAGCGTGGTCGTGCTCGACTTCGGGCTCGCCGTGCTCGGCGGCGCGGCCCGCTTCAGCCGGGTCGGGCAGATCTTCGGCACCCCGTCGTACATGGCGCCAGAGCAGATCCAGCAGGGCACGGCGGACCCGCGCAGCGACCTGTACGCGCTGGGCTGCGTGCTGCACGAGCTCGCCACAGGCCAGCAGCTCTTCACCGGTCCCACCGCGTACGCGATCTTCGAGAAGCAGGTGCGGGACCGGCCGCCGCAGCTGACCGGGGTGTCGCCCCTGCTCGGCGAGGTGGTGGCACAGCTGCTCGCGAAGGACCCTGGACAGCGGCCGCCCGACGCCGGGGAGCTGTACGAACGGCTCGCACCGCTCGCCGTCGACCTGCCCGAGCTGCCCGGGTTCCTCGCCTGCAGCCACGATGCCGGACGCCGCTACGCGCGGGTCTGGGGCCGGGCGCCGGATCCCACGAAAACGACGTGACCATGCCGGGCCGGCCGGGCCAGCATCGGTGGCCTGGCGGTGTGCCGGCAGCGTTCCGTGGCTGCAGCCGGCCGCCGACATGACACCGGAGCAGGTCGTCGCCGCAGTGTGGCGGTGCCACGTCGCAAGTGACGACGAGCCGCCACCTGAGGTGGTGCGCCCGAAGCGCGCCGTCGAGGTGGGCCGATGTGTACATCGACCAGATCGAGCCGATCACGCTCGCCGGGCCGCACACCGAGTTCGCTTCTCGGCAACCGCCTAGCGGTCCGCGGCTGTTGCACGAGCTCAGCTGCTGCTCGCCGCCGATCCGGCAGCCGTGGACGCGACGATGGCGGCCATGACCGTGGCCTGCACGGCCTGAACGGCCTGCGAGACGGCCGAGCCGGCCCACTCGCCCTCGGCGATCTCCTTGGCACGGGCGCGCAGCTCGCGGCGCGGCCCATCGACGACCTTGTGCTCGGCCTTCACCGCGTACAGCAGCGAGACGAGTGCGGCCTGCCGCTCGTCCGGCTCGCCCTTGCCGGTGAGCACGGCCGCGACGCCGGACTGCAGGCTCGCGCGCGGCTCCGGCTTCGTGAACCGCCAGGTAGTGGTCGGGAACAGGCCGAGGATCCGGCCGGGCTCGCCCACCACGATCCCCGCGGCGACGAGCTGCTCGAACGTGGCCGCGCGCAGCTTGGACGACAGCCGTTCCACCGCCGACGAGGCCCGGCGCTCCTTCGTGCCGAGCCGCTCGACGGCCGCGTCGAGCAGCGGGTTGCCGGTGGCCCCGCCCGTGGCCGCGACCCGTGCCTTGGACCCTTTTCCGCCGACGGTCACGCGACCGGCCCCGACCAGGTCGAGCAGCAGCGCACCGCCGATCACCCGGTCGAACGCGGTGCCGTCGACGACGGGCTTGCCCGTCTCGGGATCGACGAGCAGCAAAGCGAGATCCTCTGCGAGGGTCGTCATGGTCTCTCCTTACCGGATCGGTGGGCGCGGCGCTCGCCGCAGCCGTCGGTCATACGTCTCGGGCGCCGGCCCGCCAGGCCGCGATCCCGACCGGCGCCATGATCCAGCCGATCAGCAGCAGCGCAGCCGGGGCGGCGGCGAGGTACTCCGCGGTGCCCGGCTGCGACACCCCGGCCAGCCCGTGGACGGCAGCCGACGGCAGCAGCGGCGCGAGGAAGCCCAGCGCGTCGATCCAACCGACGATGCCCGGCACCAGCAGCAGGGCCAGCGCGCCGGCCACGCCACCGCCCGTGCTGCGGGTGATGACGGCGATGACGAGCCCGGCCACGGCGTAGACGACGGGGCCGGTCGCGGTGCCGGCGAGGGTGCGCAGCAACCGACCGTCGACGGGGACGGCGTCGCGCCCGGCGAGCAGCAGGGCGCCCTGCCCGATGGCCGCGCACAGCACGGCGGCGACGATCGCGACGACGATCGCGATCGCCACGACGACGACGGCCTTCGCCACGACCACCCGTTCCCGGTGCGGGGTGAGCAGGTAGGTCGGCGCGATCGTGCCCGTCGGATACTCGGCGCCGGCGACGAGCGAGCCCAGCACGATCAGCACGACGGCGGCGACGTCGATGCCGACGAGCGCGGCCCCGACGACGTCGGACGGCGGCATGTCCGCGATCGTCCTGCCCTGCGTGATCGGCAGGCTCAACACGAAGACGGCGGCCAGCAGCACCGCCGCCCCCACCGCAACGATCGCCAGCGTCGGCACCGAACGCACCGTCGTGGCCTTCACCATCTCGGACCGGACCGTCGTGATCACGACACACCTCCACGGGACAGCGCCTCGGTCGGTCGTGCGGCCGGATCCGCTGCCGCAGCGGGCTCCGTGCCGTGCGACAGCGCCAGGAACGTGTCCTCCAGGCCGCGGTCGTGCATGGCGAGCTCGCGCAGCGCCACCCCGCGCTCCAGCGCGATCCGCCCGGCGGCCTCGGGCGGAAGCCCGCGCACGGCCAGACCCCCCGAATCGGTGCTGCGATCGACCTCGACGCGGCCACCGGCGCGGCTCAGTGCATCGGCGAGCACCTGCGACGCGCGTGGATCGGCCGGCGCGATCCGCAGCACCATGGTGTGGCTGCGCAACTCAGCCACCGTGCCGGTGGCCAGCAGCTTGCCGTGCCCGATGACCACGATGCGCTCGGCGGTGTGCTCCATCTCGTTGAGCAGATGGCTCGACACGAACACCGTGCGCCCCTGCACGGCCATCCCGCGCAGCAGCTCCCGCACCCACCGGATGCCGTCGGGATCCAGGCCGTTCAGCGGCTCGTCGAGCAGCAGCACCTCCGGGTCGCCGAGCAGCGCGCCGGCGATGCCCAGCCGCTGCCGCATCCCGAGGGAGAACCCGCCGACCCGCCGGTCGGCGGCGTGCGCGATCCCCGTCAGCTCCAGCACCTCGTCGATGCGGGCCTTGCCGATGCCCGCCGCGGCAGCCATCCAGCGCAGGTGGTCGCGGGCGCTGCGCCCGGGGTGCACGCACCGCGGATCCAGCAGCGCACCGACGGTGCGGGCCGGCCGCGCGAGCGACCGATAGCGCTTCCCGTCGATCGTCGCCGTGCCTGCCGTCGGGGCGTCGAGCCCCAGCACCATCCGCATGGTCGTCGACTTGCCGGCGCCGTTGGCACCGATGAACCCGGTGACGGCGCCGGGTTCGACGGTGAACGACAGATCGTCCACCGCCACCAGCTCGCCGTACCGCTTCGTCAACCCGTCCACGGTGATCACGTGTGACCCCTTTCAACCGAGGGGTAGGATCGCTGACCGATCGGTCAGCACGATAGCTACTTTGGTCGGTTCGGGGTGTGCCGATTGGTGGCTAGCGGACCGTTCTAGCCTGGACGTGTGAAGGCCCTCCTCCTCGAGAACATCCATCCGGTCGCGGCCGACGCGCTGCGCGACGCGGGATACGAGGTAGACACCCGCTCGCGATCGCTGTCGGAGGACGAGCTGGTCGAGGCGCTGCCCGGGGTGGCGCTGCTCGGGATCCGCTCCAACACCACCATCACGCCGCGGGTCCTCGATGCCGGCAAGGACCTGCTCGCGGTCGGCTGCTTCTGCATCGGGACCAATCAGGTGGACCTGGTCGAGGCCGCCGCGCGGGGCGTTGCCGTCTTCAACGCGCCCTACTCGAACACGCGCAGCGTCGTCGAGCTGGTGCTGGGCGAGATCATCGCGCTGACCCGCCGGCTGCCGGAGAAGACCCAGCGCATGCACGAGGGCGTGTGGGACAAGTCGGCGAAGGGCAGCCACGAGATCCGCGGCCGCACGCTCGGCATCGTCGGCTACGGCAACATCGGCACCCAGCTGTCGAACGTCGCCGAGGCCGTCGGGCTGCGGGTGCTCTTCTACGACACCTCCGACCGCCCCGCCCACGGCAACGCGCGCCGGGTCAACTCCCTGCAGGAGCTGCTCGCCGCCGCCGACGTCGTGACGCTGCACGTCGACGGACGCCCCGGCAACGCCGGGCTCTTCGGCGCGGAGCAGTTCGCGCAGATGAAGCCGCGGTCGATGTTCATCAACGCGTCGCGCGGCATGGTCGTCGACGCGCATGCGCTGCGCGACAACATCCTGTCCGGGCACCTGGCCGGCGCCGCCATGGACGTCTTCCCGGTCGAGCCGAAGGCGCAGGGCGACCCGTTCGAGTCGCCCCTGCGCGGTCTCGACAACGTGATCCTGACCCCGCACGTCGGCGGCTCGACGCAGGAGGCGCAGGAGGAGATCGGCCACTTCGTCGCCGGCAAGTTCATCGGGTTCGTCCAGCGCGGCAACACCGCGCTGTCGGTGAACCTGCCCGCCGTGGCACCGCCGCACCCGCAGGGCCAGTTCCGCATGGGCTACCTGCACTTCAATGTGCCCGGCGTGCTGGCATCCATCCACCAGCTGATCGCCGATGCCGGGGCCAACGTCGTCGGCCAGACGCTGACCACGCTCGGCGACCGCGGCTACGTGCTGACCGACACCGACATCGAGCTGACGGACGCGATGCTGTCCGATCTGCGCCAGTCGGAGCACACCGTGTGGCTGCGGACCTGGCGGCCCTGAGGTTCAGCGGCGGGCCGCTCGGTACGGGGGGATCGGGGCAGCGTGCGGGACGTGGGTTCGGTGGTGGCGCAGCGCTATCGCCTGCGGGAAGTGCTGGGCCGCGGCGGCATGGGCACGGTCTGGCGAGCCACCGACGAGCTGCTCGACCGCGAGGTCGCCCTGAAGTGCGTGGAGCTCGGTGCACTGCCCGCCGCGGAGATCGCGGAGGCGCGCGACCGGACGCTGCCCGAGGCACGGATCGCCGCCAAGGTCCACCATCCCGCCATCGTGTCGATCTTCGACGCGGTCGACGACAGCGGCGAGCCGTGGCTGGTCATGGAGTACGTCCCCTCCCGCACGCTCGGCCAGGCGCTGGCCGCCGACGGGCCGCTGCCGTCGACCGTCGTGGCCGGCATCGGCGCCGCGGTCGCCGACGCGGTCGCCACGGCTCACGCCGCCGGCATCGTCCATCGCGACGTCAAGCCCGACAACGTGCTGCTCGCCCACTCGGGCGCGGTCAAGCTCACCGACTTCGGTGTCTCCCGCGCGGTCGCCGCACCGGTCGTCACGGCGAGCGGCGTGCTGATCGGCACGCCTGCCTATCTGGCCCCCGAGACCGCCCGAGGCGACGGCGCCGACTCCCGGTCGGACGTGTTCGCGCTCGGCGCGACCCTGTTCGCCGCACTGACGGGTGCGCCGCCGTTCGGCACCGGGGAGCTGCTGGCGCTGCTCGCCAGGGTCGGGCGGGGTGGTGCCGAGGTGCCCGCGGCAGCCGGGCCGCTGCAGCCGCTGCTGACCCGCATGCTGGCCGACGATCCGGCAGCCCGGCCGACCGCTGCCCAGGCCGCGGCCGAGCTGCGCGCCGTCGCCGCGCCGCAGGCGGTACCGGTCGACCCGCCCCGTTCGCGCCGGAGATGGCCGGTGGTGGCCGGTGTCGCCATCATCGCGGTGGCCGCCGCGACCTGGCTCCTCCTGCCCGGCCCGCCCGCCCCGGCGCCCGCGGTGCCGTCGGCATCCGGGATCGCCGACGAGCGCACCGCCGACCCGTGCGCGCTGCTCGACACGGCGGCACTCGCGCCCTTCGGGACCGCCCGGATCGAGCCGGCCTACGGGATCGTCACCAGCTGCACGGCGATCATGCCGATCTCGGGCTCGGAGATGCATGTCGATCTGCGGTTGCTCAACGCAGCGGAGCTGGTGAGCGAAGAGGTCACCGGTGCCCGGTCACCGGACCGGGTGGTCGTCGTCACCCACCCGCCGGTCGACGGAGGCTGCGAGCGCCACCTGCTCCTCCCGGACGGGCACGGTGTCTCCGTCGCGGCCGTCCCCTACACCGCCGGTGGCGACGCGGCGTTCGACACGGTGGATCCGTGCCCGATCGCATCGGCAGCGGCCGACGCCGCAGCGGCGCGCTGGAGCACCGCCCGCGGCCTGCCCGACCGCACCGGTGACAGCGACCGGCAGGGGCTCGCCGGGCTCGACGCCTGCGCGCTGCTCGATCGCGCGGGCGTCGACCTGGCGACGGCGGCGGCCCGGGAACCGGCGGCCGCCGACGCCGTGCGCGGGTTCGCCGGCTGGACCTGCACGTGGGGCGCGGTGCGCCTGGACTTCGTCCGGGACAGCCCGACCAACGAGACATCGGTCGTGGCCGGGCGAACGGTGATGCACCGGGGTGGAGCCGGCAACTGCCGCACGTACGTGCCGCAGCGTGACTTCGTCGCCGCCGACGGCTGGGCGCGCACGGAGTACGTGCGCATCACCGTCGGCGGCTCCGGCGAGGGGTCCGCGCTCTGCGCAGCGGCGGACGAGCTCGCCGCGCGCGTCGTGCCGAAGCTGCCGCCGATGAGCTGACGGGCCTCAGCGCGCCGTCCGCAGGACGACGCCGAGTGCGATCCAGCAGACCCCCCACAGCGCGATCGCACCGAAGTGCGGCACGTCGCCGATCGACGCCCCGAGCGGGATGGTCGCGATCGGCCACAGCCCGCACAGCAACGGGACGAACCGTGCGGCGCCGCGCCACGCCCGCACGATGAACACACCCGCGACGACCAGGCCGAGCGCGCCGACGATCATGAAGACGGAGAAGAGCAGCAACGCGGTGTCGAGGTTGACGAGCGTGTAGACGTGCGCGAGCGCGAAGAGCACGAGCCCGACCATCGCCACCAGCAGCGGCGGGCCGGTGCGCGGAACGGACCGGACGGCGGTGCGCAGCCCGGCGACGGCGTACGCGAACAGCGCCGCAGCACCACCAGCGACGATGAACCAGGCCGGGCCCTCCGTGCTGGCGGGTGCGACCAACGCGAGTGCGCCGAGCACCAGGATGAGCGCGCCGCCCACGGCGGCGGCGACGGCGGTAGCCGGACGGGGCGGGCTCTGCAGGTCGGTCATGACGTCTCCACACGGTGTCGGGATGGTGCGAGGAGCGTCGCGGCAGGCACGTCCCGTGCACGAGGGCACGCTGCCGGGCACAAGTTCCCGATCGACGGGGGTACTCGGGGGCAGACGCGGTGCACGTGCTCGACGGATGATGTGCGCCGTGAAGGCACCGGTCCGGGTCGGCGCGACAGTCGCGTTCGTGCTGTTCGCCGTGGTCGTCGCAGAGCTGGTCACGACCATCGCCGGCACGTTCGCGACGGGGATGAGCGCTGCGGCGACCACCGACAGCTTCATGATCCCGAACGCGGCCATCGGCGCGTGCTGCGGCGCCTGCGGCGCGGTGATCGCGGCCTACCGACCCGACAACCGGTTGGGCTGGCTGCTGCTGGGCTCCGGCGTGTTCCAGACGGCCACGGCCACGGTCACGCCGTGGTTCGTCCAGGCCCTGCAGGACGGCGCCCCCGACTCGCAGTTGCGGCTGCTCTCGACGCTGTACGACGGCTTCTGGCCATGGTCGGTGTCGCTGTTCCTGCCGCTCGCCCTGCTCTACTTCCCGGACGGGCAGCTGCCGGCCCGCGGCTGGCGGTTCCTGCCGCCCGTGGTGATGGTCAACTCCGTCCTGCAGGTGCTGCTGTTCAGCTCCGAGCCGTTCCCGCTCTCCACGGTGGCCGAACTGGCCGGTGCCCCACCGGCGCCCTCGTACCTCAGCGTCGGCTGGCTCCCGATGGGCGGCACGGTGGAGGTCATCTCGCAGGCCGTGCTCGGCGCGACCTTCCTGGCCATGTTCGTCGGACAGGCCGTGCGGTTCCGCCGTGGCGACGAGCAGGTGCGCCGGCAGCTGCTGTGGCTGCTGTTCGCCACCGCTCTGGCGGTGGTGCTGGTCGTGCTGTCGCGGCTGCCCGGCCGGATCGAGGAGCGCGGCTTCCCGATCATGCTGCTCACGGCGGTCGCGCTGGTGCCGATCTCGATGGCCGTCGCGGTGGTGCGGCACCGGCTGCTCGACATCCGGCTGTTGTGGCTGCGCGCGCTCACCTACGCGCTGCTCACCGCGGTCGTGGTCGCGGCCTACCTGGCGCTGGTGTGGGTGGCCGACAGCGTCCTGCGGTCGGAGTCGCTGCTGGGCAGCTCGGTGCTGGCGACCCTCGTCGTCGCGATCGCGTTCAACCCGCTGCGGGTCCGGTTGCAGCGCGGGGTCGAGCACCTGCTGTACGGGCGGCGGTCCGATCCGGTGCAGGCGGCCAGGTCGGTGACGGCCGAGCTGGCCGTGGGCGCCGTCGGGCCCGCCGACGTGCTGCCGGCGCTCTGCTCGACGCTGCGGCTGCCGTGGGCACGGCTGGTCGATGCCGACGGCCGGCTGATCGGCGAGCACGGCACCAGGCCCGAGCTCGTCGAATCGGTGCCGCTGCGACACGCGGGCGAGCCCGTCGGCACGCTGGAGATCGGGGTGCGGTCGGGGCAGCGCGGGCTCGACGCCGCGGACCGGGCCGTGCTCGACATGCTGGCCGTGCCGATCGCCGTCGCCGTCCGCGCGTCCGCGCTCTCGGCGGAGGTGCAGGCCTCGCGGTTGGCGATCGTGGCGGGCCGCGAGGAGGAGCGCCGCCGCCTGCGTGGCGACCTGCACGACGGGCTGGGCCCGACGCTCACCGGGATCGCCTTCCAGGCCGACGCGGTGGTCAACCTGGCGGCGACCGATCCCGACGAGGTCCGGCGGCTCGGCACGGACATCCGCGACACGGTGCGCGATGCGATCGCCGACGTCCGGCGCCTGATCAACCAGTTGCGGCCCGCCGCGCTCGACGAGGTCGGGCTGGTCGAGGCGGTCCGCCGGCATGCCCACCGGTTCGACCGCAACAGCGCCGACGACCCGATGGAGGTCCGGGTCGTCGCCGACGACGCACTGCCGGTGCTGCCGGCCGCGGTCGAGGTGGCGGCCTACCGGATCGTCACCGAGGCGCTGACGAACACGGTCCGCCACTCGACGGCCTCGGTGGTCGAGGTCGTCATCACAGCCACCGACGGGACGCTGCGGCTGACCGTCCGCGACGACGGCGGCCCCGGCCGGCCGTGGATCGCGGGCGTCGGCCTGCACTCGTTGCGCGACCGCGCGGCCGAGCTCGGCGGCCGGTTCGACGCCGCCCCGACCCCGTCCGGTGGGTTGGTCACCGCAGATCTGCCTGTGGAGGTGATGGCGTGACGATCAGGGTCGTGCTCGCCGACGACCATCCGGTCGTCCGGCGTGGCCTCACCGCGATGCTGCGCTCGACCGAGGACATCGACGTCGTCGGCGAGGCCGTCGACGGGCGGGAGGCCGTGCGGGCCGCGGTGACGCTGCGCCCGGACGTGCTCGTGCTCGACATCAACATGCCCGGGCTCGACGGTGTGGCGGCGGCGGCCGAGATCCGCAAGGCGGCGCCCTCGGTGGGCATCCTCATGCTCACCATGCTCGACGACGACGAGTCGGTGCGGGCCGCGCTCGCCGCGGGAGCGGCGGGGTACGCGCTCAAGGGCGACCCGGCCGAGCGCATCGTGCGCGCCATCCATGCCGTCGCCGACGGCGACACGGTGCTGACGGCCGGGATCGCGCGCAGCGTGCTCGACGGGCCGCGCACGTCCGGCCCGTCCGGTCCGCTCGCCGGCCTCACGCCCCGCGAGCTCCGGATCCTGGAGCTGCTCGCCGACGGGCTGACGACGCTCGCCATCAGCCGCAAGCTGGGCGTGGCCACGAAGACCGTCAGCAACACCCTCTCGACGATCTTCGCCAAGCTCGGCGTCGGCAACCGCACCGAAGCAGCACTCGTGGCACGCCGGGCCGGACTGGGCGAATAGGCCGGAAACGCCGCCATCCACACTCGACACCGCCCGCCCGTCCGCTATTCCCTTGGTCAGCGTCTAACTTTCGATGCACCGACCATTCGTTCGGACACTGCGGTCGGCTACGCATGCCACGAACTGCAGAAATATCACGCGCAGAAATATCACGACGGCTCGATCTCGCAGACTTACCGTTTCGAAGCGACCCTGACCTGGTGATATTACCAACTCTTTACTATTTCGTTGCATGATCATTATCCCAGCGCCAGGTGCTCAGGACTTGCCCGGGCGAAACCGACCTGGTTACGTCTGTCGGCACCGGTCCAGCCCTATCCGCCACTGTACATACAGTGGGGATCAGGACCCGTACCCGGTCACAATACTTCTGAGTTCTAATTCTCGGGGGTGCTTTTTAAATGGTCTGGAACTATTCGTACGGCGCCGAAATGCCAATGACGGCGACAACTGAAAACAGTGTCGCCGACGCACCCCGGCCGGTCGACGCACAGGTGGGCGCGCTCGCGCCGCGCCTGCCCGGATCCGCGGCGGAACTACTCTTCCGCACCGCGCCGCCGGACGGCCAGATCTGATCCACCCGCCAGCCCTTCGGACCGACGACGACCCGAACCGGGAGTGACACCGCATGGCCACCGCCGACCACGTGCTCGCAGACCTGACTGCCCGCGATTCCTGGCCGTGTCCGGCCCGTACGCGATGAGCGCCCTGCCTCCCGGCCCGAGCCCGGCCGCGATCGCCGTGCCCGGCGATCACTTCGACGTCATGCAGGAACAGAGCTGTTCGACCGCACGTCCGGTCGAGGACTGATTGTCAACCGGGAGGAGACGGGGATGGTGATCGGACGGTACGCGAGGAACGTGGCGCCGGCACTGGAGCGGGCGGCCACATCGCCGAGCTCCTGGGTGATCGGCACGCTCGCGGGACGGTGGAGCATCCTGGCGCTCGACGCGCTGGCCGACGGGGGGTGCAGGTTCAACGCCCTGCACCGGACCCTCGAGGGCATCAACCACAAGGTGTTGATGGAGACCCTCTACAAGCTCCAGCGGGAGGGTTACGTCGCCGGTCCGCTGACCACCGAGCCGGACGACGGGGGTCCCTGGTTCGTCCGGTACGACCTGACCCCGCTCGGCCGCCAGCTGCTGGCACTGATCGAAGGCATCCGCGAGTGGTCGGTGGAGCACGCACCCGAGCTGGCCGCCGCCCGCAGCGAGTTCGATCAGCGACACGCCCGTGAGACGGCGACGGTCGCATCGGCCGCCGAAGCCTGACCGAAGAACCACCCGGCGCCGGTCAGCAGGGAAGTGCTGCTGACCGGCGCCGCCGGCGGTTGAGGGCCG
>Ga0307513_10006672_pt1 | contig 15057 bp, 15 predicted proteins | sample 15_EM_MG_FD_202174 | JGI IMG/M metagenome (GOLD analysis project Ga0307513, IMG submission 202174) | Populus trichocarpa ectomycorrhiza microbial communities from riparian zone in the Pacific Northwest, United States - 15_EM | ecosystem: Host-associated > Plants > Roots > Unclassified | place... | reverse complement strand
TTACCCTCTGCGCAGCGGCGACCAATACAACCTCGTGGTCACCTTCCACAGCCGCGAGCGTGAAGAGTGGGGCGTGACCGACGGGAGCAAAGATGAGGTGTTGTCGTACTTCGAGGGCATCCACGCCCGCCCTCGACAATTGCTCGATCGGCCGACGTCGTGGCGTCGCTGGAGCACCGCCGATCGCGACCCGACAGACCGCTGGAGTGACGGCAACCTGACTCTTCTCGGCGACGCTGCGCACCCGATGATGCAGTACCTTGCGCAAGGGGCGTGTACCGCGCTCGAAGATGCGGTGACCTTGGCCGCAGCAGCGCAGCGCCTGCGCTCGGAAGACGGGACGTTACCCTGGCCGGAGGTCTTCCGGCTCTATGAATCCGCGCGCGTCGCCCGGGCCGCGCGGGTCGTGTTGTCAGTGCGCGAGATGGGCCGCATCTACCACGCCTGTGGCGTCGAGCGCCTGGTTCGAAACACCCTTTGGGTGGGCCGTACACCGGATCGGTTCTACGATTCGCTGGAGTGGCTCTATGCATGGAAGCCCGAGAACTGCCTGGACGACGCCGACACCCGTTCGACGGCCGCACCGGTCGAGGATTGTGGAACATGAAGCCAATACCGGCGTGGGACAAGACCGTCGATCTGCTTGTCGTTGGGGGCGGGGCCGGCGGCCTTTGCGCTGCGCTGCTCGCATCGCTTGCGAAGCTCGATGTGCTGCTGGTCGAAAAGACCGAGCAAGTGGGCGGGACCGCTTCCACGTCCGCCGGAAGCCTGTGGATTCCGGGCAACCGGCAAGGGCGAGAGGCCGGCTTCACCGACGATGCGCGCTCGGCATCGCAGTACCTGCTTGCACTGCAGGGCGCGTCCTCGAAGTTGCCTGCTGTCGAGGCCTATCTGGCCGACGGTCCGGGCGTGATCGACCGACTCGAGAAGCACACGGAAGTGAAGTTCGTCTCGGCGGGCTTCCATCCTGACTACAACGATTTGCCCGGCGCGGCGACCACGGGGCGGGTGATCGTCCCGAAGCCCTTCGACGGACGGTTGCTGGGTCACGACTTCAAGCGCGTGCGTGCGCCCATCGACGAGTTCATGCTGTTCGGCGGCATGATGGTCGGCAAACCCGACCTGCCCTTCCTGATCGGGCGCTATCGCTCGCTGGGCAATTTCGTGTATTCGGCGACGTTGATGCTGCGCTATCTCACTGACCGTATTCGCTACTCGCGCGGCACGCGCTTGATGATGGGAAATGCACTTGTGGGGCGGCTCCTCTACAGCCTCAAGCAACGTCAGGTGCCGATCTCCTTCGGCACCTCGCTCGTCGAGCTCGTCCAGGGAGAGCGGGGCGTCGACGGTGCAGTTCTGGCGTCCGGCGGCTCAGTGCTGCGGGTGCGCGCGCTGCGAGGGGTGGTGCTGGCAACAGGCGGGTTCGGGCACAACGAATCGCTGCGCAAGGAATTCCTGCCCCAGCCCACCACGTACCGCTCGCTCGCGTTCCAGGGCAACACCGGCGACGGCATCGAGCTCGGTCGACGTGCTGGTGCAAGCGTCGAGCCGGCCGCTCACCGGCACGGCGCCTTCTGGACGCCTGTCTCGGTGACGTCGCGCGCCGACGGCAGCAGCGGCTTGTTTCCTCACCTGCTGCTCGACCGCGCGAAGCCCGGCGTGATGGCGGTCAATGCTGCCGGTCGCCGCTTCGTCAATGAAGGTTGCTCGTACCACGACTTCGTCTGCGCGATGTACGAGTCCAACAAGACCGTTCCGACCTTTCCATCGTGGCTGGTCTGTTCCGCTGCAACGGTAGGCAAGTACGGCTTGGGACATGTCTACCCTGGAACCGACGACCTGTCCCGCTACGAAAGCAAGGGCTACGTCCGTACCGCCTTGACGCTGGAAGAGCTTGCCGAAAAAATCCAGGTCGATCCTCAGGGGCTCGTGGAAAGTGCGCGACGGATGGACAAGTTCGCCGAGACGGGCATCGATGCCGACTTTGGCAAGGGAAGCACCCAGCTCAACCGCGCCAATGGCGACCCAGACGTCAAGCCCAATCCGTGCCTCGCGCCGATCGGCGACGGTCCCTACTGCGCACTGGCGCTTTGGGCGGCCGAGATCGCGGCGAGCACCGGGCTGGAAGCGGACGAGCACGCACGCGTGCTGGACACGCACGGGGAGCCGGTCCCGGGGCTGTACGCCTGTGGCAACGACATGGCATCAATCTTCAAGGGCACATATCCGGGACCCGGGACGACGCTTGGACCAGCATTCGTGTTCGCAAGTCGCGCGGTCTCGCACGCCGCCGCGGCAAAGCTCGAGGCAGGATCCGCCCAGGCACGAGTCGGTTCGATGTGATCAGTATCCTCGCGCCGATCGCGCGCTTGCGTACACCGCCCCCAGCTCCAACTGCAGTGCCTCATCCGGAGTGACAGCCTCGTCGTAGCGGCCGGGCGGCCTGCGCGCAATCTTGCCGTGGCGGTCAACGCACCGGCATGTCAACCGACACCCGCCGGAGCCGCTCGGTCACACCTCCCGAGCGCGGTGATATCTTGAAAGTCAATACCAACTATCGAACTCCTGCCATTGGAGAAATAGCGTCGGCATTCAACAATGCCCCGATACAAGGAGACAAAAATGAAATTCACGGCACCAGCTGCTGCGTCACGTCGTGGTCGCGTCGGCCAAGGCCAACCCTCCGGACTGGACGTGAAGCCGATGCAGGGCGCGAACGTGAGCCTCGACAAGACATGTGGTAGCCAGGCTGAGGTGGGCTGCCACAGGGCGCCGATCTGACGATGAGCGTTCCGTCGCGGGATCAACCATGACAGACCTCGTTTTCACCCAGCTGGCCAACGGCCTGGCGCTCGGCTTCATCTACGTGCTGGTCGCGACAGGGCTCTCGATCATCTTCGGCATGCTTGGGCTTGTCAACTTCGCGCACGGGGCCTTCTTCGCGCTGAGCGCCTACGTGGCCTTGAGCCTGTTCAAGACGATCGGCTGGGCCGGCATCGCGCTGGCGCCGATCGTGGTGGCCTGCATCGGGATGGCGGTCGAGCGCTTTCTGCTGCGCCGTGCCTACGACAAGGAGCCGCTGTACGGCCTGATCATGACGTTCGCGCTGGCGTTGATGATCGAGGCGTTGATCCGCGTGTTCTGGGGCTCGGCGAGCCAGGAGTTTCCGTGCCTGATATTGCTCTTCCTCTTCATGCAGTTCACCCGCTACGGCCGGATCCTGCGTGCCGGTGCGCGCGACCCCGAGATGGTCGGACTGCTAGGCCACAACCTGCGCCGGATCTTCACCGGCGTGTTCGGCCTCGGTACGTTGATGGCAGGAATCGCCGGCGTGCTGGCGGCTCCGCTCTGGAGCGTCACGCCAAACATGTCCGAGAGCGCCATCATGCCGGCGTTCGTCACCGTCACGATCGGCGGGCTCGGCTCCTATCTGGGGGCCGTGGTCGCCGGCCTGCTGGTGGGCGTCGTCACGGCCTTAACGGTTCAATTCTGGCCGGAGGCCTCGGCCGCATCTATGTACGTACGTCCTGATGATGGGTGTGCTGCTGGTCCGGCCACGCGGTCTTTTCGGGACCCACTGGGAAAGATTCGAATGATCCGCCGGCTTGGATCGAATCCGATCTTCATCCTGTCCATCGCGTTCGTCGTCGGCTCGCTGCTCGCGCTGATGGTCGGTGTGCCGCTCGGGCGCATCACCGAGGTCGGGATCTACACGCTCTACGGAGCCGGCGTGAACCTTCTCGTCGGGTACACGGGGCTGGTGCCGTTTGGCGCCTCCGTGTTCTTCGGCCTGGCGAGCTATGCGGCGTCGATCCCGGTGCTGCGATGGTCGCTCGGCGAGCCGCTCGCGCTGATCGTCGCCACGGTTTTCTCTCTGGTGCTCGGGCTGATTCTGGGCGCGGTCGTCCTGCGGCGGCGGGGGATCTATTTTTCGCTGCTCACGCTGGCGTGTTCGCAGCTCGCTTTCGAGATCGCCTTCAAATGGACCGCGCTGACCGGCGGTGAGAACGGGCTTCAGGGCGTTTCGCGCAAATGGTTCGTGTCGTAGACATCGTTCCATGCCTTCAGTCTTGTGACGGTCGTGCTGGCGCTGTATCTGTTGTGGCGCATCGTGCATTCGCCGTTGGGGCGCACGCTTCAGGCCGTCCGGGACAACGAGCAGCGCGCGACTGCACTTGGCTACAACCCGTATCTCTACAAGCTGGTCGCCTTCACGATGTCGGCCGGCTTCATCGGCTATGCCGGGGCGTTGCTGGCTTTCCTGCTGCAGGGCGCCTATGCGAAAAACCTGGGCTGGCAGCATGCGGCGGATGCGCTGTTGATGACCGTGCTGGGCGGCGTCCATCACTTCCTCGGCCCGCTCGTCGGTGCCATCGCCTTCATCATCCTCACCGATCAGCTGAGCTCCTTCATCGAGCATTGGTGGCTTGCATTCGCGCCGATCATCGTCTTCTTCGTGCTGTTCGCACCGGAAGGCATCTACAGCTGCGGACTTGCGCAGCGTTCGCAGTTTCGGGAACAGCACGAATTCGAGGCGGTGAAGGAAAAGGCGTTCGCTTCGCTTGCCAAGAAGGTGCTGACCGGCGAGGTCGAGATCGTGGATCGTTCCGACATCATGATTCCCGATCCGTTGTCCAAGATCCGCTACGCCGAAAAGCTGCCGATGACGCAGGAGACCGTCTACCACCTCCTCAATCACGAGCCGCTCGACGTTGCGGGGAAGCTCAGGATGCCGGTGAAGATGTTCGGCGTCCGCGACGACTCGCTGGTGCCGTACGAGCAGACCGAACAGTTCTTCCAGAGCATCCAGAGCCCCAAGGATTTGAAGATCTTCGACCGAGGCAATCACTGGGCGGTCTACGACGAAGCCCTGTCGGAAGTGGCCACCGGTTCTATCGCATGGTTCGGCGAGTACGTGCTCGGTGCGGCCGGATCGCGATGATCGTCGAGCTGAGGGTCTATGCCTGTTCGCCAGAGAAACCCCCTGCCGTGCTGAGTGGCGGCCCATCTTCGTTCCGCCTTCAGGAGAGCATCATGAAAGAAAACAGTTCCGCCCGAGGCCACTCCCGTCGCCGCTTCATCCAGACATCCGCGGGCATCGTCGGTGCCGCGAGCTTGCCGATGTTCTGGATTGGCTCGGCGTGGGCTCAGCAAAGCATCAAGATCGGGGTCGCGGTGGCCAAGCAAGGGCCGCTGGCGCAGCAAGGCGCCGACATCGTCGCGGGCATGCAAAAGGCGATTGAAGACGCTGGCCATAAGGCGCTGGGCCGTTCGATCGAATTGGTGTGGGTCGATGAATCGACGCCGCAGGAGTCGGTTCAGAACGCCGGCAAGCTTATCGAAGAGCAGAAGGTCATCGCCATTCTGGGCGGCACCACCAGTTCAACCTCACTCGCGATGGGCGCGGTCGCGTTGCGAGCCAAAGTGCCCTTGATCTCGGTCGTCGGCGCCGCGCGCGAAATCACCGGCAAAGACTGCAACCCTTTCATGTTTCGGCTGCCTGCGTCGGTACCGGTCTATGCGCGCGCGATGGCGCCGCAGTTGTTGGCGTTGGGCAAGCGCTGGTATTTCATCGCGGGCTCCTTTGCCTTCGGCGAAGACGTGATCAACAGCTTCTCCGAGGTGCTGCTCGCCGCGGGCGGCGTCGTGGCCGGCATCGACCGGGTGCCGGTCGCGACCACCGACTACAGCTCCTTTGTCCTCAAAGCGCGGGCCGCCAAACCCGACGTCTTGGTGAGCGGCGCGGCCTGTTGCTTGGGGACGACCGGGCCGGGCAGCGAGGCGATCGTCTGCCGGAGCCATTCGTTTCCCGGGTCTCCGTGGAAACGCTCATGCCAATGTTGCTTGACCGCGTAGCTCGGGAGTTTGAATGGCAAAGCGAGAACCTGAATCCGCTCCTGTTGCATCATGACCTCTCCGAAGCGGCGTGGCACTGTAGCAAGCAGTTCGGTCTTGCCGACGATGCGGGCGATCCCCAAAAAGCTCGGAACCGAAAGTGCGATTCGGCGGCGGATGTTCGCCTTGGCGATGACCTTGTCGACGATGGCATGGCCGGTGCCGGAAGTCGCGACGTAAGCGTGTGACTCCTGCTCGAATGCTGCCAGGCTCAGGCGACGACCGATGCGCGGATGAGAACGCGCCGCCAAACAGACGAAGCTCTGCTCGAACAGTACCTGCTGATAGAACCCCGCATCGAGCTGTGGCATGAAGCCGACTGCCAGATCGAACTCGCCGTCCTCCAGGCGCCGCGGGCTGTCGGCGGAGATCTTCTCTACCTCGATTCGAATGTTGGGCGCGACGTCCCGGAGCAGGTTCATTAGCGTCGGCAACAGCACGATTTCGCTGATGTCCGTCATGCAAATTCGAAACGTCCTGGCTGCCGTGCTCTGATCGAAGCGCCCCGGTGTTTTCCTAACCCGCTCCAGCTCGGTCAACACGCTGCGAAGAGTCGGGTGAAGCGCTTGAGCTCGAGGCGTCGGCAGCATGCCATGCGCAGTGCGCGAGAACAGCTTGTCCTGGTAGTAGTCGCGCAGCTTGTTGAGTGCCGTGCTTGCCGTGCCTTGTGACATTCCGAGCCGATCTGCGGCCTTTGAAACGCTCGAAGTCTTGTAAAGTTCGTCGAAGACTCTCAGCCAGTCAATGTCGAGTTGAGCCATGCTTTTCGTCTTTGACAAGAGAGTAGGCCATTTTGCCTACCCGGCTCGGGTTGCAAAGGATGTGTATGCCGGCTCGTTGTGCGGCAGGGTGCCTGTGCGGAAGATGCGCGCGTGTTCGATCAAGCGGTTGGTCAGGCTCAACAAATAGGCGGGGGCGTCCTCGCCGGCTCGCACGCAGATCAACATCTCTCGCGCAGCCCATTCTTCCGCGAGCGGTACCAGCGCGATGCGCTTGCTTTTCAGGTGGCGCATCGCTGCGAGCTCAGGCAGCACGCCAATCCCGATGCCTGCCTCGACCATACTGCAGGCGGTCTCGATGTCGCTCACCTGGAGCCGCAAATCCAGTGGCTGGCCCAGGTCCCGCGCACGCGCGCGCACGAAAGCATAGAGCTCCGAGCGTTCGCACAGGCTAACATGGGCAAGAGGCAAGGTTTCTTCGAACTGGACCTGGCGCCGGTTGGCCATGGCGTGGTCCTTGGGAACCACTACCACCAGACGATCCAGGTAGTAGGGAATCGCCGTCAATCCTTGCAGTTCAACGCTGCCGCTCACCAAGCCCACGTCGGCACGGCGGTCCTGAATGGAGCGGACAACGTCCAGCATTGGCCGCGCCTTCAAGTCGACGCTGATGTCCGGGTACTCCTGCATGAACGACTGGATCACCTCGGGAAGGAACTCCGTCAGAGACGCAGTGCTGGCCGCGATGCGCAGGTGGCCCTTGACGCCCTTCGCGTACTCCTTGAGTTCGCCGAACAGTTCATCGAGCTGATGAAGGACAACACGCGCATGGTGTACGAGCGCGCGTCCCGCTGCGGTTAGCGCAAATCCCCGTGGCTTGCGTTCGAAGAGACGCACTTCCGCAGCGTCTTCCAGTCTCTTGATTCTGACGCTTGCGGACGGCAGCGAAAGATGGCTGCGCTCCGCACCTTTGGTGAGGCTTTCGGTGTCAGCAGTGTTGACCAGCAGACGGAGGTCCACCATGTCCAGATGAAAGCTCATCGTAGCCCCCGGTGCAGGGAATCAGAAGGCCCGCGGCAGACCAGGCGCGCTTGGCCACGCAGTGAAGGTCAGGTGGTGAGGGTGGGCACAGCCTGCCGGGGCGTCAAAAATTCGGCGAGGGGCGGACGCGAGATCCATGTCTCCTGCGTCGCCTCGCCAGAAAAGACGCTCATCAGGCATTGGTCACACCTGCCCCATTCCACCGTCTACACAGAGGTCAACACCCGTAACGAAAGAGCTGTCGCTGCAGGCGAGAAACAACGCGACACGCGCAGTTTCTTCAGCCTGGGCATATCGACCCAGGGGAATTCGATCCAGGAGCTGCTGGATGAACGCATCGTCCCTCTTCGCGCCCATCTTGGCACCCATGCCAGTGACAGTCGGTCCCGGGCTGATACTGTTCACCCTGATCTTGCGGTGCTTCAGATCAGTAGTCATGCTACGCGCCAAAGATCGTACCGCCGCCTTGGTTGCACTGTAAACCGAGAAGTTTGGAGTGCCTTTGAAGTTCGCAATCGAGGAGGTGAGGATGACGGAGGCGCCGTCGCGAAGCAGTGGAAGTGCTTTCTGAACGGTGAAGAAGACCCCCTTCACATTGATCCCGAACATTGCGTCGAGCTGCGCTTCCGTGACATCGGTGAATGGGATCAGGCTGGCGACACCCGCATTCGCGAACACGATGTCGAGATGGCCGAAGCGCTTGGCGATCTCCTCGTAGAGCCGATCAAGGTCGTCCATTCGTGAAACATCGCCCTGAACGCCCATTGCACCGGAACCTATTTCTCGTGTCGCTTGATCTAGCGCCGTTTGGCTACGACCGGTAATGATGACTTCAGCGCCTTCTTCGACGAATAGCTTGGCGGTTGCCAATCCGATTCCGCTGGTTCCACCAGTGATGAGGGCAACCTTGTCTTTCAGTTTTTGCATACGCTACTTTCTTTGCTACAGGGTAGGGGAGCCAACGCCACGTTTTCGCATCGCCTTCAGCCGGCCAGACAAACCGCGCCTGCTATGAGTTGCAGGAAACCAAACGTCAGAAAAATCAAGTCGAATGGTTCGTTGGTTCAACCAACACTATAGCAAATCCGACCACTTGCGGTCAATGGGCAGCGGCCCACGGTGGATCAAGCGGAAGCGGGCATGAAGCGCTTTTGCAGCGCAGTGATTTCCTCGAAGCCGATCATGCCTTCGAAGGCCACGTGGTCGAGCTTGTGCCGCGGCAAAGACTTGAGCGACTTGGTTTCCCGCATCGCAGCAAGGTTCTCGATTAGCGCAGCGACAGCGGTCATCAAGGGCGCCACTGGGAACACGGCGATACCGCCGATCGTCTCCACGTCCTGCGGAGTCAGGTCGCGCTCGTACCAGCCGACCATCTGCACCGAAAGCGGCACGCCACATTCCCGGCGCAGGGTTTGCAGGCCGGTGAGGTCTTTGAACGTACGACTGATCGGCTGGATAAGGTCCGCGCCGGCCGCGACGTAAGCTTTGGCACGTGCGATCGCTTCCGATTCATCGACCGCATCGGTGCGCGCGACAATGAGCAGGTTCGGGTCTTTGCGCGCCGAAACAGCGGCTCGGATCTTGCCAGCGGCTTCCTCGACCGGCAGGATCTCCAGCATCTTGGCGATGGCCGGGCAGCTCTTCGGGGATCGCTGGTCTTCGATCACCACGCCGTAGACACCGGCGCGCTCAAATTCGCTCACGGTTCGCATTACGTTGATTGCATTGCCATAGGCGGTATCGATGTCTGCCACCACAGGGCAATGCACGGCGCTGACCACCTTCGACACCACGTCGAGGTTTTCCGACATCGTGTACAGCTCGACATCAGGCTGGCCCAGCAGCGCCGCGGAGACGCAGAACCCGGATGTGAAGACGGCCTCGAAGCCCGCGGCTTCGATCAGCTTGGCGCTGAGGGCATCGTAGGCGCCTGCGCACCAGACGGTCTGCTGGTTAACGACGCGGTCGTGGAATTCTGTGCGGTTCACGCTCAATCCTTTAGCTGTTGTTGTTGGCGCAGAAAGGGGACGATGCCTCCCGCTTGCAGCACGTCCAAATCGCGCTGCGCTACCGGTGCCATCGCCATTGAGGCGCCTGTTCCAAGATTGCGCACGCAAACTGCGGCGAAGTCGATCTCCAGTTCATCCCAGCGCTGCGCCAAGTCGAGAATTCCGGGGCAGGGAATCTGCGGAAAGCCGGCAGCGATCTCTATGCTCCAGTAGGTTGGCGCGAACGATTCAGCCACCACCGCCTTGATCCCGAGATGGCGCATGATGTGCATCGGCGGGATATGCGGGTGGCCATAGCCGAAGTTGTGACCGCCTACCAAGATGTCGCCCGCGCGCACCTGAGACACAAAATCCGGGTCGAAGCGCTTCATGACAACCCTGGTCAGCACATCCAGATCCTGGAGCTTGATGTTCTCGATGCCGACGATCTGGTCGATGTCGAAGTTCGGCTCGTCGAAAATGTAGGCGACCCGTCCGGGGATCGCCGGCAGCCCGGTCGTCATGCGAGATACCTCCGGGGATCGGCAATCTTGCCCTCGATGGCGGAAGCGGCAACAACGGCCGCGTTCGTGAGATAGATCTCGGAGTCCGTGCTGCCCATGCGGCCCGGGACATTCAGGGTCCCGGTAGAGACCGCACGCTGGCCGGGTGCCATCGTCGCCACATGCCCGTAGCAATAATCGCAGCTGGGTGACGACAGGAAGGCACCGGCATCTACCAGCGTCTCGACATAGCCGAGCCTCGATGCCTCGGAGAGCACCCGCTGGCTGGTCGGCACGACGTGCAGTGCGAAGCCCGCCTTCACCGTGCGTCCCTTCAGCACCTTGGCGGCGACCTCCAGGTCCTCCAGCCGGCCGGACGCACATGACCCCAGGTATCCGCTATGGACCTCCAGCCCAAGGTAGTCCCGAAGATCGCGGATCAGATCCGGCGAGGGAGGGATCGCTACGGTCGGCTCCAAGCTGCTGACGTCGATGTCGAATTCCGCCGCGTACTGTGCGTCCGAATCGCTCCGAAGGGGCTCGAATCCTTCTGTCGTTGTACGTTCCCGGGCGTACGCGATCGTTCGCTCGTTCGGGTTCACGATGGACGAAATGGCACCGAGGAACATCGTGAGTCCGGTCAGGGTCTGCAGCCCGTCGAACGACATCTGCTCGATGGTTGGACCGGTGAACTCCACCACCTGGAAGTTGCAACTACCGGGCCCCAGCACCCGCAGGATGTGATGGAACACATCGCGTGCCATCACCCCCTGCTGAAGCGCGCCGCGCACGTTGACGCGCGTGGTCGCCGGAACCGTGATGGCGACTTGGTCGGAGATGAAGGCCTCGATGAGATTGCGGCGTACGCCGATTGCAAGCGTCCCATAGGCACCGAGCTGGCTGACGTGTCCGTCGTGGTGCAGTACGAAGTCACCGGGCTTGGCGTAGCCTTCTTCGACCGCGACCTGGTGGCCGATGCCCTTGCGCTCATGCAGAACCGTGCCTTGTTCGGCTGCCCATGCCCGGGTCTGCTGGTGCAGGACTTCTTCCTTGGGCTCGCGTGCCGGGACCATATGGTCGATGAACAGCGCAATGCGCTGTGGCTTGACCACCTTCTCGCGACCGAAGTCCTGCTTCATCTGTCGGAAGAAAAGATCGGTGGTCCCGGGAAAGTCGTAGGCCAGAAGCCGCGACGGCGTTGCGCGGATTTCGTCGCCTGGGCGGACGCTGGCCAAGCAGGCCGCGCGTGCCAGAATCTTTTCGGTGATCGTGTGCCCCATTGCCACTCCGCGTCAATGCAGATCGGAAAACTCGGCCGGCCGGGCCAGAACGACATCTTGCTGCAACAGTTTTTCGTAGCTGGCAGCGGGCGGCCAATCGATCGATTCCAGTCGGTCTTTTGTGTCACGGTAGTGCACCATGTCCCGGTAGGCCCAGATAGACACCCACTGGCCCAACACGCCGATCTCGGTGTGACCGCACATCACCAAGGGGGACAACTGGGAGCGCCGCGCGATGGTTGGCTCCCAGGCCTTCGATGCGAGCTCAACCCCGCCCGCCTCGTACTGGTCGATGCAGATCTCGTACACTGTGCCAAGACGCCGCGGCGTAAGCGCCGGCGAGAAGGCGGCCGGAATGATGATGTTCGACTCCATGCTCACCAAGAGGTCGCGAATCCTCACGGGCCACTTGCCCGACTTCACCGCGTCGGCCCGGACCTGCATGCGCTGGTTCAGGGAGTCGTAAGGCCACAAGTGCATGATCCGATTGAGAGTTCCAGACTCGCTGCGCCAGAAGCCCGCCACACGGGAGAATGGGTCGCGATTGGGCAGCGACTCAGCGAAGCGGCGCTCGCACTCAGCGGCGGTGCCTGGCTTCAGTTGGTAGGTACGCAATTCGAGAAACATCGTGGGAACCCTGTGTCGCGGCAGGTCGGTCGAGCCGCCTGCCATATTGGGGAAAGAAATTTCAGGCCAACGCCTCGTGGGCCGCTTTCAGGCGTTTGAACTCGGCAAAGGCGTAGTCGTTGATATTGCGGTGGGCAACCATGCTGACGCCGCCCAGCAAGGTATCTGCCACCGGGAAGACCTGCTTCCATTCCGGCAAGAGCTTGCGGTGCGCAATCTTCCAGGCGCCCTTGCGCTTCTGGTACCGGTCGACGTACCGGGACGACGTCATCAGGTCTACAGCGCCACCCGGCAAGTCGATCTTCCCGCAGAGCGACTCCAGGCTGCGCCGGTTCGCGGCCAAATACCGTTGAATCGTGCGAACGTAACTCTCGACCAAGGCGACTTCATCGGAGACGAAGTCGACGATGATGTTGGAGACAGAGTGGCTGGAGAACTGGACGCCCTGATGACGGTCCTTGATCCATGCGATAAGGCCTTCGACGTCGCCGTTGTAGGCGCCATGCTCATCGACAGCGTCTTCGTGAAACGTGTCTCTCATGCCCTGATAGTCGAGCCGGTCAACGGATCGGCACCAGCGGTGCAGCGCGTCAATGATGTCGACGCGGGCTTCGTGACGCGTGCTGTTGCTCATGGGGTTCCTAGTTGGGGAAAAGGATGCTGCCGCCGCAAACGGACAGGCACTGGCCGGTGACATAGGCGGCAGCATCATTCACAAAGAACTCAACTACACCGGCGATGTCTTCAGGCGTGCCAAGACGCTGCAATGGGATCGCGGCAAGTTCAGCCTCGGCTCCGATATTGCGGCTTTTGGCAAGCGCGGCGATCCGAGCCGTCTGGATCGTGCCGCAAGCAATGCAGTTAACACGAATGCCATCGGGGCCCACCGCTTGGGCAAGCTGGCGGGTGAACTGGATCAGCGCCGACTTCGCTAAAGCGTAGGGCGCGAGCGAGCCGTCGCGCCGGCTCGCATGCAGGGCCGCGATCGACGAAATGTTCACGATCGCACCGGAACCTTGCCGCTGCATCGTCGGTAGTACGGCTTGGCTGAGTTCGATGGCGCTGAGGAGGTTGAGTTCCAGGTTGGCCGCAATATCGCCACGTGACATCTCCGAGGCCTTGCTCCACTTCACCGGCGTCAGCGCTCCGCCGGCGTTGTTGACAAGCACGTCGATCCGCCCAAAGACTGCCAGCGTCGTCGCGCGGCCGATGCCACGCGCCCCCCCCCGGCGACGATGGCCACCTTGCCAGCAAGGCCCACGTTGTTTCCCCCGGCATCTTGGTCATCAGGGCCTGGTCACGGCTTGATGTTGATGACGCTGGCCAGCTGCGCCCAACGCTTGTAGTCCGCGTCGATCAGCGACTGGAATTCCGCGGCGGTAGTGTGCTTGGGCTGCAAGCCCATGTCTTTCATTCGCCCGATGACTTCAGGGTTCTCCAATGCATCGCCGACAGCCTTGTTCAGCTTGGCAATGACCGGTTCGGGTGTTCCCTTCGGGGCCACGATGCCCGTCCAATACTCGATCTCGGCCCTGGGAATGCCGGATTCGGTCAGCGTCGGCACCGACGGCAGGGTCGGCACGCGCTTGCTGGTGGTCACGGCCAAGGCAACTAACTTGCCGGCCTTGAGCATGCCCATCGCATCGGTGTAAGCTCCGATCGTGTAATCCACATCGTCGGCCAGCATGGCCGTCATCACCTCACCGCCACTCTTGTAGGGAATGTGGCCCACCTTGAGGCCGGCCGACTTCAGGATGATTTCATTGGCGACGTGGCCCAGCGAGCCTGCGCCGGTGGAAGCGAAATTCAAGCTGTCGGGCTTAGAACGGGCAGCGGCGATCAGGTCGCGCAAGGTGTTGTACTTCCCGTGCGCAAGCGACGTCACCACCATCGGACTCACCGTGGTCAACGTGACCGCCGCGAAGTCCTTGGGTGCGTAGCCCACCTTCTCGTACAGCGCCGGCGCGACGGAAGCCGGCGCTGTGTTCGTCACAAGAAGAGTGTAGCCATCGGGTGCGATGTGAGCCACGTACTGGCTGGCAACCTGCCCGGCGGCGCCGGCCTTATTCTCAACAATCACCGGCTGATTGAGCGAACGGCTCACCTTGTCCGCCAACAGGCGCGCGATCAGGTCGGATGATCCCCCCGCGGAATAACCCACGATCAACCGAACCGGCTTGGTCGGGAAGCTTTGGGCATATACGCCAGCCGAGTGGAACGCCGCCAGGCAAAGGGCGGAAAGAGCGAGGATTCGATAAGCTCGCATGAATGTCTCTAGGTACGCAGCCGGGGGCGAGAAGGTTGGATCGTTGGTTCAACCAACGAGCCGTATTAGAGCACGCATGGTAGGATGGATGCAAGTGGGGGAAACGCAGCCGCGAGACTTCCACCCCGAAGGTCCGTCGCACAGGCGCGATCGGCGCGAACGCGGGCATCTCCCGTGCCGCAGTCTTGAGCTCATTCGGTCGGGTGGCATTCGTCCAGGCGACAAGCGGCCCCCCAAGCGCGTGCTGGCCGAACAGCTGAATGTGAGCCGCAACACCCTGCGCGAGGGCCTACGGGCGTTAGAGCTGGGCCGTCGGGCGGGCGACCCACAACCCGATCATCGCCTTCACGCTAATCAGGAGGCATCATGGAGATCATGGCGCAGTTTGTACGGGCCATCGGACATTCCAGGGTTCGGTCGCAAGAGCAGCGCAGGGCCAAAGTAAGTTCGCGTTGCCCGAGAGTTGCTCAGCAAGCCGGCGAGTAAAACGTCATTGCTGCGGACGAGGCTTGGACTTCAATTCAAGGCAGTCCATCTGCCCGTTCCTGATCATGTGCATCGTCTCGATGCCGGCAATGAGCGCTCGCGCGCAGCGGAAAGACTTGACGCATACGGGGCTCGTTGACCGCATGGAGCCTCATTTCAATTTCACTCGATCCGAATGTTCGCGGCCTTGATGGCCTCTCCCCATCGACGGTACTCGTCCATGTAGAACTTGGTAAATTCGGTTGGAGTTGG
>Ga0307513_10006671_pt1 | contig 15059 bp, 15 predicted proteins | sample 15_EM_MG_FD_202174 | JGI IMG/M metagenome (GOLD analysis project Ga0307513, IMG submission 202174) | Populus trichocarpa ectomycorrhiza microbial communities from riparian zone in the Pacific Northwest, United States - 15_EM | ecosystem: Host-associated > Plants > Roots > Unclassified | place... | reverse complement strand
TACTTTTCTGTCTCCCCCTTCACAACGGAACATGGGCTGCATTCGCCCTGCGACACCAGGCTTCATAGTCACCTTGGTTGCCACTGCACTTCTGGCAGTGGTTTCCTTCTGTGTCCCATACTTCAAGTCCGTTTACTTCCTCAAAGCCACCATCTCTGTCAGTGGGCACAATGGGACCATCACATTTGGGACTTTGGGATATTGTCTGGAGTTATCCAATGGTACAACCTGTTCAACTCCCTCGATTGGCTACCAGCTGGGTAAGCGCTTCCGTTTTCTCCCACCGTGTGTCGAATCGACTTTTTTTTTCCCCCCAAGACATTAATGGATTGGTCGGGAATAAACTACCCATTGAAATTCCCCAAGTCGCTGTCAAATGGATCACTTACGCTCTATTCCTCCATGTCATCGCACTTGCAGGTGCCGGAATTTCTGCAATCTTTGGTTTATTGGCCCACGTCCGCGAAATGTCCATGGCATGTTGCAGCACATTTATCTCAGGTTTCGCCGCCGTTGTCGCCATGTTTGCTTTCATATTTGATCTTATTCTATTCTTTGTCGCGAAAGCGCGCATTAACGCTGTTGGCACAGCCCAAATGGGAAATGCAATTTGGTTGACACTGGCAGCATGGCTATTATTATTCTTCAGTGGATGCTTCTACACCCTCGGCAGATGTTGCATCCAAAAACGACCAAGAGCGCCTGGAGGAAAAGGGAGCAAGTGGAGATCGGGGAACGATCCAGAAGGTGGACCCGACAAGGATTACGCCGAGCAGGTGCGCTTGGATGCTGTCAAAGCCGAGGCAGATCGCAAGGCTAGACAACAAAAGGCCGAGGGCGGTCTTCCAGCCTTTTACGAGACGCAACCTCTCACTGGTCGAGTAGAGGGTAATCATGTTTATGTGGATGGGGATGGCAGTGAGAGTCAAGCAAATTTGCCTACATCCGAGGCTCCACCTACCGGGCGTCAACATGCATACACCGGCGGATATGTTCAAGGGGCTCCTGGTACTCGGACTATGGACGATTATTACTCTCCGTCCCCTTCGAGCCCACCCCCCAACACCTACCCACCCCAGGATATTCGACGACAAGCAAGTGGGTACGCTCCTTCAACTTACACAGCCAATGTACCACACAGTCCTGTTGCCCAACACTCGCTGCCTCCCCAAGGTGCTGCTTATGGATCGACACCATATCCATACAATTCTCCTTTGACAACATCTCCTCCCTCAAATCAATATCTCGCACTTCCAGGACAGTACCCTCAAGACGCATACGGCCGAGATTATGGTCACTCCGCAGGCGGAACTTCTTGTATGTTCCTTTCTTTCCTTATTACGGCATGATGTCAATTTCAATTTATTTTGCAGACCATACAGCTTCATCTCATGAGCAACAACCTTCTGGGTACACTCAATACGACTCTTACCCTTCGCAGCAAAACACCCGCTACACCGAACCATCGTTTAACCCCGATACCTACAATAACACCGCAGCAGTAAATCCCCCGATATCGTCGGCCACAAATTATGGTGCAATGCCAAACCCATACTACAGCTCCGCCTCACCGCCTCCGCCACAGCCAAATCAACATGGTCGCAGCTATACGCTAGGCGGCGATGGCTATGGTGGCAGCTCCGTGCCTCCTTTACAAGAGTACAACACTTCATATGGATACGGGGCACCAGCACATACACAAAGCCCTCCTCCTATCAACACGAATGTGGGGTACGCCCAAACACCACAACAGACGAGTCCGGTGAGGGGTCCTCGGGCGCAGCCCGCGCCAATACACGAAGACTCGCCACCTGGATATGAGACAGGGACATCTGGTGTAACCGGAAATTGGGGCAAGCAGTAATGACCATCCAGGAGGTTTTCACTCTAGATTCTTGCTTGATGTTGTGATCCCACTTTAGTACACCCTCGTGTAATACCCCTAACGAACCCATATTTATTTCATGTACAAGAGAATGGACTTGTTTATTTGATATTTTTTGATCTGCAATAATTCGCCACGATCAAGTGCAAATCGGGTTAGGCCGCTCCTTCAAGGCAAGAGAAGGTGTGGCCAGCGAATACATCCTGGCTCACTAGAGCCCAAACCCAAACCAACAAGTTGGCGATGACGGTGTTTTCCTCGCTAGCAGGTTTGTATTTTAATCTCAAGAAACCAACCATCGACATTCGTATTATGTTCCATTTTCAGGCCAGAAGAAATTTGTCCTCGCCGAGATCCTCCTGCATTTCTTACTGATGCGCAGAGTAGGCAGAGAATGACCTTCAGCCCCACCTTGGTGGCGCATATGAAAAGTGGATTCTACATTATGATTGGACATGTCTGAAACTTGGATCCACCGCATCTATTCCCATGCTGTACATCCCTTACTAATGCGCAACATTTGCACGGCTATGATGACCCGGCCTTTGCGGTGGTCCTTTCGACAAAAATAATGATAGAAAATCATGGACAAGGTCAGCGGCCGCGATTCCCGTAATTTCAGCTAGAAAACTCGGTTCAGGTCATTATCCTTTGACGTTGTTATGATGTGAAAAATCACCGTTATCATACGCCGGAGCGACCTCCACGATATCAGCCCCGCTGGAAATGGAATAAAGCTATCGCACAGTCTGACAAGTGATATTGAACTCACACAAAGTTTAAACCTGCGAGACCTCGGATGATCCTCTTGAGCTCTCGTGTGGTCCATCCCCCTGCTTCGGGTGTACCAGCTAGCCATAGTTTAGATGAAGCATGTCAGTGAAAATAGTAACGAATTCTCACTGGCAGGTGCAAGGCCAGGATCTTTACCAAATGTCAGTTGCACGTTTACTTCTAATCGTTATATATCTTCTCACCGATAACATCGATATCAAGGCTATTTTTGAGGACGCTTATCAGGACAGCGTCCTACAGGTTGTACGGAATCGTAAACACACCTGAGATAAACAGGACTATCCCCGATACGGTTTCTAATCTTGCGGATAATCGCGGGGATTCCCAAGTCATCGATATCATCTGTCGAAATGACCTGGAACCCGACTGTATCATCGTTGTCGAGATCCTCTACGCCCTTAAGTGGACGATCATTAATACTTATAACCATGCGAATGATCAGGCACCTCCTTACGGCAAGCTTGCAGCGGATCCCACCGTGGATACTATTGTTGGCTAATAAACCCTCCTCTTGCGCGAGGTAAAAAAAGGTTCCATGGGTAACTCTGGATTGTTCTGTCGTTTGGCCTGGGTACCCACCCCAGGTATCCTACGAAAGAATGTCACAGGGCTCATTTCGGAAATGGACTATCACAAACCAGATGGGCATCGAAGTGTATCACAGAGATAGGACCATAAACCTTGTGCAACGAGCGCAAGATGGGCAGTACCTGGAAGCAAAAACTCAGAATGCAATAAATTCGACAACGACACGGTGATGCGGACAATTGTGTGATCGCCCCCAAGGCTATTATAAATTACTTGAGCAGCGGTTCCAATAGATATCTGAGAAAATACATTACCTGACGATACGAGGATGTTCTTGGCCATCTTTTGCAAACAAACTGGTGATCGGATGGACACCATCACCTCGTGCCACTTTTCTCGCAAGAAGTGTCGAGTAGGCTACTTCTATTTGGTCCACGGCAAGGGCATTATCAAAAGGACTGATAGGTACCTTGGTATGGAGTTAGGATAGGTCAAGGTGAGAAGTCCAATGAAGCGCACATCGCCGCAATCAATAATTTTGTGACCAAGTTCATAAGGATTATTTGCCCAAGAAAGCGTGTATCCCCTAGCTTCGCGCTGCCTGCGACTCCCTGAACGTATAGCAAAAGGACCAAAACGAGCTCTAAACCAGAAAAAAATGCAGTGAGCTTTGCCAGTGGATCGCCTGATAGGATATAAGTACCCAGGTCTGTAGGTGACTGCGGTATCAAATGGTAGGCCAATAACCGCTATATCAAAGCTAGCAGCCTCGTTTTCCAGGCAGCGAAAATATGGAAGGTGCGAGAAAGACAGTGGGCCAGAGAAACTTTGGTCGAACTGCGTTCCATACTTTTCTGCCCAAGTTGGATCCGATAAGGTGGAATGCACCTGTTGAACCTTCTCTTGGGCAAAGGGGGATTGTTGAGAATGTTTGGATGCATCTGCGTGATGAGCCTTTGCCACAAGAAAGAAAGCACCCAGTGTGGCGAGAATTTTGACCAAGTAAAACATATCTTGCAGGTTGTGGTATAATCACGGTCCAGAGATGGGAAACGTCCATCCGTGCCATGTGGGTCTGTTGAAGGACCGGATCCTACTCGGGTCACTTCAAGCGTTGAAATGTCAAAAGATTTTACTGTATTTCCAATTGCATTCAAGCTGTATTAATTGTGGATGTACAAACAACAATTCCAACATAAAGTACAAATAAACGAAAGAGCGGTGTATATAGAAAGGACTAAGCTGGTCTTGTACGAATAGGATTAATAGAATGAACGCGAACTTGAAAGCAAATGAGAGTTCTAGCAATGAAATTACCAGTCGTGGTATGTATACTCGAGGAACCTAGACAGTTTGTCAAAAATGCAAAACTTGAGAACTAAGTATGTAAACCACAGAAGCCATGCTGCATGGCGCGCGGGTATTGTTTCGCCCAAGCGCAAGTTGTGCTCGGCATCAAGTAAATCCAGATTGAAGCTTTATTTCCTGGGAAACGCGTCGAAAACGCAAACGGAGCGTCGATGAATACACGTCATGAAACTTGAGTGTCCGGACTGGGAGAGAGAGTTTTCTAAGAATCGTGCGGACTTCGTCTATGTGAATAGAGGCTGAGGTAAGATTGCGATATGCGTGTGGGTGCAGTGTGCGAAAGAAAACTTGAGTGAGAGGCAAAGAGAGAGGGTCACTATGGACAAATATGAGGGGCATAGAAACCCGAGATGCTGAGAGGCAATAAAAAAACAGGGAATGAAACCCAAATACAATGGATGGAGCGTAGAGTGAAAGTTGGGTCGTGTAAAGGGTTGAAGATCGATGGAGGGAGAAGGTCGAAAGTTGAAAACAATGCAAGATGAGGAGGATGGGGGACATGATCGTGACGAGAAAAATGCTGGGGGAACATGGAGAGAGTCCGAAATCATGGGCTCGGCGTTCTCGACGAGAACATCGAAACCAACGAATGCTCCTCCGCTTTGGTTGCTTCGAAAACGCGGATGGTGCGTACGTGTGTTAACTCGTCTCGTCGGTATTGTCCATTGAACGATTGGAAGGCATTGCTTCCCGAGTGCGTCGGTGTCTCAACCTGCTTGAGGGTAGATTGATCAAGAGAGAGAGGCGTGAGGTATGGGAGGGCATTATTCGGCTCATCATCGTAAGGATCTGGGATTGAGTCTGGCCAGTTAAGGCGCGTTCGTCGAAAACTGAAAAAGGATGACGGTGAAGATGTGAACTTCTATATTCAACAAATAAGACTCACGAATCATACTCGAAAAGAGCGTAATCAAGTTCAACCTCGTCGATTAAGCGCTTTCCTGATTCGTCCAAACACTTGGCTACATGTTCCGAGAGCGCAGCTTTGCACCCAAGAAGGGTGTGCATATGCTTGTTTCCATGGAATTCCAGCTCAACAGGGTCAACTGGAATATACGTCGACGGCCACACCAACAGACCAGGCGACTGTGTTGGGTGCCGAGGCTTCGCATGCATCGGACGACGTCGAGTGGAGGAAGCTGTCGCCGCAGCAAGAGCAGTGTAAGAGATACCTAGACGCCCAGCAGCTTTCGCGCTGAGAACAGGCATCTTCTCCCTCTCCGTTTGCGAAGGGGTACTTGGTCGAGCTGGAGGAGAGAACTCGTTTTTATCCTCAATCGGCGAACCAGGAGGAGGGACCGTCAAGCCTAAACGATCAGCAGCCTTCGAGTTCAAGGAAGACGGAAGGGGAGTCGAGGTCAATTCTGATCCAAAGCTTGAGCGCTGGGGTGAGCTTGAAGTGCCGACAACATCCTTCTTCTTGTCCTTTTTCTTCTTCTGTTGTTTTTCCCATTCGGATGAAACATAGGCCGTTCTCTTTGGAGAGTTTTCCTCCTCCAAGAAATCCTCCTCCTTCCAAGCTTCTAAGCCGATAGGCGAATCAGCGGGCGCGAGTTTGATTTGGAAGCTCTTCGTTTTTCCAGCCGCGCGCTTGCCAAACACGGTCTTCAACAAATCCACAACAAATTCGGATGGCCGGGGAGAGATTCCATAGTCCTTCTCCAACATCTTCTCGAAAACAGTTTCCAGGTCACGAGCATGAAATGCCTTTCGCCGCCAACCCTCCTGCTTTGACTCGCCGAATTCCGGGTCATAAGCCAAAGGTGGATCACGCTTGAAAACGGCCGGTTCACGAACAGCGGCATATTCTGGTGTTTTGGGAAGATAAGCAGTAATTGTGCGAACGGTAGTAGATTCTGAAAGCTGCGGTGTTTGCTTATCCTCGAACGAGGAGCGCTTCGATCCCTTTTCACTGATCAAAGTAGAATCTGAGTCAGCAGAATCTTCGCCCTGAACAGTTTCGTTGTCTTCGAGTTCGTCATAGGATGAGGACGACCTCTTAGAGGACGGTTCAGGATCTGTCGGTGGCTCTCCGTAAGGGAAGTAAAGCTGGTCGTCAATGATTTCCAGTCTGCCGTTACTGGAAAGAATTCGTTTGACTTCGGAAAGCAGCGAGTGCCAATACTTGTGAGGGATGCAATAGCCAAGGTTTGCCATCCTGATGTACTCGAAGGATTTGTCGGCAAATGGTAATCTGAGAAGGCTATCCACAAATAATAAGATATAAGAAATTTTGATTAGGAGGGGTATGTAGCTCACAAATTGTATTGAAGAAATTGCACATTTTCGGTCGTTTTGACCTCCGGAAGTGTGACATCTACGATGTCCAGCCCAGTGATTTGAGATTTCTTCCAGGAATTTGCGGTATGTAACAGCCAATACCCTGGTCCACAACCCAGATCCAACACAGTTCTGGGTGATTCATTCGCGTAATCATGAAACGAGGGCGACCCTTTGCTCAGGCGTTGAAGGAGAAGCTCGGAATAACGATCACTGAAAAAAAAAAAAAAAAAAAAAAAACAAGAGAAAAAAGAAAGAAAAGGGTGAGAACTGTGTGGGAAAGCAAAAAAGTTGAATATATGCACTTTTCGAGAGCGTTGGTGTTCTTGATTGAAGATAAATGCAGACGCATGCTGTATCTCTTTGCCCAAAGGGTCTTTGGGACGAAATCCTCGGCTGCGTCTTGGTTGACGATTGTGGATTCCTTGAAGGAAACTGCTTTGCCTAAGGATGACCTGTGCCGGTTATTTGCCTTTGAGAACGCGCTTATGACAGGCGAGGTATCAAGGGGAGGCGTTGAAGGTTCCAAACCAACCGAAACAAGGGTCTCAGATGTCGAAAACAAGGAGGCCATTGACCTCTTCTTCTGGACAAAGTGGAGAGCGGGGGTGGGACGGGAGCCCGATGAAGGCGGCCTTTGTACATCGGTTGTTTTGGGTTTAACCGGTGCAGCAACCTTGGGGGTTGCAAGTTTACCGTGCTTTGGTGAGACCCGGGGTGCATCCTTCTTAGTCATGAAGTGGAGCCCCATGTTCGATAAAGCGTGCAAGCCACCGACCGAAGCAGAGCGCTTGAGGAAGCGAGCCTCCTTGTCGGGAATGTCTATATAAGGCGACTCAGTGTAAAGCGTCGAGAACGGCCTATAATGACTCCGTGCAGGCGGGGATGGGGAAGTCTGAAAGCGCTGCTGGATGGGCGTTGGGGAAGGAGGGAAAAGGTCATAGGAGACTGACACCATTGTAGCCATGACTGATTTAAAGGGAACTGAATGTGTCCTGGCGGGCCCTTTGTCAATGCGGGCCACAACGTAGATGGCTTTTTTGACAATGGATGAGTGGATGAGAGAAAGGGAGGAGAAAGACCGAGGTATCTCGTCGGTATGTATGCCATACTATCGGAGGGATCCATGAGCGGTGTGTTCTCCGAGATTTAATTCCCTTCTTCCGTTTTTGGAAACCCCTTTCAACCCGGCCCGCAGGGGAACTGACAAGCATCCGTCAAAAAAATTGATCAAGACAGCTACATACATCTCCTGTTTTACAAATAACGTTGGTTTTATCCTTAATCGTCGTCTTTCTTCGGAGGAGGCCCACATGGTTGGAGCATACGCTGAACTTAAATTATATCAGTAAGCCAACAACCAATGCTCGCGAACAAACCTCTGTCATCTCAAACTTCACCCTTCCAATCGCCTCTCCGTCTGCAATGGCAAGGAAGGAGGTCAATATGGGGTGTCCCACAACCGAGGATAACGTATCTCGGTGCTGGTGGGCAAGCCATTCACTTCAAACGAGTTTCCATAAATACTTGCAACGGAATCTATAACCTGGGTGGAACTGCTTACTATTTTGACAAATCGGCATGCCCTTCATTTTCATCAGTCCGACTCCATGAGCGGAGCAAAATGGGCTCACCAGTACCAGTATACCGCGCATGCACTATACGATGCGTTAGTTCAACGCACAATTAGCAAAAAAAAAAAAAACACTCACAGTGTTCTAATTGCGTGTTGGCAGTATACCTGAGTTCAGAAGACTGTAATAAAGGACGCAAACTAGTTAGATTTCGCCGAATCCAGCGAGAACGACATGACTGACCATCACCAAGGAACGTGTTGACAAGTGTTGGTTTCGGAGGGGCGTCAATGCCTTCCGTCACCGCTTTTAGAAATTTCCCGTATCGTCAAGAATGACCTCAGAAACCACAAAACTAAGAGCCAAACTAGCCGCCCTAACTTCCTCATTTGATGACCTAGAAATTCTGCTAGAGCCTTTGTTCTCCCAAACTCTCCTGGAGACGCTTGTCGGCCTTGAGCCGATCCAACAAGCAAAACTTCAAACGGTCTTGCCATACCTCGTGTACGACCTTATATTCAGTTCGTTTGCCCTTTCTTCCTACCTAATAGCAATCTAAATCGTGTTGCTTTTTACTTGCTTCCTTTGTATGAATTATTTTTCCCTCTGCGGATTGATATCCTTCCCTTTCAAAAGTCTACCTAAAGTCAAGAGGAATAGACCCCAAATCGCACCCTGTCATCCCTGAACTGGTGCGCTAATTATATGCGCCTTTCATAACCTGCGATCTTCATTTTTTGAATTACTAGGATAGAATACGGCAGTACTTTGAGAAGATCTCAAACGCGGAGAACCCACCAGCCAGTATGCACCTTCCCACCTGATGCCCCGTTTCTCCTCCTCACATGTTCCTTTAGAACGCACAGAAATAGACAAAGCCGCGGCTACGCGCTTCATCAAACACGCCATCGCCCAAGCACAATGGAAGAAGACCGCCGCTGAAGAGTCCCAAGACGCGAACGATGCCGACACTGACGGGCAGAACAAACAAATCCCCTCTCCTCGCGTCCCCGTTAAAGTAACGCAAAAGATGCGTGAACGCGAAGCGTATGAGAAGGAAATTAAAGAACGTGACGCGATGGAGAGTTCTGAGGGCGAGCTGGAGGTGTTCGATGGGGAGACCAAGGATGTCGTTGACGATACACACATGGACGTCGATATTGACCACAACCTGAAAGGCAAAGGAAAGGAAGTCACTCCCACAACGGAGGGTTTACCGTTGAGCAAAAACAAACGACGGAGACCTCCCATCGACCCATTCGCAGGTAAACTTACCATGCTGCCACAAACTACTCGCATATTAATCAATGAAACAGGATATGGAGACGACATCGAGGCACCCAGTACATCAGCTGGTTTCAAAAAGGCCAGGTCCTCGAGCCCTCTTCTTCCCTCGACCCAGGATGCGGAACAAAAGTCTTCGAGTCACACACCAGCCATCTCCCGGCGGAACACCCCATTAGAAAACTCAAAAGCGAATAAAAAGAAGAAAAAGACGAAAAGAACTAGTCAAGCTCGGCACTAGTTACAAAAATGCGGTTTACACGATCTTCTATATAGCGACACACGACGAGATGGGGTGATATAACAATACAAATTCGTGGAGAAATTCAGGGCCCGCTTTACGAATGGTCGAGCTACTAAATGGATGTCAGATACCAAAGATGAAAAACGAAACGACGAAGAACGAAACTATGGTAAGAGAGTACATACATATATACATTTACAAAAAGATGGTCGATGAAAGAAATGTACAGAGGTCATTTGCAATTTGGGAAAACAATGATAAATGAGTACAGGGCCTGTTGTAAAGCTATTAAGTTCGGATCTGGAGAGCGGGAATACAGAACGGGGGAAAAAAAAAAAAGAAAGCAACATTGTTAGCAGTCGAGAAGGGACGGTGAACTGCTAAGGGGCACCAAGATAGATCGAAGGAATGGCCTACATGGTCCTACAGCCATCGTTATTCAGTTCAGGAAGAATGACGGGAGAATTGTTTCCTTGGCCAATAGTTCTCGTTCCAAACCTACGTCCACCAGGTGACCACCACCTGGCAGAACGTCCAACGACCAGAGCTTCATAATCAGTCGAACTAGCCGACGAGTCGCTCCCAGTTCGCCTTGTCGTAAGGTTGCGGCGCTTCTCCTTCGACGCCTTAACCGCATCCACAGTCTGCCAAGAATAAAAGGTTTTCACCACCACTCGATATTCATCGCACTCGTCCTGGCCGATCTTCAATTCCTCGTCGTTGTCGTCGCGAGCATCAAGGTACATGAGCTCACGTGCTCCATACGCACGCCAACCCAGACGCGGCCTGGTCACAGATGACAACTCCCTCACGAGGCTCTCGCTGATCCCTCGACAGTCGATAGCAACGACCTTGGTGTCTGGTATTCTGCGCTGTCGGCTGAGGCACACGAACTCCTTGAGAACCGCGGCCCCCATACGGGTGTTATCAGCCTCGAGGACTGTCAACTTTGTGCAATTGCGAATGAGAGAAAGAAGCGCGTCGTCGCTAATATTTGAGGCATATGAAATGTTGAGTTGTTGTAATGCATGCCCTGGCTGTTTCTCGTCATTGGAGTCGGAACACCGGGTCCCTGGTGTGGCGAGAGGGGATGGAGTGATGGTCGCGAGAAGTGCATCTGTAATATCAATAGCATCTTCCAGATCCAAACGCCGGATATATGGTGTTGTCGACAAGAGGCAGATGAGGCCTTCGTCCTTCAAATCAGCCCCCAGACCTGCCATCTCCAGAAATTCGAGCTTTGGGACCGAAAAGGCCAAGTTCGCACACGCCGTATCCGTTAACAGGATACAGGAAGAAAGAACTAAGTGTCGGAGCCGGGTGACGCGCCTCGTGAGCTTCCCTGCCTCGTTTGTATCACGGCCAAGGTCACGGGTTGACACAACGATGGTCCCCAAAGCATGCTGCTGGTCGATAGAACTGTCGCAGGCTACGAATGCCTCCACGGCCGAATTATGTAACTGGCGTATGTAGCTGAGATCCAACACCTCGATGTAAGGCGCTGCTCTCCCAAGGGCCTGCATCATGGAATCGGAGACGTGCTTAAGGCCGGATACATGAAGCTCCTTCAAAGGTAAATGTTCTTTCCGGAGAATCGCAGAGACTGTAAGAGCGGAAATTCCATTGCCATCCATATTGGGACATCGACTTAGATTAAGTGATAAGAGTTGAGGGCAAAAGTTGGCAATGATGTCGCATGTCGTGTTTGTGACTGCGCTGAGGCCTTTGAGCGAAAGGCTCTCCAGTGATTCCGAACGGACCAAAAGATGGTGCAAAGATCGAGTTGTCAAGGATGTGCAACCCTGGAGGTTGACTCTCGTAAGTTGGGTATGTGGGAGGGGGACATCTGGCACGGCCGGACACAGGTCATTCGTGATGTTTGCCATGGCGTCTGGGAGCAATTGAACGTGTCCAGCTAAATTCAAGCTCTTAATGAACGTTCCTGCAGATTTGATGAGTCGGACGATGATAGGTGGAGGAAGCCCAGGGAAAGACCGAAGGTCGAGATGTGTCCAAAGTTCTCCGTCAAAGACGAGAGATTGCCAGCCCTTCGACACCTATTTGAGGAGGTTAGTTAGCAGTTATCAGATATTTGGGCTCGAGGGGCATACTCTGCTCAATTTGAACAGCTCCCGAATTCCCTTGTCTCTGCCAATCCATCGGCTCTTCGACGATGTTGCCTTCGTCATTGTCAAACGACCTTCATGTATCGACCGCAAAAGATCCTCTTCGTGCAGCTCAACAAGTGCACGAAGAATGCGAAGCCGCAGTTCCTTCGCAAGAACAAGATCGAAATAGTTCAATACGATGATCGGAAGAGGCTGGAAGATATCCGTGGAATTGTTTGGGATAAAATCCAACGCAGACAATGGGCAGGGCGAAGACTTTGATCGCACTTTCCCTTTAAATAGAGTAAAGGTATTTGGTTTGAGGTCAACTCCTGGTTGGTCTCGGAGCGGCTTGGAGACAGTGTACCAGGCAGGTGGGTAGCTACCTGGTTCTCGTTCAAATGTCAGAAGATCCGATCTCGTTAACGCCGACGGTTCCGAAACCTGAGTGGTAACATCTAAAAGTAGTGAATTGGGATTATTGTCCTGTTTATCGAGAATAAGTTGTCGAGAAAGATTGCTGGGGGTCCGAGCTGGTCCAAACGCTGATTGCTGGTTATTTGTTGTTGGTACAGATCCAAGCAAAGAATGTGATTGAGATAAATTAGAAAGTGATTGCGAGCGTGTTATCTGGTGTGTTGATATACCTTGGAGGTCGGGTTCCGGCAACGGACTATGCGAGGGGGAAAGAATGGGATTTTCTCGGACATTACCCTCAGCCGCAGCAGTCAAGCTGCCATATGTCGGGGAAGGACTGTAAACGGTGCTATACGATGATGGTCCGGGGACCGAGAGAATGTCATGGCCGTAATTAAGCTCCATAGCAGAGAAAGATAGTGGGGGCAGGAAGGGGTAGGTTTCTTTCTCCTTGCCCTTGCCAGGGGAGGGCGAATGGAAAAGCGACGAGTTTTCATATAAGGTATGTAAGTCCTCCACATCGTCGATGGAAAGGCTGTGGTGTTGAAAACTATTATCAAGGTCAGAAGATAAGGTGGATGAAGGTGGGCTAGAAATCATGGTCGACGATGAACTCTCCAAAGCTCTGAGGCTCGAGGTGGGGGGAAAACTCGGAGGTGAGGCATCGAAAACGTCATGAACAATTGTTGACAATCGTATTGGCATCGGCATCGTCCTTTCTTTACCTTTGGCGACAACAGGCGAGGGACCTTCATTGGCGATGGCCAGCTCCTCAGATGTAAGAGATCCATCATGAGAAGGCATGGTGTGCGGTATACTAGCTACAACAAGGGACTTGTGCTGCTCCAGAGTGAATGCGGCGACGTGCATGGGCTGCTGTTCGTCGTACGGGTCAAATTGGAATAAAGTCTCCTCGTTATCGATGTCATGCGTATTGCTCATGGTATGCTGCTTTCGCGGCGAGGTCGTGGGCAATGGTGAGAGCTTAGATGGCAGTGATTCGGAAAGATATGAAATACAGGACGTGAAGAGAGAGCGATAAGATTTGATTCATACCGAGAGGGAGACGGAACGAGGCAGCTCTTGTCCCCTTCTCTGACGCAAGGCACGGGATCAATCACGGATCAACGCTTTTACCCCACACATGTAACTCGCTTTCATCAAATACAATACCAAGGGCTATAAAACATCTGCACAAAATCACCACAAACTACGTATCGTATGTTATGTATATATATAATAAAAATGTGAAAGAAAGAAAAAGTACGACAGCAACCCGAAGGGTAGACAAAACGACAGCAGGACGAAGCCATAATAGCACAAGTAAGATAAAGGGGCAAGGCGACTCTGGAGGGAATGATATGTATGCAAGCGGGAGGGGAATGGTCAGGGCACCTTAGGTGACCTTAGGGTTCTCCTTCGAGGTCTTCCAATTGGTGGTGGCGAGCTTGAATCTGCCCGACACGTAACGTTGTAAGCTTGGATGTGGGGAAAGGAGTACTGGGGTACGTACCTGTCTTTGTGTGCCATATCGGGTTCCGTCTCCTTCAGGCGAGTCATTTCCCGTTGCTATATGCGATAAAAAGTCAATTAGCGAGGTGACAACCACGACAAAAGTACAGTAAACATACCATGAATTTATTAAACACCGACAACTTCTTTTTGGAGCCTCCACCGGTGGACTTGGCTGGAATTGCAGTTCAAGTATCAACAACAATCGAGATAGGGAAAGCTCACTCTTTTTAGCGGGCTTTTCAGCAGCTACTTTGGCAGCGGATCTGGGAGCCATCGTCGTTGGATGAGGCAAAAAAATGTTGTGATGGAAAATAGTGAGGAACGCGTCGCTTTTTTTTCGCGTATGAACTAAGGAACCGCGACGGGAGAGTGCCTAAAGGAGGAAAATTAGAGGGGTTGAGGTGAAGAAATATGGGGAAAATGGGACTTGCGGGATAAAAAGCGAGGAAAAAGGAGGGAGACTGGCGGGCGGGAAAGTGGGTGAAAAGGAAAAAAGGTTCAGCGATGCATTTTGGTTCAAGTGACGGAACTTATACTTACGAGGGCATCCAAATGACAGGACTTCGATCGTTAAACTAGGACTCCGGTCACCGTTAACTTGTCATTTTCTGCCATCTACTCTTCTTTCTTTCACATATCCTGCCAAATAAAAGCACTATATCATCCGTAGGCAATATTTCTTGTTCGCTAGGAGACTTCGAACTCTATCCTTGCCTAGAAATCTGTTTATCTTGTGAGCACCGCGGAGTGGCAGGGGTCGTCCAGTGCTAGCCCACGTTGATTCCTGCCTCATTTTCTCATCACGGACAAAAATCCACCCTCCCTCTCAGCCATTCAGAATCCTGTCTCGTGTTCGTGTTCGAAATAGTTTACTAGGCTTGTCCTTCGGTATAGAGCCAAGGGGACGAGGGTAAACGGAGCTGCCAAACAAAACAAACGCGTCGCGTAATCCAGCCAGGAACGGATTGTGATCATTCATCCTTCTAAACAGAGAGTAGACTGCCTTTACCCATGTGGCCCTCCCTTGTCAGTGGTAAACTGACATCATGTCGGACCGCCGC
>Ga0307513_10006670_pt1 | contig 15060 bp, 17 predicted proteins | sample 15_EM_MG_FD_202174 | JGI IMG/M metagenome (GOLD analysis project Ga0307513, IMG submission 202174) | Populus trichocarpa ectomycorrhiza microbial communities from riparian zone in the Pacific Northwest, United States - 15_EM | ecosystem: Host-associated > Plants > Roots > Unclassified | place... | reverse complement strand
GAAAATTAAAACCTAGTTATTCTGAATATCTAAGACTTATACTATCCTTCTATCTATTTTATTATGTAATTCTTCCAGGGTTTTCAATTTTGTTATGCTTATGAAAAACCACACTTTATAAATAAAATAGGCAATCTTTAAACCACTCTATCAGAATAACAATTTATCACCAGGAAATAAAAACTAGATTTTCAGATTCTCTATATTTCAAAGTACCTGTGGCTTGATTCTCAGGGTGATATCTCATTTATTTGTTGTGATAATCAAATGTAGATTTGATTTTCCAATGGTTGCTATGGGTGAGCCGGACCCCTGTGATGAGCCACATCCCCGTAATGTACGTTATTGCTAACATAGTTGAAAGCTTAGGCAAACTACCAGTGCCATTGAGGCCCGAGCCCTGGCTGCCAAGACTGGATCCAACCAAGTAACGCCTGGCCCCACTTTCTCCTTTTTTCTTCTTACAATTTTGTTTTTTTTCTTTTTTTTCAAAACAAAAGGCAACAAATATAGATAAAAAATTAATAAAAACCCATGCGCTCCTCCCCTTCCCGCCCCCAAAAAAAGAGCGCAGGGGGGGAAGAAGGTGCCGTGGTGGATAATCGAACTGACTTTCTTTCTGTTATGTCTGGAAATTGCTTCTTGGCATGGGTTCAGATTTTCATGTTTCTTTACTGGTTTAGGGGCATGCACTTGAAGGGTGTGACATGATTCAGGGCGTTTTTTCTTTCTCACTCTTTACCGCCATTGAAATGGTGTATCCATACAAATTGTCCGACTTTTGTCGTCGTTCAGCTTGAGGTATAATAAAACCATCCAAAATTGAATTTTAAAAGCAAAAAGAACCAAAACAAGCGATACAAATGTAGAAATATTACAAAAAGGGAATTCTAAATAGATCTCCCCGATGCCCATTGAGATACTTGTAACAAAGACTTGAGCCAGGCTCGATCTTTTGTGATATTTGATCCTCTGAAAGGTTTTATCTCAAATCTAGCGATGGGTAGGGCGGAAGGGAACGGGACTGAAAGGGGACAGGTGAAGTGAGGGGCTGGTAAAAGCGAGAGGGGACAGGTATCGCAATATGAATCCTAGTTGAGGCCCGGAAAGAAGAAACGGTATGAACTCAATATTTGAAAGAGTTTCCTTATGGGAATCCATTTGCACACATCATGGGAGGCCTAAATGTCCGCGGCTAGTTTTGTATTGTAGGGTGCAAAGCAAATGCTTTTCTCGAACTCTATGGCTTGCACAATTGATGATTCAAATGACAGGTATTTCAAAGAAATGAATTGTGCCGACCCGAGTCTCTTTGCTCATCAGCCGAGCCGACTCGAGCCGGCTCGTGATATGCACTATTGAGGAGAACTTTGAGGCTAAGGCTACGGTGGGCATGGATGAGAATGAGGACGAGGAGGACGATGATGAGTAGATTGTTGATTCTTTCGGCAATAGAATTGATGGAAGGACAGAGGTGGTGATTGGGAGATTGTAATTTAGCTTTTTTCCATGCTCATTCCTTTGCTGACTGGGGGAAGAAGTGATGGGAAAGAGGCATTATTGAAATTCCTCTTGTTTGTAATTTTAATGGTTAAGCTTATAAACAGTGTCCCGCACCTTAGCGGTAAGTTAGACGCCAAACAATTAAAAAGATTCATAGCATTTGCCACATCAAAGAATCCCCCATAGCAAAGAGAGGAAAAAAACACAACCCCAATCACGTCTATCACTTTCCATCCCGAACACAGCTCTCGTCGTTGCTGCCTATCATAATTTAAGCAGCAGTCATATCAGATCACGGCCCCGGAGATCAGCCCCTACAATGCCATAAAAATACATTACGCTGCCGCATTTATCATAACCATATACTCCCCCCCCTCCTCGGTAACCTCCTGCAACTCACCCCCTTCCTCTAGTGTTCATCAAATCTCCTACCTTGATATGCCCTCCTGGTCCTTCCGTACGAACGGCTACCCCATACCCCTAAGAAAAGGTCTTTGCGATTCTGACTGCCGCATCCGTCGATAGGTTGAGGTTCGACTCCAGGAGGGCTTACTTGATCCACTTGGGCAATTAACTTCGCTTCCTTTCTTTCCCAACCGGCGGTCAGCAAGTAGCCTTATCCCGTAATCATCCCTCTTATGGAGGACACGGCCCAGGAATTGTGCTGTGTGGCTTGTGGTGTGGAAAGAGAGGAAGTAGTTTTCTTGGATCCGGTAGTTCTCGTGGAGGAATTTGAGGAGTACTTTTAGGATCCGGGATTGGGCGAAACGGGAAGAGGCTCTTGTGTACTGTAAATAATTGTTAATGGTGAGCGCCAGTCAACTGGAAGGCCTACCTACGCAGAACACGGTTCAACCGTAATGGTGGTCGAAATCAGTTCCTTCCGAGACTTCGCCACACGCGACACAGAGCATGACTGCACCTCTTCCGTTACGGCAGGCGGTTGGTTAGTTTTCTAGTGCCAGACCTTGACTATCGCGGGTTTATTCCCGGATTAACTTCTATTTCTAGACTTCGTCCAGAATTCCCTGCCAGACGTCAATCCAAGCCCGTGTTATGTAGGAATCAAGATAACCTACCATCCCTGGCCGCATACTCATAATGCTCTCTGTTTGCAGATAACTAGGAAAGAACGCAACCATCCCATCAGGCAAAATCTTAGATAATTCGACTAAAAGACTCCCGTAATTTCGGACGCCACTTGCAGCATTTCTGATCTGGAAGCATGTACTTGAGCACTAACCGCTACTTGGTTACTACTCCTAGTGACGATCCTTGGCAAGAAACTTCTTGGTGTAAGTGTCGTGGAATACGGCTCTTGAATGACGGTGTTGAACCGTAACATAATGGGACAAATCCCTAGGGAAGAGATGGTTCCCGAAGTGATGACAATTGAAGAGGACCTCTCAAAAACTACCTCGATAGAGATAGAAGCATCTAAACAAGTCAAGTGGAGAATTGGATTCGGCACAGTAGCTGTCTCAGACTTGAAAGGCTCAAGAATTAGCAAAGGCCCTTTCTCGTATGCCGCAACCAAGGTTGCAAACATTCACACCCCTCTTGTAGCAACTTGTAGTCCTCAATGTTGGCTAACTCTAAGGTTTGAACAGGCGAGGTCAAACATTCGGCATTGAGCCTATAATCTTATCCGACCAACATATCTTCTCCGGAAAGCTATTAGAAACCTCAACGACCTCTTGTCCACAAAAGCCAAGTCCCTCAAGTGCTGAAAAATGAAGAGGGTGTTTCTGAAATGACATGTAACATCTCCATTCTTGTCCTTACACAGTCAACCCTCATGTGTTCGTCCAGACGGAAGGTGCAAATATCTTGCGATACTCAACAGACCGTTTCAGAAATGCCAGGATGTGCTCAGCTCTTCTCATATTCCCAGGTATGATAGCGCCTCCTTCAACAAATCCTTAGGTAATACTTCTAAAAGTCAACCTCTAACCTTACTAGCATAAATTCTGTGATCTTACCTGGATTGGTCATGAAAGAATCTTCTGCAGCACTCCAGTTCCCGTGTCCCCGGATGTGTCGCATGTTGTAAGGTAAGAGTCTTCGGTCCCCCCATCAATGCCCCGCAAGCCTTCAACAAGTTTCTTATTATTCTTTTGTAGCTTCTCCGCATCCGTCGCCTTCACTTCGCTGATCCTCTTTTTCAAGATTCTGTGCACTCTAGCTGCCCGACGGAGCGGGTTATCCGTACGCTTTCTATTGCAATCCTGGACAAATAATTAATTCAAGTCACCCCCACAGCTCAAGACGCGAAAACCAACCAATATTATGCGCATTGCCAAAGACAACTATACAGTCTTTGGAAAGCTCTCTGGAAACCCTCCCGGCAGTCTTGGGATCCAACAGGTAAAGGTATGAGTAGATTGTGATATTGTAAAATGGCATCTAAGACAGTCGGTTAGCACAGAGCTCGGCCAGTCGGGCTCGACAGACAAACCATTTCCCCCAGCGGTAAAGTGAGGACACTGTGTATGCTTCTCCCCATACTTTAACATCCCATCTAGCGTATAAACACCAGGCGTAATACCAGAGAATTCGGCTAAAAGACTCCCGTAATTTCGCACGGCACTTGGTCCCTTTCTGATCTCGAAGCGTGTACTAACTGCTACTTGGCCACTGCCCCTTTGGGAATAAGACAACATTTTCCCTTAGTTGTATGTTGTGTCGGTCTTGCTAAACCCTACCTCCCGCGGGTTGTTGTGACCTCTTGGTAAACTAGACAATAAATCTGTTGGAAAGTTGACTAGACGATGAATTGCCTAAAAGCCTTGACAAGGATAAGATAAAGAACTGAAGCGCCTGAACGAATCGAGAAGTAAAGGAAACGTTGTTGATTGGCTAATTATTTCCGGTGTGGTTGTTCGTTAGTAGGCTAGAATACATGAGAGGCCGCTTATAAGGTAAAGTGCGTGCCCAAAGCTATCTACCAAAAAGAGTTTTTCTGTGGGTCCCAATCGGGATGCATGACCGCTCTGACTACCCACGTCCCAGGGCACACCGACTAACGACACGCGCTGCATGCAAACTCGTCCCTACTCCTGGCACTAACCGATAACAGATGAAGGACAGTTGGGTGAGTGTGAATGTTTTTGTATTATATCATACAAACCCAAAATAAAACAAGAAAAATAATTTGGTACGCATGTTATCATAGTTAGGGCAGGCGCTTTAGTGTACACTGTACAGTACATAGCACATCAAGCCCCCCAAACATTTATAAAAGCATTCAGCCCCAGTGTTGAAAAACATTTATTCAACTTTTGTTTACGTATTCCACACCATTATTAGCGCCCAGCATAGTGAGCCATCCACTCAAGTACTAGCTACTGTTTCAATCCGGACTCGGTTTAGCGCATCACATTGCCCAAACTTGCAGATCAGCTCGCTGTGCCGGACGCTCGCTATGAGGTGGAAGGGTCTAACCTTACTGTACACGTAGGAGGCACGGCGGAAATGGTTTGATAGATCGCTTTCCTTTATTCAAAAGGCTCCTAACGAGTTCCCCCCCGGTCCGTTCAATGGTAAAACAAGAACGCAAGGGGGTGGGCACTCTATTAATTTGTGATTTTTTTCTTGTTTTTCCTTTTCGTTGGGCCCTTCACTTTCCCCGGGTGGCACTCTATTCGGTTTGACGTGAGCCTGTGATAAAAAGAGCCTCATTTCCAGATCTCTTATCCGCCAAAGGTATGATACATCATTCGGTCTCGCTAGAACAATTATCTAAATATTCACATGAAGCCCTGAATCACCAAGCAAATACAAGACCCAGTGCCAGTGTATACATACAAACAGAAATCACTCTTCTCCAATGCTTATCATTACCCACCAGCCGCCCCCTTGCCAAAGCCCCCACTTTTAAACATGGATGAAAACAGAAGGGAGGTAAACCCGAGAAGCCGTATAACCCTACAATCCAGAGGAAGATATACTTCTTGTTTTTTGCGGTAAAGAAACACATTTTTATATTGATTTATTTACTATTTTCCTCCAGTTGCAGGAGTGGCGCTCGTGGCAGTAGTGTTTGTAGCAGCCGCGACTGGAGTGGGGGCAGTGGCTCCGAGATTGCGCTCCCCAACCTGTTGGATACTGGTAGATCGATCTGCGTTCCGATAGTGTTCGCCAAGTATCCCCCGAGTAGGACGTCCTGGATATGAGTGTTGATCATTCTCTCGAAGTCGGCGGGTGAGACTTTAGGTGCCAAACTAAGCGTGTTCATCAAGAACTTCCCAATAGCAACGGAGGCTTGGGTGTTGCCAGCCCCTAGTGCAGATGTCAGCATCTCCTCTCACTTCTACCCTAAGGGCGGGAAACATACGATGACTCTAGCCACATATTCACTAACTCTATCCAACATTTTCAGAACCTCCTCAAGCCCTTTCTCAAGTACGTGGATGACACCGAAAGCGGACGACATATAAGTCCTAATAGCGATGTCCTGACCGGAGGCTGTAGACATGGTAAGATGAACGGCGGGGTGGGGGAAGGTGCCATCACCATTAGAGGCATAAAAATTCTGGATAAGAGCGGTGAAAGGATTGAGCTCTAGTGAGGTCGCATACCTGAGTATATTAATTAGTATATTAATTAGCTATATTGAACGGCACCTAACACCTAAGAGCATCTATCCTGCTCAAACATACCATCCAATGAGGACCTCCTTAAGATTCGCTTTCAGATAGACCCCTAACACAGTCTTGTAGTAGTCCATATCTACCTCAAACTTCACCAGATCATCAATCAGTGTAATTTCCACAAAATGGGGATTTCTGGAGACCTACCTGTTCTTGACTCTCGTTATGCCCGATCGCAAAACAATTCCTAACCTGAACTTCAGCCCCATCCTCATTCCTTTCACCCAAAAGTGTTCCAATAACCCTCCCGATCGATATTCCTCCTTAACGAATGGTCCAAGACAGAGAAAGGGGCCTGAGCATTAACGACAACACTCAAAGGCGAGGTAGTGGCCTGGGCCGGTGAAACACTGACGACAGGAAGCGGTCAATCAAGATTGATGTATGAATCTTTGTCGGCCATGCTGGGTAACACCGCTTAGTGGGTAGCGATTATGGAGGGGGGGTGGCTGCGGGGTAGGTTGGCTGACTTAGACGAAATTGACTGATAGTGGGGCAATTTTCAGAGCCTCAACTCTTTTTTCTTCCCCCTATCGTGGGGAAGCTGGGTTGGCTTGGCAGGGCAAGCCCTTCTCCCCCCGTTACCCACCCTTACGACCCTTACTGGAACTTGACTTTTGATATTAGAGACCTACAGAACTTACTCCTTGTTCAATTCCCGCAAGGTTACTGACAAACAATCCTGTAACAAAATCAACAGAATTTTTACATGCCGCCCGGACCTAGAAGGCACGGCAGAGGCGGAGTGGGGTTTCAAAAAAGAGGAGGAAGCCCAGGAGGCACAGGCGGTAGATGTGGTCGAGGTGGTCGAGGTGGTCGTGGAGGGAGAGATCAAGGAAGAACCTCGATTAGAAATGAAAATCGACCAAAGAAGTACGTTTTTCCTGTCAACCGGCTCTAATATATGATCGCCCGACCCCTCTCTACCATTGGGGACCGCCCTGACAATGGCGCAATAGAATTCCGGAAGCTGAAGATCCCGATTCCAATCCCGAAACTTCAGATAATCCTAAACTGCGCGGTTGCAAAGACTCCAGGAAAGCCTTAGGTAGCGACGACCCCGAATCGCAATCAGAAGATGACATAGTAGCAGCAAAGCCTTACAACCTCCAACTCCAATCTCGGGTAACGAGAAATGAGTCTAGCGAACGTAATGCTAAATGCCGAAAACTTGAGCACACACAAACTGAAGAGGATGGGATCATCTTGGAAGACGGTGAAGATTTAGCAAATGAGCCCGAGGAAGAGGAAGAGACTAGATAGGTAAGCTCAGATAACGAAGATCCATCCGACCCATTTGAATCACATTTTGCGAGTCCCTCACCTTCTAGATTGGCTTCCATCTCCTCCGCTTCAAAAGGCGAATGGAAGGATACTAAGCTGCCTAAATCTAGACTACGTGGGAATACCTACTTATCCATTCCCGGAGGCTCAGAGCAAACCACGGGTGGAAGGATTGAAGGCCTAAAAGACCTGAATTTGAATAAGAAGATGGTTGCTGATGAGCTGACGCCGCTACAGAAGCCCTTAGGGGAACTTCTCTTCAATTATGTGGATGTGTTATATGGTGAACGAACACTAGGCAATGCTGAAGAGTTACTGAGGATGTATTTCCTGCATGCGGTAAATCATGTCCTAAGGTATGTTCCCACCCAAGCACCTGATCATCTTCATACCAATCAAAACTTAGGACCCGAGGCCGACTCCTAAAGAACAATGCTCTCCTAGCAAAGGCTACGGACAAGGAAATAGAGCTCAGAGATCAAGGCTTCACAAGGCCGAAAATCCTTTGCATAACTATCAACACGAAACGCTTGCGTGGAAGTAACAAATGCACCTGTCGGCATTCTACAATCATAGTAACAAGTTCATCCTCCCCAACACGTTGCCAACTATTCTAGCAAAACAAAAAACGCTTTCAAGATACATACTACACACCGCCAGATACCGAGCGGATTAGCCCCAACAAGCCTGAAGACCTCCGTGTTTTCTTTGGCGGAAACCACCACCGCCTCTTCAGGTTTGGCTTAAAATTAACCCCGAATACTCTCAAGTACTTTAGTCAATTCTACAACTCCGATATAATGTTCGCTTCACCGCTTAGGTTGCGTATGACTATCGGTGATGGGTCCGACAAAAAGCGCGACTACGATTTCCTCTCAAGTATAGAATTGGTGGTGGTGGATCAAGCCGACGCATTGCGTATGCAAAATTGGGATCACCTAGAGCATATCTTCAAACACCTCAATTTGATACCCAAGGACCCGCATGGTTGTGACTTTGGGCGCGTGCGAAACTGGGATTTAGACACTAATGCAAAATACTTTAGATGGACCTTCGTGCTCAGCGGGTTGGTGACACCGGAGATCATGAAGTTGATTAATCACAGTATGTTAAATGCTGCCAGGAAAGTGAAGACTCAAGCAGAGTATGCAAGGCCCATGATCGATTTGGCGGTTCAAGTTCGACAGGCAATGCCCCCTCCCGCTCCGGGCCCAACAGTTCCTCTTACTAACTATCATATTACAGACATTCACGAGAATAGATCCTCCAACCTCGGCCGCAGACCCAGACCCCCGCTTCGACTATTTCACAAAAGTAGTCCTACACTCACTCCCCCGAAACACCTCCCCAAGTATATTAATCTTCCTACCGAGTTACTTTAACTTTTTTCCGAATGCGGAACCACCTCCACAACACCCCTATCTCCGTCGGTGCCATCTCGGAAGAAACACCCGTCTCCTCCGTGGCACGCGCATTGTCACATTTCTTCACCGGCCGTCACTCGGTACTTTACAGTGGGCCAGCACACGACTTCCGCCGCTACATCTACAGAGTCACAACCGTAGTATTCTACGCGCTGACGGATAACTCTCTTTTCTACTGGGAAATCGCGGGTGGCTTTATTGGGCGGAGCATTGGCGACCGAAGGGTTACGGAGAAGACGAAAGTGCGTGTGATATTCTCAAAGTGAGATGCTGTAAGCTGGAGAGGGTCGTTGGTAGCAAGAGGGTCAGGGTTATGTGTATGGATAAAGGTTACACGTTTGAGTCTGTTTGATGGGCCACAGTGATTGTATGATGGATATTTAAAAGGGCTCTATATAATACTGTCACTTGATAATAGAGTAGGGTTGGTCAGGAGATCCTTCAATTTTGGACTCTTGGCAGAGTGTTGAATAATCTACACAAGTAGAACTAGATTCACAAGTCTTAGGCTCCCTTTCCCATCTCGCAACCCTCAACCGTAATTATTCGGAACTATCATAGCCCACGGGTAATTCCAGCAGTGCCCTCCTCCTCCGTTAAATCAAAACACCAAAAAAAACCCCACGAATGCCTAGAACCACCATCCCCCCTCCCAATTAGTCCTATTCACCCACCTCCATTCACTCAGCAAAACAAGAATCAATCCACTCACAGCCCTAATCACACAGCAAATACTAACGTAGGGCGACAGTCGCTCCCCGATACACACGAACCTCCAGAACATACGGAAGAAGCTGTAGTAGGCAAACAAGGTCAGATAGATGAGCCGGAGGGGGAGAAGAGAAAAGGAAGGGAGAAGAGAGACAGACACATTCTTATCCTTCCTCGAATCAACCATTCCAGGGACTGTCTGGCGGACATATACAGATTAATAGGAGGATTACTAGGAGTACGGCATCGAAGTGGAAGAGGGTGGACTGCATTTTTCATTTAGTTTTCTTTTTTGCCCAAGATAGCTGCTTCCGCAATGACTTTGTGTACCTTAAGCACTCAATTGCACTCTGCTTCCTCCTATTCTCTATGCTCTGCAACATCTTCTTCGCTATCATCCATACTCTTCTCACGATTGACTTGTGGCTCAACATTCTCAACCACAATTTCTCTAATGCCCGCATACATTCTAATCATCACGTCGCCATAAGATTGAACGTGGAATTGAGCGATCCTCCAAGCGGGAGCGGCTGTCTGGGTTTCGAGTATTGTCTGGAAGCTGTTGTCTGCGCCGCTTACGACGCCGATTGGATTGTGAGAGGTGAGGGCTGCGGTTACTGCTGGGTGGGTAGATTGCTCGATGTCTTCGTTGTTGAATTCAACAATTAGCGATGCTTGGATTGCTGTACAGCGAGCCGAGAGTTCTGACAGATTGAGTACCGTCGTGAGTGTTGCCGGGGTGTTTACGGATACCGAATCTGGGAATAGGGCAGCGATGCGAGAGGTGATTTCGGGGGTGTAGGAGGTGCTGCCTGAGAGGATTACCTAGATCGTGGTTAGAATTAGATTGCGGGTTATATATAGAATGACGAGACGAATCTCCCCAATGACCAATGAATATTCTCCACGAGCGGCCCAATTTGGTCCAACACCTTTGGGGTACTACAAGGCCAACTTTCTGAGAAGCGTCCAGCTCTTTAATCTGCCTGCCTGAATAGCAGGCAGAGTTAAAGGGCCAACTCATTTCTCATTATGGACTATGCTTGACTCTAGAGTTTGTCAGTTGATTATTCATTTAGGACAAATGCTTCCTCCATATAATTGTACAGAATGATTGCTATCACACATGCCTTAAACTTCATCCCAACTGGCTAAAACAAGTTTAAACAAGTCATCCCCAGCCCCACCTATGCCCACTCATAATCCCCCGCCATCTGCAAAATCAAATGCAATGGAGTCGCAAAGGCAATATTGTCCTGCAGGACCTTTCCAATCAGCAACCCTGATGCTTTGTTTTTCCCCCCTTGATTTGTTAACACACAGCCTCCAGAGTCGCCACTATTCCCAAAGGTTTCACCAGGAGGTCCAATGATGGCGATTTCATGGGTGGCCACTCCATTGTCCCAATGTTGTAGCATAACAGAATTAACCTCCCCACGAGTTGCCCCAGTTGTACGCCCGGCCTTTTCTACTTTTGCCCCCGGATACAGGTGCCCAATCTCGGAAATTCGTTCACCTTCATATACATTTTTACCATATCTCCATTATTGTCAACTAATTAGTGATTTTCAAACCAAGAGTAAGAAAAAGTAAAGGGAATTTACCTATGCGCATCACAACTAAATATGGAGTAATCGATCCTGGTTAGCCAGGAGGCCCTCGCGGAAAAAATCGGATAACCACTTCTTCCAAGCTCTTGGTCGTAGTGGTGTAAAAGGTTACTGTTGCTTTGGAACCGGGAACTAACAATGACTCCCAGGTTTGCTCCACTAAGAAGCCCAGTTTTGGGTTGAAAATGGTTGTTGGGATCGAGAAACTCAATACCAGTAGGACAATCATGAAATCGAGAGCGTTGTAACAGCCCAAGGACTTCACTCTCCTTTGTGGGATTTTCACCCATTCGATCGCTCGGCGGACAAAACTTTGTATAACGTACCAAGCGTGCGATCCTAGCTGTAACCTCAATAGTTGAAGGGGAGCATACAGGCATCCCAATCAGGCCTCCAGGAACACAATGTGCGGCAGTGATTCCATAGTGAATGCCCGGGCTGGATGTCCTTTTGAGGAACCCTCCAAAACTACCTGCACCAGCAATGCTTCCTACTCTCATATTAGATCATAATTCATTCACATAAAGTGCAACATTAGAGGGGTTTGTATACCCTCAATTCCAACCGAACATCCCTCCAAGGTCAATTGTGCTAGCTCAACGACCGACCCCAGAGCCCATGGGGTGTCCAAATTATTCATGGCAAGAACATAGTCATTCCGGATCATGATCGGTATGTCGTGAGGGGTAGTGGGTAGAACAATCTCACGCTCGTCATATTCTGGAATCCCAAAAATAAAGGTTGGAACAGTTGGTCCTCCATACTGATTGACACCAGCAAGGATACCGTAGGCATCCTGCTTGTCCAATACCTGGAGGACCCCAGTAATATACTCTGAGACCTCCGCTAGGTCAAATTCGATGGTTGGCGGAAGAGCTGTGATCCTCGGTCCACCTAGCCCTGTATCCATCTTCACCTTCGTTGACTTGACCTGACCGTAACTTTGCGTATTTTTATTTGCACTGCGTGCGTACTCCCTGTTCTGCTCTCATTTAATTAGTCTCTGTCCTAAACCAATTTGCCTAAGATTATAGGAAGTAGATGCCCATTAACCCTGACACATACCATAAGGTCTTAAAGACCTGTGGTACGACACCTGGGTCCATGAGAGCGGTGCAGGGGGGGAGTGGGGGGTAAATCAGGGTATTATCTAATTTAAAAAAAGTGAGTGAGCCAAAATCAATATCCAACCAGAATGCGATAGCCAATTGCCTGAAATATACTTACAACTATGGCTGAAAAAGGGGAAAGGATGTTACGGGAAAACAGTGAGAACAGTGTGTGGGATTCCAAGCAAGTGTTGGAGTTGAGGGTGATGTTGAAGCTGAGGGTGATGGAATCGTATGTTTGATAGCCACCAAATTCAGGCTGCTGCGGCATCTGTGGCTCTTGGTATTTGTGACTGTTTTCTCCACCAAATTCCTTGCAGTAGGGCTCGCCCGCAACTTCATTGCTGTGGGAACCGCGTGATGCAAAGTTAGCTTTTTTTTTTTTTTTTTTGAGCACACACCAAATTTAGACCGTCCAGCGTGAATATACCAACCAGCACGCCCCCCCACCACAACGAATCACCCAAAAGGACGCATCACGCCTACCCTATTGCCTAACGATCTATTGATCGAACCCTTCCTCTGGCGGTGGAAACAAGACTCCTCTCTTCTTCCCCCCATCCCTCCATCCTCTACCACGTCCCCTCCTTTCTTTACCGCCAGTCCCCCAATACTAACTATCCCTGACCACAACAGTTTGCCTGAGGTCGCGCGTATCCACGCGCACTCTCCACCCATCCAGTAACTCGTTCATGTTACCTAGCATGAACGGCGGTAGCAACTTTTCGGCGATGCGTACCGCTTCGGCGGATAGGTAGACCGATAAGTCCTGCTCTGCCGGATCTCTGAATGCCCAGGGCGCGGCGTGCTGGAGGTTCTTGACTTTCTGGAATACCGTAATTAGTTACAGCTGGGCGAATGGGAAGTGGGGAATGACTAGAACTATCATAATATCCTTTAACACCAGGTTTAGGATGTAGATCTTCCGATTCCTCCGCTGTTTGGGGAGGAGTCTTTTGTAGGAAGCTGTGATGCACTTGGTCTTCCAGGGAGGGGGGGGTTCTGTCAGGTCGAATTCGACGCTGCGTTTGAAGGCCCTTGCTAAGTCGAACTCCCACCCGCGGATGTTGCCAGCTAGCTTTCCCAGGCCGTTTACACAGCCTAATTAACAATGCGCACCCCGCAGTCGCAGTAGACTGTGACGCCCCTTGCTGAAGGAGGTAGAAGCGCATGGCATTTATGACGCATTCGGATAGCGAGGGGGAGGATTTGGTGGCGTTGCCGGCGCTCTTGCTCATTTTGCGGCGGTTCATGGTCTACCTGTAGTGTGTGTGTTAGGATGTGGGGGGGCAAGGGGGAAAGGATTACGGCCCAATCATATAGAATCACTCACCCCACCTGGACACTTTCGCTTGTTTATTTCCTGCTGAGTGATGCCGCATGAGCAGGCTTGGAAAGGCGATTCTTTTTTTCTTCATGGCACCCCAGGCGCAAAGGAATACATAGTAATAAACTCCTGACAATACCCACATAAGATCTCACACGCAGATTAAAGGCAAAGGCTTCAATCCGGGTGAGAGCTTTTTGATGTTTGTTCTGCGAGGATAACGTGACTTAATTCATACACGGCGCAAGACAGTTAAAGAAATGGAAATGGAAATGAAACTCCTCCCCTCTCAATAAAAGACCACTAATCCGGCAATTATCGTGCATCGTGCATCGCTTCATCGGTAGACAAACGTAAACAAGATACTTCCTCTTCCCTCCAAATATCCTCTTTACTGTACGGAAAAAATAAATAGGAATCCCCCATTTTGTACTACATTTGGGAAAAAGCGGAAGTGATGAGAAAAAGAAAAAGAAAAATACACAGGTCCGCCTGTAAGAGAAAGTGAAAGAAAAGAAAAGAAAATCCTATTCAGAAATAGGTAATAGTTGTTTGAAGGAAGCAGGAAAAACCGTATGAAAACCACAGAAAAACAACAGTACTCCACCTCCCTCCGTATCCCTCACCCATTTCCGTTGTTTTCGGGAAATACAGCGGGGGTTTATAAACTTACTTGATGCACCTTATTGATGAGTGATGGTCCGCAGGGATGATGGACTGAATCTGGATCCAGGGTGTGCTGTGGTATAGATCAGATTCTCACGGTTAATGGAACGTGAGCTGTTCCCTTTTGGGTTTTTTCTTCGATCGAAGTGTGTTGGAAATCACGGTTGCATGGCCTTGATAGTTTCGGTCAAGGTTGGAGGGGGCGGGCACTCTACCGGTATTAATTCATGATTCTTTTCATTTTTTTTCTTTCATTGGGCCCTTTTCTTTCCCCGGGTGGCACTATGCCCCGAAGGGTTTGACGCGAGCTAGTGATAAAAAGAGCCTCATTTCCCGATCTCTTATTTGCCGAAGGTTTCCGATCCGGTCACAGCACATCATTCGGTCTCGCTGTTGATGTGTGTTCGCCGGGACCAGAAAAGAAGCTTAATTTTCTAAGGAAGCGGAGAGCGTGCTATTTATGCTCCGCAACAAGAACACATATCCACTTCAAGAAAACAAAGGAAGACAAAAGAAAAATCTAATGCGCATAGAGTTACATCAATGATTGACTGATTGAGCAGAGAAATAAATGAAAAGATCCAAAACAGATGAATGGAGCTTAAACTCTGACGGCATTGAAGTGAAACTAGTATGAACTAGGAAGTACAGTTCTGTCTAATAAGTTTCCGTACGGTCCATAGCAACGGCAAAAACCCACTGCCACCTTTTCATTTTTAAGGCCCCTGTCCTTAAAATATATAACATAATTATCAGTTAAGTTATAATTTAATC
>Ga0307513_10006669_pt1 | contig 15062 bp, 18 predicted proteins | sample 15_EM_MG_FD_202174 | JGI IMG/M metagenome (GOLD analysis project Ga0307513, IMG submission 202174) | Populus trichocarpa ectomycorrhiza microbial communities from riparian zone in the Pacific Northwest, United States - 15_EM | ecosystem: Host-associated > Plants > Roots > Unclassified | place... | reverse complement strand
AGATTCTGGCGCAGGACGCCCAGCAGTGCGCCATGCCTCTCCTCGGCCCATCGAACATGCAACCTCTTGGCTCAGTGCAGACTATTCCTTCGAGTCGAAATTTCCTTCGCCCGCAAGCTCGTCACCCTTTGAACCGTCCAGGAACACTCTGGCTCGACGAGAATGCAAAGGAGAACACCCCCTCCTCCCCACCCACTCATCCCAACAAGCTGGGAATAGGCCCTCGTGCTTCCCTCTCGTCGAAAAATCACCAACACATCACTCCCCGACTCAACGAGAACTCCTATCGCCCACCCCGCACACCCTTAGGCAATGTGACAAACTCCAACGTCCGCATGGGAGTTCCTGCAGCTCCAGCACGCCCTACTATGTCGGAATGTACCATCAAGGCGGCCCATCCTTCGAGGAGTGAACTGAGTGAATTGGCCAATTTCCTCAAGTCGACTGGGCCGGAGGACTTCGCCCGTCGAGATCCCAGACTCGGTACTTCAGGAGGGTCGATGGTGTTCGTCGATGTTCCGATGAATGAGGACAAGTCTGCTTCAAAGGCCCTTGTCGACACCGTGAGCAGGGAACGCCTGGCAAACCGTAAGAAGAATACCGGAAGGTGGTTGAAGAAGGCTGTTGGTATGTTATGGGGAGGGCCTCACAAAGGGGAATCCAAGGAGGAGCATGCGTGAGCCCAGATATAGCTGCGGTTTCTGCATTGGACTGACGTCCTCGCCCAGGGCGAAAGGGTGCATTAAACCACCGGCATCTACCGCAGTTCCTAAAACCCCCGATACACCAATACAGAACACCTTTATTGGGAAGACTCCCCTTGCCGTCTTTGGTCGCAACGCCGTCATCAGGCCATTGAACTCTCCTGATCGAGAGCCCTCGTACGTTCATCATCTCTTTACACCGCTACGAGATCCTCCATTAAAGCCTCCTTCGGGTATTCTCCATTGTGCGGTCCTGCGCCCTGCTTAGGGTATCCGAATCACCTCTCTTCTTCGACGATGCGCCTCGTCTCCCACCACTAGTTGATGCGATCCTGTCTCCGGGTGGAACAGAGCGTCCAGTAGCGATATCGTCCCTGAGGGATTTGAAGGACACTCTACTTTATATGAGCACTGAGGCTGCAGCACGGTCTCGTTCCCTACGGCGCTCGAATAGCGAAGAGAGCTTTTCCGATATCCTTCCGGCTGTGGATGCGATGGGGACAGTCAACTTTGGTAATCGGCGGCCCGTTGAGGAAGGAAGAGGTTCCGAAATCGATAGTATGTCGGTATACTCCACAGACTCTGGAGTCGTTCTAGCCGAGGAGGCGGAAGACGAGAAAAGGGTGGTGGATAGTCTGGTCTTCGACAAGAATCACCTACCTACTGGCCTCTTGCTGAACGTGGAATCTCCGCCTACTTCCAGTCTACCAGAGTCCGCGGCTGAGGTGAGCCGCGACCGATTTTGGTGATGTCTCATTCCTGTCGTTTCCATATTGATCCCCAATCAACAGGTTTTCACTCCTAAACCTGCGACCCAACCACCCCCAGACTCGACCTCGACTTCAAAACCCACTCGCGACGTACAACTTCCCGATGATGGTTACCAAGCTCCCCTTCGTCCCCTGGATGATGTAACAAACAATTCTGACGGTGAAGTGGTGGCGTTTCCTTCCTATCCGGCTTCACAGCGCAGAAGGGAGCGAACCAGTATTGCCGGCATCTGTAAGGAGACCGGAAAGCAGTATTTCTTCGTCGAATTCATGGGCCTCTTCTTCCCCATGCCCCCAACCTACGCCTCTCCGAAGATCGAATACGAAGAAGCTACTGCTCCGGAGCGAGACGTCTCCAAGCTGGCCCGTGACTTGACGAGGAAAGAGGATGAGAAGCGCTTTGTCACTTTGTTCGAAGAGGCGGACGAGGTGTTGAGAGAGATACGGATAGAGGACACGGAGGATGGATTTGGGGAGTATTTCGCGGCGAATCCGGACTCGACTTGGGCCACCACATCAAGCGTAGTAAATAACAATCCCACGGGATTGTCAAGGTCGTTCAACTCGTCATCTTCGTTGGCTACGCCTGGAGTCTCATCGACCTATACCACCAGCACCTCGTCGGACGGGCTACTTCCAGACGAAAACGATCCTGGTTCCACTTGCTGGTCGCCTCCATTGGCTGGAGCGACGCGGATAAGAATTGTGCCGGCAACGCCTTCACCAACATTTGGCGGATTCGGCACAGACGCATTGCGCAAACCCAAGTCTCCGTCACGATTCCGCCCGTTATCAACTCCTCTGGAGAGAGAGGAAGGCCCGACGGACGTCAGACATATTGGGCTGCGGATTGGCAGTGTATGAAGCACCCTTGCCGAGGAAGAATCAGAACGGTGTCTCGAAACGGCTTTTTTGGGACTGAACAACGCAATTTACCTCGTCAGGGTGGAAACTATGAGGATAGGTGTATCCTTCATTCCATTTGGCTCCTCCACCGCGGACGACCCGCATTATTAATGGTGTACTTGTAGCGCTAGTTGAGGCTAAATCTAGTATTCATTGCGGTCTATTTATTGATATCAATGGAGGTGAGAGTCGTATGCCGCCATACGAGAAACCGAGAAACTTTTATAACTGCGTCTGAGCGGCAGTCGAAAGGATCACATCTGCCGCGGAATGAGCTCGGATTTCCAAGCTCCTGAGGGATGCAGATGGCCGCCATCGCACAAAGGATAGGTTCGCCTCCGACGAGGGTCTGTCCACGTTTTACAGACCCTAGTGGACCACCTGTGGAGCGGAATTTGCCAGAACTAGGGACTAAGAGGGGCTCTTCAACACTGCTTATTCATCACTATCAGAAAGGCGTATATCGATCTCCTGGGACGGGCACAATCACGCTTGCGGGGCTTGACAGCAAATTCTCAGAGGAGAATATCGAAAGAGGCACAAGGGTTACAACCAAGAACAATCTAGTTTTGGAATAGCAAACGACTCCAATAATGACTGTAACGACACTACGATAACACCGCGTTGGGCACGCTTTCTGCATGGGACGTAAAACTTGAGCTTGTCTCGGCCGCAAACTCACCTGTGACCGCCGAAATTCTCGCCCGTGCGATATTGGTAGGAAGCCGGATAATCTGCGCCCCCATTGCAGGGACGCTTGGTGCCGGCTCCTGCCGGGGAATTTATGGTAGTTGCTAGCTAGAGAACACCAGTACTAGAGTGGATAAGTGGTCCTCCATTCGATTCGGATGAGATGGGCGTTGTCCAGAGTCAAACGGGGGACGAGCAGCATATGCTGAGCCTGATGCGTTCTCGCCGCCTTTGTGATCATTCCGTCCCGGGGGCAAAGTCTTTTTATACTTCGCGAGGTTTTGGTGATACATCCTCATAACTGTGAAGGCTAAAGGGACCCAGTAAAATAATAATTACATGCTCCGAACAGATACCAGTCCTCTCTGCGCCTGAGGGGGTCCTAGTGATGTGACGGCCACGATTGGTGTGCAGTATGAACTCCCTCCATTCTTCTATGTAATAGATATCACCCACCACACACCGCCTACTGGATAAATGCACCACAATCCATCCACACCGGGAAGTGTACCCTACAGATCATACTTGTAACCCCTATACTCACATTTTGCCCCCTCTTCCATATCCTCTGCGCACAGACTCGTAGGCCGCTGGTCAGCTGGTGTCTTGGTCCCGTAATGTGTATCTGTGACCACGTAAAAATGCAAATATGTGGGTGTCCATCGATAGTTGGTGACTGAGATAACGTGTGACAGGAACAAAGGTAAATGGTCGTCTGTTGATGGGCAAGTCGTTGAAGCGACGCCATCCGCTCATATACCGAGTTTTAGGAGGTGTGTGGAGCAAGTAAGACGAAGCCGATGAATTTGAGGCCCGCGCAGCTCTCCTGAAAAGCACAGGAGACGCCGAAGACACACAGTGAGGCTTGTGACTAACGAACTGGAAAGCACATAAACCGCGACTAGAAGGAAAAGTGAGGGCTTAACGCACTTACTTTTCATATGAAAGACAGTACTTCTTCATATAGGTGTGCAACAGGCTGTGACATCTACAAAAAAGGAACATAACAATAAGAGCTAGAAGAAATATCACAACATTCAATTGAAGCCATCGATCGTGGACTTCTGCAGCTCAGCGAGGTCGGGTGTGAGCCTGAGCAAGGCCTAGAGCCTCGCACAATGAGCAGAAATCCTCTCAGTACGTACACACTCATGTTATAGTTGTATGTCGGAGCTAATATTTTCAATTCCATGATTTGTCTGGATTTCTGAATGTCACATATCATGTGCATACCCTCGCTTCACTGTCATTACTTACAACGCAATTCAGCTAGGCGGTTTTTATCCTGGCTTGCCGTCCACCGACCACACATCACCCTTCATGAGGAATCTTTCCTGCGAGGATACCGCCATCCCCATATCACCAAACCTGTGGGGGGAATTGAATATGTGCGCCACTTGTCGATATTCACTTTAATATTTCGCCTGTCAACGTTCGCCTGATTGCTCGCAGTGCGCGCTTGAACTTCACCCGTGTTCGACGATGCAAATTCAGACATGCTCTTTGGCTCCCCGTTCAACCCCCGCATTTCAATTTTTGCTGTAGCTGGTGGAAAATTCCCTTTAATGCCAGCTTTTGATGCCAGCTATTTGTCAGCTTTTGGATTCCTTCACCTTAGTGCACACCTTGCCTGTAGCGCCAACCATTCCTTTTTAGATAAATGATCCAGAGCTCTCATGTACCTTCACACGGATCGAAGCCATGACACTCGTATCCTTCCCTCTCCCGATCGAGAACCCACACCCCTTTGGTATCCTTGGGTGAGCCGGGAGGTTTGCATGAACCAGCCACAAGGCGGAGTTATCAGGAGAACGTGGAGGAAACCAACTATACTGGAGAGCGTGAAGGCTCAAGCCAGCTGATGCTCGATCTTGCGTCAATATAAAATCTTGTGCGGTTATATAGCGTTATTAGCTCAACTTTTTCCATTGTGCGGCGCTACATGTCTGAGTACTCCCCCATACAGACTAGTGGCCTCTGCACGTCTGGATTTACAAGGATAGGAAACCCGAAGGTAGCCGAAGAGACGCATAGGTATCGAATTGATTTCTGGTGGCGAGGATGGAGCAACTATTAGAGAGTACAAAAGCCATAAGCGAAGAAGACGAACTATGACAGAGGCTAATAATACATCACTGAACGGCCAACTCTCTTATATGACCCAAATTGGTCATGTATTTTACGAAAAATGGATACAGAGCACACGACGAAACCCTAAATAACCGAAATTCCCCCAAAGACCGCAACGGATCCATTTGCCTATCACGGCAAGTCTATAGGGAGCTGAACTCTATCGTCTTCGTTACCCTTGAGGTCACAGAACTGGGTCAATACTGTGTAATAACTGTCTGAGAGACCGACTGTGACAACTCACGAGTAAGGAAAATAATTAAACCCATTGCTCCAACCCCAGTTCCTCCTTCGGACTTTCCCGTATATCCTCCATAACTTTCTCGTAGTCCGGACCAGGGAGTCGATACTTGTTCGAACGGTGGCGGTGGCGGCGTCCATGCACGGACCCCGTCTTACTGCGTGAGAGACCCGGAGGTACAGGGGTAATGTGAATCCTGATTACTGGATGCCATCTTGACGGTGGGGACGGTGGTAAAGGAGGCTCGAGACCAGCTTTCGTGAATATTGCGTGGAGGCGTTTGCACGGACGAAACTTGCTATCATGGCCATGGGACTTGTAAGGATAAACGATCACGAGGAAAGCGAGGAGGAAAACGACCAATAAGGGGGCGCAGAACGAGTACGTGTGAAGCGGCCGAGCGAACGAGAAGGAAACATCTGGGGAGGGAGGGAGACGGGATTGGGTGTTATCTACGAGAACGCAGCGTTAGAGCGGACTATTATATACAGCGGACGTAATGGGCGGTACTCACTGGAGGACACTGGCAGCGATTGAAAGACACTACCAGGATAGCTATTGGCGAAGGCAAGAGATGCAGCTAGCAAACCCATAGTTCCAGTCGTTAATATAAGGCTAACGGTCAGAAGTGGGAAAACGAGTGAGTTGAACGGGACTACGGGCTGCGGTGAGGGCTAGCGCACGAGTTCCTCGAATCAGGTCGAGGGACGGACTTATTAAGAGGAAAAAAATCTGGTTTGTTATTCAGCACGATCCGCAAAAGCGGCAGCAGGCGGCGGCATGCAGAGAAGATGACGATGATGTCAAGAGCATTCCCGCGGCTACGTATCCCTCGGCATGTCCCTCGGTGTTTCTTTCATGCGCGTGGTCTCGCGTGTTTATTCCTACATCCCTACCAGTTCCCTGACGTTCTTGCTCCCAACGATCCTCTCCAGTCTCATATAGTCGTATTTTGAATAAATCACCATCGTGGTTACATCTTCTGCGACCACTCCGTCGTCCAGGAACGGGAAGCTTAACAGCTCGGTGTAAAACTCGGCGTGATCGGGCGGCGCATAGAATATAACATTCCGCACACCTCGAATCTTGTACCTACCGTTGTATTGTGGTATATGTCATCCATGGTGAACCGCAAGTAAAGAGCCGTACGCACCGCCGGAAGAAATGAAACCGTTCGGTTACGAGCAGGAACTGCTTCATACCCGCGAAGAAGGCTTGTCGAGCTCGTGATATACTTTTGTTGTCTGAGTCCCTGTTCGCAATGGGGATCAGCATGGTCGATGCTGAGAGTGCAGGCAGGCGAGCCTCACTCCGAGAGGATGGCGAAAGTCACGTCGCCTCTTGCTTTGAGCCAATTTCGAACACGGCAGTAGTCAAAGTAAGATGGTATAAAGATCACGGTGTTGGCACTCTGCATGGCCGACTTCAGGAGCTCAGGAAACGTCTGCCGGAAATTACAGCGTCAACTTGTTGAATGGATATTGCAACAGATCCGCTATCGGCTATTGCGTGGACCCACGTGCATAGTAAAGAACTCGAATCGCTTGTTGATTTCGTCTTTGGCGCTGATGCATTCGAATTTCATGAAGTTCTGGTGAGAGCGCTCAATACATATTATATTTACCACAAAAGGTCGACTACATACCTGCCGAGTACCTTCAGGTACCTGTACTGACGACCATACCACCTGAGTCCGGATCTTTCCCGCAACATTCTTCAACTCCTTATTGAAAAATGAGCGAGTTTCAGGCGTTTCGTACGATGAAAGTAGTATAGATTGTCGGAGATAGGATGCGCTGAACGAAGTTAGGATTCCTATGCACTTTTGATAGAAACACGCACCGTCCATCCAAGTACCAAGGCTTAATGCGAGAGAAGTCGGAGTCGTGAGATTCTTTTGGTAAGAGGTTGAGGTGCGAAATGACGAGCTATCAAGGATATGTGAGATTGTTTCAACAAAGGGTGAAGTCGATCCATTTCACCTGCAGATGGCTCCAGTTCTGCATGGTCAATACATCCAATTGATCCACCACGAGGATCTCGATAGACGAAAGGAAGTCCCCATGTCTCCAAAAACGAGAGTAAGTAATCGGCCTTCGGGCAAATCACCAAAGGGACAATTACTTTTCCTTCTCAATAACCTGTTTCAATCCCAACGGACTAGCCACGATAATGTCACTTGAATAAAAATCCGAAAACAGCTTTATGGTCTTCCGCGTAACCTTGACGCCCACCCGAAAACTATCATCAATATTCCCCTTGAAATTTTCCACATGGTCGTCAGGATATGTTCCATAGGAGGCAACAAGGAGCTTATCCGTCGCTCCAGCCGGGAGGGTGAACTCGGTATCGAAGCGCAACCGGTTTTCGACTTGGTGTGACCGCAGTTGTTCCAAGAGGGCGGTTATCCAAGCGTGCGCGAAGGAGCGGAAGGGAAGGAGGATCAGGACTGAAGGACGTGTGAAACCTTGATCGAGCAGCGTTGTGGGCTCCGGTTGGAGCGCGGATTCCTTAGCACTTGAGAGTCGTTCGTTGTTTTTTAGGACTCGTCGACGGATTCTGGTAAGAGGTCCAGGTACATCGTGTGTAATAGAGTACCAATTATGGTACGAGACCTACTTGAGAATGTGGTTGAGGCAGTGGAGGGTGATCGCTTGCCGTGAGGGTTGTCGTGACTTGATATCCATCTTCGTCCAGTATAAGTCTTGGTAGGACGACACTGCTATGAGGAGGTCACGTTGAACGGTATAATCTGCGGTGGGAATTAGTCCCACCCGCAGCCTCGCGTGATTTAAGACCTGGCCTTTTGAGGACTTCCAGACAGACGCCTGCTTCTCCAGCTTTTCGACCAGCTATTTTCGATGGTCAAATAGATTACTGAATATTATGGACCCCCGACGCACTGCGACTTTTGCACCCACGGTGTCTTCGTTGACGCCTTCTGGAATTTGCAAGACTGCAGAACCCAGTTTGCCACAGAATCGACTAGAAGTTTTCCACTGCCTCTCTTCGACACTTCTTCGAGCGATGTCAGTAAGGTGCCTCGACGACGCGCCAAAGTGCGCATTGAACGGATCGTCTGAGCCTGGAACTGAGTCAATAAGGATTCGGTGCATAACAAATCTGGAGTGATGAAGTAAGGCAGTCCGTGAGGCTAGACAGTGCCCATCGAGTGGACATAGAGGCAGAACGCGAAGACGCCATGATGAAGGCAGGCCAATTTCCATACAGAAATTGACAAGTGCTAGACTGTAAGAGCGCCCCAAGTACCCATGATGGATCCATTTTGGAACTGAACCGACTGAACGAAGCAACAAAGCTAATCGCACTTTCTGCGTCCTTTTCGTCGTTGGCCATGACCATGGCACCCTCCTTCCCAACCTCCTTGGGTTCTCGCTCGGATTCTTTAGGTTCTTCCTCCATGTTTGGAACTACAACACGTTTTCCTCCCATTTTTTTGACAGGCGGAAGAGCTAGAGGGTAGTCGAAATCGCGTTTTCTCGTGCGAATCTTAGTGGCACTGGCATTCAAGAGCGTCAGGAGCTTGGTTGTCACCACATTATCGATCTCCGTGGCAGCCATTTCTGTGGTAGAGAACAAAGACCCAAATTCTTCCAATCGGCTGAAAACCACCAACTATGCAGATCTGGGTTTAGAACCGGAATATTCCTGATGTCCCAGCGAAGTGGCCTGATACCTTCCCTGGTGGCTTCAGTCTCGGAATTGATATGGGCACCATAACACATCCCACAGAGACTAGTTTAAATTAGAGGGTCCAATATACTACTTTCAGTCAGCGTCATTTTTGCCCCGCAGCCGCTCCAGCAGCATTTGAACCACATCCTTTCCCTTCTCCCGTCCCTGCGCGATTTCCTTCTCTGTGAGCACTGTCTTGGGTACTACTCCAGGTGGCCGTACTGTACGCAAAGGCCGCGCCTGTGCAGCTGCCATGGCCTTGTAGACCCTCACTACATACTCCTTCCACACCCGCCTAGCTGACTTCCAACCGAACGGGCCCGGCAAGAGGGCCATAGCGGGCATATCCCGCTTCGGATCTAGCTTGAACTCTTCACGCCCTCGCTCTGCTCTGGCACCACTTACCGTCAGTTGTGGCCTTGTGGTCGAATTGAGGGACTGGAATGGACAGACTCATCCTGCAGTATTCTGACAATTGCCTCCCAGACCTTTTCTACACCTCCACCACCAGGACTCCAGTAATCTATCTCTTCTCGGCTCAATTTCCCTAGAACATATTGCTCCAACGGGATTCCATTAGGTGGGTACCCAATCCCCAGCCGTATTCGATAGAAATCCGAGGTCCCCAGTGCGCTTATGACGGACCTTACGCCGTTGTGTCCACGAGCTGAACCTCCGAACCGCGGGGAAACCGTGCACGGCTTTTGGTCGATCGAGTCGTGCAAAACTATCGTACGGCGGTTGCGCGGATGAAAGGTTTGAGTGTTGTGAAGCTTTTCTTCGTATGTCTTTTTCACTGCACGTCCCGACTCGTTCATAAGGAGGTCTATGGGCGGTGGGATAAGGGTTGAAATTTAACGAAAAGAAACACGACACACTAGTCTTTGCAAATGTGAGTTTGAGGTTCGGACTTGCGGGCTGTGTGGGCACACTCGTTCGCGTTTCCGCGTGGTACGCGAGCACACGCGACTCATACCTAAGCTTGAGGTCAAATCGTGCGGCCAGGCCATCAAGGACGAGCTGTGCGACACTATTGGATTCTGCTTGTGAGTACCAGTAGATAGATGATGGAAAAGGAAAAGGACGCACCTGTGACGCGTTTTTGGATATGGTAAGTTTCCAAGTCCAAACACAAGCATCCTCCCGGGTCCACGCGCCTTCCAAACGTATTTGGACTTCTGTTGTACGATCTGCCGGAGACGAGGACGCCAAGGCGCAGAAATGCGCATAGGCTGCTGGGTCCAGAAAACAAAAGGGACGTTGAAGACGAAGAGGCTTACATCCCATCATGTATCTAAGCTCCTTCTGGAGTGTGTACTCCCTTATACGTGCTTAGGCTATCAGAAGGTCACTATTAGGGGTCCTCAAACACAATATCATCATTATCAGCGAAGGAAAACCTTACACTAACCAAAAAGAAGCACCAAGTGCAATCTATTACACAAATGTATATACCTTTGACCCCGAGACTCCCCAACGCACCACCAGCACTCCAGCCTCCGCATCGAAAGACTCGATCCCTCCCAAATTTCGATCGGCACTCCGGGTGAGATATCTCCATTCCTGAGGTGACGAATCTCCTGTCGCGTGCTTTTCGTTAATTTGATCGTTACGGGGGACATGAATGCATAGTTCCCGCCCGACCCTCATGGCCACGCCATGGCCGGTCCCGCTGTATGCCAGAAATACCGACTGAGGTTCCTTTAATGTGACTGGAATACAATGGTGTGTGTGCTTTAGAGATCCACGTCTCATCCTGAGTAGGTCATAGGGCGATTTTTTAGCTGTATCAGGAGGGCAAATTCGTCCTATCGCATGAAGGACCATAATAGACCTTCCCGAGTTTTCTACGCCCATAATACCAATCGAGAATTTCGTGACATTGGAGTATCGGTCGTGGGAGCCAGTGACTCGAAGCTGGGCGGTGGACCAGCAGCAGTCGTGCGTCACAGCAAGGTTGTAAATGCTTGCAATTCGAGAATTTTTGGCTCGAGGCTCGAGCATGGACGGATTGTGGAACGTGAGCACACGACCGATGCCGAGAAGCACGAGCGTGAAATCATCAACAACCGCGATATCTTGTATAAGTGACGGAAACTATGAGCAATAGTATCAGATTAATCTGCGATGTCAAGTTATACAAGGTGAATGGTACCTCAACCACGGATGAACGACCAATTCGCCATTTCCAGAGAAAAACGCCTGGTCTCGCGCCTTGTGGGGTAATCATCCAAACTACCCAGTCTCCGTAGATGCTAGGGGTGGACCTTTCGAGCCTTGCCGCCGGTAGCTCAGAGCCCCCGACAAAGTCGATTGCGATTCGCGTCGGCTGGCCCGCACCATTCGCCTCAACCGTAAGGAGTAACCCGAAGATTGAGATCCGGGCCAAAGGGAGAACATGAATAGCAGACCTATAACGATTTAATATTCAATCTTCCGCCAATGGATATTTGCTTACCCGTTCGGTGGCGGAAAGTACGGTGTAAGGGGTGGGTTATGAACCCGTGCATCTACAAGGAGGACCTGAGTTGGACTCAGGGAGTATGTTGACGGGTCACGGAAAACAATGTCAATCGGAACTGGACCACACGGAACGTCTCTTCTTGTTTGAAGATCCAAACACAACATTTCAGGAGCATTCGGATGGTCTAGTGAATTGTTCCAAAATCTAAAAAGCCAACGACTACCCGGAGTGTGATGGAACCGGCCATCGAACAGGAACGAACGGATGATGCGGGGCCCATGGGGTAATGCGACGTTGTGACGGCATTTTGACCACCTTACGACAGCTTGTCGCCATTCCGCGGCTGTGAGCTCGTCTCGCGGCGAAATTCGAGGGACATGCCCATCAGGGATGCAACTAGCGTTCGCCCAATATGATGAGTACTGAACAGAGACCGAATGTACCAGCTTGCAAGCCTGTTCAAATGGATGAATGGGTGTCAAGATAGCATGAGTGAATGAGTGAATGAGTGAATGAGTGACACACCTGAGAGAAGGAGAGAAGAGAGCAAGGTTCAAGGAACGAGGATATATACAGTAGCACATCATCACTCATAGTTTGGAACATGGTTCCGAAGGTAAGAAGTGAGGCTTCAGGACCATAGTGGCTGCTCTTATCAGGAATGGCGAGCACTAGCGACGGGTGTGGACGAGCACGCACGGGCCTCTCGGAAAGCTGTGCATGGGATGTGCGTGGGATGTGATACCCCCTTGTGATACGTGATACCCTCGAGAACGTGGTCCCACCTCTTGGTTGGTGGAACCTATGGTCGCCGCCATTTGTGCCTGACTTACAAGTGGGTGCAGGGCGATTCACAGTGCTTGTTCAATTTCAATCTTCTCGGCTTGATCCCCACTGGATCAATTCACTAAGATAGGGATATACAGAGATAGGAACGGATAGTAGAGATACAAGACACAGCTACATGCACGAGAGCTGGATACGAACGAAAAACCAAAGCACGCTACTCCAGACGCCTGGACTTAGTTCGAGGTGCATATCCTGGAGCACCATCAGCTTTCCCAGCCGAGATATCCATCCCAAGCTCGCCCGCCCCCAGGTTTAGCGAGCCGAGTGCCGCTCTTCGAGTATTAGACGAAACCTTAGCCTCTGAATCCGAGGGTGCGACTGCGGTTGCGCCAGTGGGTCTAGACCTGTTCTCCCTCGCTCCTCGCAGCCAGCCTCCTGTCCGGGGTTTGCTCGCCATCAGCTTGGAAGATCGAACAGGTTGTTCTCCTGACGTGAGCACAGAGGTTGGGTACACGGCCACTTTAGTCGTAGCCACTCTAGATCTCGGCCTAGACAGTGTACTCATCAAAGGCTCTTTGGAAGGTTGCACGTTTGAACCCAAGCCCTGGGGTATCCCAACATCCTCCTTGTTGTGAATTGAAGGTGCTGAGTACGTTTCCCCCCCTAATGAAAGAGCCGGTACTGCGGGAGGTATGCCCATGTTGACGACCCAAGCGGCATTTGCAGCTGTGATAGCGGCATCCCGATCTGATGTAGTCGTACTGGTAGTCCTTGTACGGCTGGGCGTAAAGCCGTTTCGAGGAACCGTCCCATCCCGAAGCATGGCACGACGTAGTCGAGAGGGGGTGGTACTCGCCGGCACGGGCACAGGAGGAAGACGCTCTTCGGGATTCGGGTCGAAATCGTCTGGTAACCTCCTCTTTCGACCAGCAGACCCGGGTGTCGAACTCTGCACTGGATGCTGAGGAGAGGCACTGTGCTCTCTTGAAGGTGGAAGTGGTACCTGGCCTGCTTCAGCCGAAATGGTGGGTGGAACGGTTTGAATCGGAGCGACCATATTGGATGGCTTGGTAGACTTTAGCTCTGATGCCGTGCTCGACGATGAGATGAGTCGAGTCGTTGAGCTAGCTGCCTGTCGACGTGCGGGCGCATTGCTGACACGTGAGAACATGGAAGGCGCAGATGAAATAGATGGAGCCTTGGTTGAATCAAGAGAAGTGGTTTGTTGTATTTGTGAGCTGAATGGTTGATAGATTTCCACGGATACAGTCCTTGAGCCCGCAGATTTGTTCACAATAGGTCTTGGCTCCAGCACGTCGTTAGTAGGCGCTGTAGGAACTGTGGATGGCCGAGCAGCCTGGGGTTCCTCAATGGCGCGGGTCGCATCTCGCAGTTTCCGGTTGAGATTATCCACTTTGTTGCTGAGCTTCCTTCGCTCCTGGAGCAATCTGAAGGGATGGTCAGCGAGCCATACAAATCCGCAGACAGCCCTACTCCATAATCCGGTCTTCCGCTTTATCAATTTCATTGCTCTTGTATTGGCACACATCTTCTAGTTGCCTGGCTTCCTCTTGCATCTGCTCGACTTGCCTCTCGAGTTGGATGACCTTAATGTCGGCTTCGGCATCGCGAACAGTAGTACTGGCAGCAGCGGACGCCGCTTGCTGTGCTTCGAATAAAGCCTCTTCGGAATGAGCGAGCTTCTTTCGAAGTTCATTCAACTGAGTTTGAAGGAGGGCAACATCGGACGATCTGCGTGTCTGAGTTAGCGAAGACATAAGAGAGGGTGAAAAGATGACATGCCTCGATTCGGCCATTTCCAAAGCCGCACGTTTTTCCGTCAACTCGGCTTCACACTGCTCAAATCGGGCCCGGACTTCCTTAAACTCCTCAAAAAGTGCAATATGCTTCGCCTCGAGAGTGTTGAATTCACCCTCCAACGAACTGTATGCCTGTCGTTCATCGTTGAGGATTGCCACCATCTCATCCAGTTCTTGATCTAGTCCCGAATGCCGTTGGATCTCTTCCTTCAGACGGCGAACCTCCGCTTGCAAGATGATGGCTCCTTCCTTCTCGGCCTCGAGTTGCCCCTTCAGTTCTACTTGATGGTTCTCCTCAGAAATGAGTCTTTCTTCCAGTTCCTTGGTTGCAAGGTTCTGTTGAGCGGCCTCCAAAGCGATCTTGAGCTCTTCAACTTCTCTTAGGAGCATTGCATGCTTTTCTTCCGCGGCTTTCCTCGCATCAAAGGCAGCAGTAGTGATAATTTCCGCCTTGGCTAGCCGGGTGTTGAGCGACTCGACGGCCTGCTCATGCCCCTTTACCATGTCTTTGCGCAGTTCCTCTGCAGCTTGAAGTCGGCTTTCAAGGTCGGCAACAAGCGTCTCGGGGGTCTTGAGCGAACCCCGAGCATTTTGCAACTGCTCGTCAATTTCCTCGCGCTCACGGCCAAGAGCATCAACGTTGGCGAGCTTGCTAAGGCTAGACAAGCGACGAGCCTCTCGTTCGCGAGACTGAACTTGCCGCGTCTGCTCCTCTAATGCCGCGCGGGTGGTCCTCATCTCCTCTCGTAGTTGCCCGACCATTGCGATAGCCATCCTACGCTTGCAAATCCCATCAAAGAGCACTTTCAGAACTTCTGGGATCTCCGAATCCCGTACGAGAAGCTCCTCGTC
>Ga0307513_10006668_pt1 | contig 15064 bp, 6 predicted proteins | sample 15_EM_MG_FD_202174 | JGI IMG/M metagenome (GOLD analysis project Ga0307513, IMG submission 202174) | Populus trichocarpa ectomycorrhiza microbial communities from riparian zone in the Pacific Northwest, United States - 15_EM | ecosystem: Host-associated > Plants > Roots > Unclassified | place... | reverse complement strand
GTTTTTTGGTTTTTTAAACCCCCCCCCCCCCCCCCCCCGAAAAAGCAAAAGAATCACCCAGAACCAACGTGGTAACTTGTTCAAGCACGACACAAAAGTTCTCCATAACATTCCTCTAAAAATGGACCCTTGCTCACGATGGCAGAATTTCCTCCAAAGGCACCTTGGGCATTGCGTTTTTTTTCCAACCATTGTCAGCGCAGTCGGACGAGTCGCCAGATGGTCGACTGCAACGGTGGGATATCACAGGATGTCTTTACCACCGGAGGAGAGTTAACCCATCAAAGACAAAACAACCATGGCTAGCTCTATAGTGCTCACTTTGGATGGCTAGAATTCCGCCTTGGCACAGTCTATTCATGAGAGATGCAGGAGCATTCATGGAATATCACTCGGCCTGAGCAAAATTAGAATAGAATATCAAGGCTGTCCCCGGATTTGGCCTTGACAGATAGTAGTGATCTAACCACTTACGTGGTCAAGACTCCTAACCCAATTCTCACAGCAGCCTATCATATCCTGAGACCCTACTATTGCGAACCAAAATAACACTGGGGGAATCTTATGTGGTAGTTTTGATATCGCAAGAAGAAATAAATCCCATAACCTAACCCTGTGGTCGATTCACTAGTGGGTGGAATGGTATTTCACGGTGTATTCCTTAGTTCTTCCCTGAGCAGACATAATGGGACCCTCAGTAGAGGTTGGAAGGTTCCTTCTTGCCTCCCATAGAGGGTTTTGGGTTGCGATTATGAAGTATTAGAGTTGAACAGAGTGGATAGCTGTCAGCGCTGGCGGACGAAGATGGATGTGGGAATTACCGGAAGCGGAGAGTGTAGTTGTTGACTATGGGAGATTATAGAACGTCTTTAGAGATGGCATTCCCGGTGCTTTGATGAGTTCTGGAGAGGGTTCTACGGCTATTCCACTCCTTAATTTTATTATGGAAGCATGAAGGTAAACGGAGGCATGCACGGAGAGGGATTGGCGGATGTGGGAAGCGGTGGAACTGTCAATATTATTTCTTTCGTTTCGCATTTTTTGTCTGGTCATGGAGATATCGGTGCCAACGATCTCGAGAGACAAGGGCAGCAGCAACCCTGCAATGCCTCCGCCGGTGGAAGTTAACTACAGTGTTCCCAACAGGCCAGGCCGATGGTAGGCCGGCCTATGAAAGCCTATCATGCATGATAGGTCCGAAGATTAGCGTTGAGAACTGATTACCTTAAGGGTATTCAACCCCCCCCACCACTCCTCTCTTTTGAGTTTATTATCTTTGATTTTTTTCCTCCTTAACTTCGACTATTACTTCTTAATTAATCACAAAACAAGTGATACTCAACCAACACAATAAAGTCTTAGAACTTTAGCTCCAGGCCCACGATATCATACAATGATTTCCCCCAATTTCGCAGGAACTACTGTAAATCCCCAAGCGAATAAAGTGAAACTGTTGTATTTTCGATGTTATTTTGTAAACAATTTACAGTCAACCTCTGTTATTGATATGCCTTCAAAATAGTCACCATCGTACTACACACAGTTGATTCACCAACAGCAACTCTTTTTCTACAATTAATTCAACTAATTAATTCACGACCTCTAGTGTTTTTTTTGTGTTTTCTTTGCTAATAAAGCGAAACCGTTCCTTTATTTTAATCATATTCGGTGATTGGGAAACATTTACCATGAATTTTGCGGTTGGCACAGAGCAGCCACTCGTGATGAGTGGGTTGGCCGAACCTGTGTAGTCCGGCCAGGCTATATAGGCACGGCTGGCCTACCAGGCAGCCTGGAAAAAGCCTATATGGCCTATAGCAGGGCCCGGCCCGGCCAGGCTCAGGCTTAAACAGGCCTGCAGGGTCGCACGAGGCTAGATCCGAGAATTTGGACTGGCCGGGCACGGCTTTACCGAAGCCTGGCCTGTCTGGCGCGTTGGGAACACTGATCATGATCGAGCCGAGCATCCATGATTTGATCGATTTGCTCAATCATAGGCCCTGCTCGATCGTGCTCAGCCCTCATCGAGTATACTCGAGCATCTAGAATCATGACTGATGACTCAACGAATCTTAGTGATTGGGTCATACGATGAACTTATATACAGGGAGTCTACCCGGACACTAGATACCAATTCTTTCGGCCAGACTTTACGCCGTTAGTTCCTTAACTATAATTCGAACTACCAACTTTGTCATAATATCACCACTCCCATCGTTTCGGGTCTATGGCAGCTCCCAATGAAGCTAGATCTGCCACAAATTACCATGATACACAACGGGTGGATATTAGGGTGGAGATCTGCTGTTTTTGTTATAAAACGAGTGTGAATACTTATAATCCCTATTGAATGAATATTTCACTCTCGATAGGCACAAAATGGATCATGCTCGGGCATGCCCCCCATTTTATACTCGATCATGATCGTATCGATGACTACTGCCGATCTCACCGAGCCCACCGTTGGGGAGTTTGTGTTACGACATACATCGGAAAGTCCTCGTGTTTATCATTCTGGTGGACTATGTGCTTGTTTCCAGCTTATGTTGCGCTATGTTGCTCACTGTTGTTCTAAGAATGCATACCATACACAAGGGCAACGTATGCATTCCTACCATCCGGTGGTTTCTCTATGTTCGCTTCTCCGTGTAGTTCCTAGCTTTCTCCCCTCTTTTGTTTGAAATTTGGCTGCTCATCACATGCATATATTCCCATGCCTGCTGGATGAGAAACGCAACTACTATCATCTGTTACACACCGTTGGTCCAGGACTGTTCCACTACTATTAGCTTCATACGATTCATGACATTGATCCTGCATAGTGATGGGCTCGATCATAAAACTTTGGTGTGCTCGAGCACGATTTATGCTTGAGCATAGGCTGAATTTTCTGCTGAAGCATGATCGTGCCCATCACTAATCCTGCAAATTCTGTACGACAAGATCAAGACCCAATCACACGACACTGAAACAGGAACATTTACAATAACCAAACAACAGCATTACCCTCGGCTTCATACACAACCTACGGCTGGGTGCATTATGATACCCTTGGCAATTCTGATCTAACCTCGGAACTCATTCATGAAAGAGGATGTCGCAACTACTGAGTGAGAGAAACCCATGAGAAAGATTGTGCATGCACCGGTAGCATGTCACGGAGGAAGGATAGGATATAAGGAAGCTTGTTTTTCCCTTGATTTGTTCATCATCAGTTCAGCGCATTTCGTTTCTGTCTGTCTTCGGCTTTTCTTATTCTTCACTTCTGGTTGATCACTTTCCGGTTGTCCATTCCTTTGATAATTTTTTTGTCTGAGCCGCACTGCCTTTTATATCTGCTATATACAAGCAACTTGAGTCAATCCGTATCTGAACTCCGAATTCGTCGCGCCTAAACCTTGTTATTAAATATCACTGCTTCTCCAGAAACAATTCGCAACAGTTTGCCATTGGGCGGTGTAAAGGCTCTCTTTACCGAGAGTCTTGTAGTCACAGAACGCCCAACGGGGTAAGGAATAAGGATTGTTGGTTGCATCTCGGCTGGGGGATTTGATGCTATCGAATCAATCGTTAGCAAAGTAGGGGTGATGGCGGAAAACAGGGTACTGCCCGATAAGGCCCCACGCTCCATGCTCATGTCCATAGCAGGGTACAAGTGAGGATCCGGTAAGGATGTTAAATTACTGTACTATCGGCTCACCTGTCATTCATGGTAACCAGTCACATCTCCTAGATACGGTCTTCGCATAATTGGCAATTACCTCAAGAATCCTCAAGCAGTTTACAATGCTTTTCCTCTCTAAATTGAATGTTCTATAGATAGTTTAACTTATAACTGGGGGGGGAGAGGGGGGAGAGGGGGGAGAGGGGGGAGAGAAGAAGGACCGTATAGGACAAAGAGAGGCAGAATTTATAGCAAGATGGAGGTATAATACCATGCGATAAAAGCAGCAACGAATAAAGTGAACATTTCTGGGGAGTAGAACCATCTCACCGGGCCGATTTGACTTCACGGCTCTTGGTAAATAGAAACTTATCATGCTCACGCCACTAAGTTGGATAGGAGGTTTCAGACAGCTCCAGTAAAATACACGTATATTTCCAGCCTTGGAGACCCATCGCTTACAACGAAGGATGCCCAAGGGCAACTTCTGTGTGCGATATGCTCTAAAATGGAAGAAATTTCAGTGGCTTCAATACAGTGGTGCTACCTAGGCCTCAAACCGCGCAGCAAGTCACCTTTTTATCAGGCTCTCGGAATCTTACCACCCTCTTCTCGCCGAACATATCTACATACTTGTGAGGCTTCAGCATCTCTACCACCCTCTTATGGTCATGCATCTTTGCCAACATGAGGGGAGTGCGATAGGAATTGTCTCGCCTGTTGGGTGTGACCTCTTCCCGCCCCAGTAGTACTTCCACCACCCCCTTATGTCCATTCCGGGCGGCATAAGCGAGCGGTGTTCTACCAACATTGTCTGGCCTGTCCGCGTTGACCCCTTCCCGCTCGAGTAGCATTTTCACCACTCCCTCATGTCCTCGCCCTGCAGCATGAGAAAGGGGCGTTCTGCCAGTCTTCCCGAGCCTATCGGCGTTGACCTCTTCCCGCATGAGTAGTAATTTCACCACTCCATCATGTCCATTCTCAGCGGCATAGGAGAGCGGAGTGCCGCCACTACCGTTAGGCCTATCGGGGTCGACCTCTTGCCGCTCGAGTAATATTTTCACAACCCCCTCATGTCCTTCCCCCGCGGCATACGAGAGCGGTGTGTTTCCAGTATTGCAAGGCCTGTCGGGGTTGACCTTTTCCCGCGTGAGCAGCAATTTCACCACACCATCATGTCCATTCTGTGCGGCATAAATGAGGGGTGTTCCACCGTTGTTGTCTGGCTTGTCGGGGTCGACCTCTTCCCGCTCGAGCAACATTTTCACCACTCCCTCATGTCCACAGGAGGCTGCAAATAAAAAGGGCGTTTGACCATTATTATCTAGTTTGTTGGGGTTGACCTCTTTTCGTCCAAGTAGTACCTTCACCACCTGGTCTTGACCAGCCCAAGCTGCATGCGTAAGCGGCGTTTGGCTGCAGTTGTCTGGCCTGTCAGGGTTGACCCCTTCTTGCATGAGTAGTACTTCCACCACTCCCCCATGTCCATTATCAGCGGCATACGAGAGCGGTGTTCTGCCAGCATTGTCTGGCCTATCGGGGGTTACCTCCTCCCGCCCAAGTAGTATTTTCACCACAGCCTCGTGCCCACAGGAGGCGGCAAATGATAGGGGTGTTCGGTCATCATTATCTGGTTTATCGGGGCACACCTCTTCCTGCCTAAGTAGTGCTTTCACCACTTCCTCATGTCCATTCTCAGCGGCATACGAGAGGGGAGTTGTGCCAGCATTGTCGGGCCTGTCTGGGGTTAGCTCTTCCCTCCCGAGTAGTATTTTCACCACCCCCTCATGTCCTTTCCCAGCAGCATAAAAGAGTGGTGTTGCGCCAACCTCGTCTGGCCTGTCGGGGTTGACCCCTTCCCGCTCGAGTAGCATTTTCACCACTCCCTGGTGACCTCCCCCCGCGGCATACGAGAGCGGTGTTCTGCCAGTATTGTCAAGTTTGTCGGGGATCACCTCTTCCCGCTGGAGTAGTATTTTCGCCACCACCTCGTGTCCGCAGGAGGCGGCAAATGAGAGTGGTGTTTGGCCATCCTTATCTAGTTTGTCGGGATTGACCTCTTCTCGTCCGAGCAGTAATTTCACCACCTCTTCTTTGCCCTCCCAAGCTGCATTCACGAGCGGTGTTGCGCCGTCATCATCTGGCTTGTCCGGGTTGACCTCTTCCCGCCCGAGTAGCATTTTCACCACTCCCTCATGACCTTTCCCAGCGGCATACAGGAGCGGTGTTCCACCGTCAATGTCTGGCCTGTCGGGATTGACATCTTCCCGCTTAAGGAGGATTTCTACCACTGCCTCATGTCCTTTCAAAGCGGCGTGCGCAAGGGGGGTATTGCCGTTAATATCGGGCCTGTCGGCTTCGACCCCATCCTGCTCAAGCAGCATTTTCACAACCTCATAATGCCCATTACGAGCGGCCCATAAAAGTGGTGTACACCCCACAAAATCGCCCTCGTTGATATCATAACATTCAGTCTCTATCAAAGCAGCTACAACCCCAACAATTCCGAAGAATGACCCGCTGTGCAGCCCATTGAACCGGAAACTTGTGCCGGAGTCTAGACGAAGCACTTGGCGTGCGTCTTCAAAAAGCAATTTAGTTGATATGTGGTCATCATATTCCTGAAACAGCTCCAGCGCAAGTGATGTTGCGTAGGCCGAAGGTCCTCTCTTCGCATGAACCCCCCAGTGTATTGAACAATATTCTAGAAAAGACGTGCCAAGTGCTGTGGCAGGTGTATCAGCTGGAATGGCCTTGACTTTTTGGGACTTCAGGTAGGTCAAGCAGGTCTCTGCTATCGTCGTGTGCGGTTCACCGAAAATATCGGGATTGGAGGAAAGATACTCCTGGAGTGTAAAGTGGATCAGTTGCACAGTCGATGCCTCTCGATCGACAGTGATAAGCCCCTGACAGCAGGCCTCTAGTGTGGTTATCGAAGGGATGTTGTTCCCATTGAAATCACTAGAACCCACCACGATTGCTAGCGCATGGCAGAGCTCATCCACTCTCAGCGGCCTCTCCGCATAACTGATCCACATCAAAGCCCCCATCCCGAGCCTCGATTTATTTCCACCCTGCAACTTGATCCGTTCGATAGTCGCGCCGTAGGCGTCTCCCAACCCCAGCCCATTTCTTATCTTATTAAGCCTTTCTCCTCTCTGATATATTGTCGGTTCCTGCAAGATTGCTTCGATATTTAAGGAAACCAATCGAAATCTGAATAATCTATTAGCGAGTACTATATAGGCTGAAATTCCGACCACTGTAGCCCATACGCACATTTCCGAAATATTTTCAGGAATCTTCTCCAGAATGCCTGCCTCCAGACTCTCATCCATAGCATCTGGTGTGTCGTCCTCATGTAACCTTGAACGAAGGTATCTAATGATATCATCTTTGGTGGGACTTATAGATACACTTACCACTGGCTGAGCAAGACCCTTTTCGACCTCACTCCGGATATGGGGCCTACCGGTCACGAATGTTCGAGTGTTGGGCGACTTCTCCAGGATCGTTTTTAGTGAATCAAGGAGTCTTACTCGTTGCACTCCGCTGCATTCATCCAGAGCATCGATGCAGATAAATGTGCGCTGTGAGTGTGTGACGGCCTGTAGCATTTTCATGATATCAGTGAGTTGGAGTCTCCGTCCGCTAATCGCATGTCTCTGTTCTTGAAAAGCACGCGATATTTCCTCCGGAATTCTTTCCATCCCGCTAACTATCTGTTTCAGCAAGGAACCCAGCATACTGGTTGCGGACTGACCCTCTCGGGCCTCAGAGTCAAAGTAGAAACATCCCACCGAAGTGTTTTTTCCTCTCGCCTGATCGCACAATCTGTCTACTACTAGGGAACTATCATCGCGGCTTGTCAGCACATGCTCACACTCTTTTTCCCTGGGGGACCAATCCTAGATACCTGATAAATGTCTTGCCCACCCCAGGATCTCCAAAACAAAATAGAATTGGATTATTGCCTTCACTTTCCCCACCCAATCCGCACCATCTCCTGAATTCCTCGGTTTGTATAAGCCATTCCCCGACATTATCAACACGACGCTCCTGAATCTCCTGATGCCGTATTCCTGGATCCAGGGATGATACCCAAGCTAGGGTTTGAGACCGATCGGCGACACTACATTTATCTAAAGAGTTCGTAGTGTTGCAGCAGTTATTACTATTGTTGATGATATATCGAACCATCTTCTGCTAGGCGTTCCGTCGTTGGAGGGGAGTTATTGAGTATGGTGAACAGGTGATATTCCTGGAAGCTGAGGAGCCGGGGTGTGTTGGTTTTAAAGCAGCGTTCCGAATACTGCGGTAGTCCAGCAGAACCAGTCGAATGCATGAAACCACGTCATTACGACTGCTGCTATGCGACCATTTTGGCGTAGCGCCGGTTTGCACCGACGGTTCCTGCCGGGATCTCGCGACCCGTCGCCCCCGAGAAATATAGTCGCAACTAGCTCGGAAAAATCAGAGCCTCAAAGACCATAACAGCGCAGGCACTGCTTTGGCGATAAAAAAGTGTGCCTTCACCCAGTTTTCTTCACAATATGCCCATTCTCAAAAGGCGCTAGCTCACTACAATAACACCAGAAAATGCAGCGATTTTCTAGCTCTGTTTGACATTGGTGTTCAAGAAATATCCTACAGATTCTGATTCTGAGTGCTAGAGCTCTAAGACAACCAAAAAAACTGCTAAGGTTGGAAGTTTTGTATGGGAGTTCTACACCACAATCGCATCCTCTCTCCTAGTGATCGACTGGGCAAGAGGAATTCTCAATTTTGTATGCTAGATGCGCCGTGGTTCCTTCATTCCATTATTTTTTGCAAACGAAATTCTTTGCACCGCATCGCGGTAGCTGGCTCAACTTGCGTATTTTGAATGGAAAACCAGGGGGGGATAGTTTCCTCCCGTTGCCAAGTTTACAGTGAATTGAAGCTAGCTGCAGAAATAATTCGCGGTCTGGGGTTTCCCACGGGGGATGGGCATATGCATAACTTCCAACCACCGATCTCGTACACCCATCCAAATCTTCACCCACAGGCAAAATACCTCCCTGGATTATACTTTCGAGAACTTTAGAACTCCCTGTCCAAACTGGTTGAGGAATTATTAAAAGAGCTATGGTTGGTAGATTAATCTTGGCACAATTTCTAAAAGACTTAGGGTGTTTTTAATTTCAACATCAGGATATTGCATGCCAAAGTAGCCAACAATTCTTTGATAACCTGTGAGCCCTTGGGAAGATATTTAAAAGATCCTCGGAGAATACCGTTGACTTTTGGATTTTATTCCGCTTTGAAATAGATTAAATGGAAAGTTACGGGTACCCCGGTTTGGGGGTATTACAGCCGATCCATAAAAGTGATTTTTGTCTGTCGCTTCGAACAGCACAGGTACTGCCCAGTATGTCTATGGGCTCTAAGGGAGATTCAAAGATCTCGTTGCCACAACCGACTAGGAGGCCTTACCAACCAGCCAAATCGGCCAATCGAGAGTGCGAAATTCCTCAATGCCCTTGCCCTACTTCCCACGTTCCGATCCTAATATCTCGTGAATTGCTTAGTAAATGTAGCGTCCATCGTAGGGATAATAAATTCGATGGATGGTGTCTTGTGTTCGCTTTAAGAACTTGCCGGTAATTAAAGTTTTGCTGTTCCTCGCTCCTGATACAACCATGACCATCAGATAAATTTTCTTAGCCAAGGCATCCGAAGATGAGACGTTCCGTAATAGGAGCAAACACACCGCCGCTACGAGTACCCGCGCTTCATCCAAGATTTGCCTTCCCCATTCTTCGTATACACCTGTCGGTAGTTTCTTTCTACCGAAAAGTTTTAATGTCTAAAAGACAGGTGGGGGGTCAACCACCTAGCAGCGGCTCACGGCATCAACTCCAAACTTGATATAATGTATCCGTATATGAGGGGCAAGAATAACTGCCTTAGTCTACTTAGAAAGGCTTTTTCCATGAGGGATCGTGAATTTAATTTGATAAGACCCAACATTCCCGAGACCAGTCCACTCAATCCTGATCATCCCGGTAAGTTAGCAGTTTACACTAGTTCCACACTACGACCGGGGAAAAAAATCGGAGGATGAGGGGATGAAGGAGTCAGAACTCCGGTTGATTGATTGGCCCGAGCGCACCGCAGCGCTCTAACAAAAAACCCAGAAGCCCTATCCCGGCTTTCCGATTTTTTTCTTGAGGAGGGAGGCTGTAGTCAAGTGCACAATCTGTCTTCGGTCGAAAAGAACTGCCAACACGCACTACGACAAATTGGGACGGATGACAAGCATGAGGACTATGAGCTAAACCATATCTCTGATTCATAGTAACCAGTCTCCTCTCCTAGATCGTGTCTTTATAATTAGCAATTACCACAAGAATCCTTGCGCTAACATGCCTACTTGTCCTCTCCTCTGGAAAACACCTATCTACAATTTTTCCATGACTGAGGGAAGCGAACAGGGAGGTTGATGGAATAAAAAAAGAGGGTGTAGGACAAAACAAGGCATAGTGGGGAATTTACGGCAAGAGGAAAATGAAATACTAGGCTGGTAGAATTCCGCAGCAAGTTATAAACTAGTGATTAGAAAAATACACGATTTCACCCCACCTACTAGACTCTACCGAACCCGGTAGTCACAAATTTGTATATCCTCGCTTTACTAAGCCGGCAGGGTGTTTCAGAGTATCATACTGTGATAACAGATACATCCATTGCTATCCATATGTTTCCTTCGCTTACAAACGATGATGAATAAGGACAACTTCCACGCACAACACGCTCCAACAGGCAAGAAATAGCAGTGACTTCCACGCGGTGGTGTCTCCTAGGCTTCTAATTGCACAAGGGGGTCCCAGCCCTCCTCCTAGTACAACAACCACTCTTGATAGCCAGACATATCCGTCAAGAGGGAAGCCTTCAGCAACTCTATTACCCTCTCATGACCATGCATCTCTGCCAGCATGAGAGGCGTTCGGCCGTCATCATCTGCGTAGTTTGGGTAGACATCTTCCCGCTGGAGTAATATTTCCACAACGCCCTCATGTCCATTCTCAGCGGCATATGAGAGTGGCGTTCGGCCACCATTATCAAGTGTGTCCGGGTGGACCCCTCCCCACCCGAGCAGTACCTTCACCACCTCCTCTTGCCCAGTCCAAGCGGCGTATGAGAGTGGTGTTCCGCCGCCATTGTCCGGCTTGTCGGGGTTGACCCCTTCCCGCCCGAGAAGCATTTCAACCACTCCCTCATGTCCGTTCTCAGCGGCATATGAGAGGGGCGTTCGACCACCGTCATCTGGTTTGTCAGGGTTGACCCCCCGCTCGAGTAGAATTTTCACCACTCCCTCATATCCTTCCCCAGCGGCGTACAAGAGTGGCGTTCCACCGCCATTGTCCGGCCTGTCTGGGTCGACCTCTTCCCGCCAGAGAAGTATTTCAACCACTCCCTCATGTCCGTTCCGAGCGGCATGCAAGAGCGGTGCTTGGCCTTTACTATTTGGTTTATCGGGGTTGACATCCCGCCCGAGTAGCATTATCACCACTCCTTCATGTCCATTCCCAGCTGCCTGTGAGAGCGGTGTATTGCCGTAATGATCAGGCTCGTCGAGCAAGACCTCTTTCAGCTCGAGTAGCAGCTTTACTGCATCATCATGTCCATTATGAGCAGCCCATGCAAGTGGTGTATACCCCGCCAGATCGCCTTCGTTGATATCATAACATCCCGTCTCTATCAAAGCGGCTACAACTTCATCGATTCCGAAGAAGCATGCGCAGTGCAGTCCGCTGAACCGGGTACTGCTATCGAAACTTGTGTCGGGATCCTGAGGATCTAGGTGCCCTACTAGTTCTAAAAGTAGCTTTGCGGATACGTGGCCATTGTATTCCTGAAACAGCTGCAGTGCAAGTGATGTTGCGCGGGCCGACAGCTTCCTTTGTGCATGGACCCCCCAGTATATGGAACTGTACTCTAGGAAAGGTGTATCGAGTGCGTCTGGACTAGTATCAGCTGAAATGGTATTGACCTGTGAGGAATTCAGATAGGACAGGCAGGTCTCTGCCATTGTTGAGTGAATTTCATAGACACAGAAAATCTCTGGATGTGAGGAAAGATACTCCTGGAGAGTAAAGTTGATCAGCCCCACAGTCGATGCTTCCCTATCTACAGTAATAAGCCCTTGGCAGCTGCCCACCACGGTAGATATCGAAGGGACGTTGTCGGCATTGAAATCCTCAGAGTCTAGATCCACAGCTAGGGCGTAGCAGAGCTCATCCACACTGAGCGGTCGTTCCGCATTACTGACCCACATCAAAGCGCCCAAGCCTAGCCTCGGTTTATCCCCATTCTGTGCCCATATACGGTTGATTGTCGCATCGTAAATATTTCTCAATTCCAATTCCTCACTCATGTTGTTGAGCCTTTCTCGTCGTCGATATATTGTCGACTCCTGTAGGATCGGCCCAATATATAGGGAATCGAGTAGAAACCTAAAGACAGCTATTAGCGGATTGCGGATGATGTAGGGTTGGATTCTCAGCATTATTGCCCCTACGCACATTTCCGAAATATTTTCGGGAACCTTCTCCAGAATCTCTGCCTTAAGACTCCCGTCCATGGCATCCGGTGTTTCATCCTCGTCCAGCCTAGCACGAAGGTATCTAGTGATATCACCTTTGGTGGGACTTATACATACACTTGCCACTCGCTGAGCTAGACTCGTTTCAACCTGAGCCCGGATATGTGGCCTTCCGGTCAGGAATATTCTCGTGTGTGGGGACTTCTCAAGGATTTGGTTGACCGAATCGAAGAGCTTACATCTTTGCACTCCCGTGCATTCGTCCAGGGCATCGATGCACATAATCGCGGGTTGTAAGGATGTGATGAGCCGCAGCATCTTCAAAACATCCGGGAGTTGCGGTCTGCGTCCACCAATGGCCTTTCTCTGCTCTCGAAAGGCACGTGATATTTCCTCCGGGATCCTTTCCATTCCGCTGATTATTTGCTTCAACAAGGAGCCGAGCATGCCGGTGACAGACTGTTGCTTTGGGGCTTCGGGGTCAGAGTCGTTGTTGGAAACCCCACAGTAGAAACATCCTACCGAGGTATTTTTTCCTCTCGTCTGATCGCACAACCAGTCAACTACTAGGGAACTGTCATCGCAGCTTGTCAGCACAGGCTCACACCCTTCTCCCCCGGGAGGCCAATCCTTGTTACCTTATAAATGTCTTGCCCACCCCCGGATGTCCATAACAAAACAAAACTGGATTATTGTCTTCGCTTTCTCCACCCAATCCGCACCATCTCGTGAATTCCTCGGTCTGCATAAGCCATTCTCCGACATCATCAACACGGCGCTCCTGAATCTCCTGATGCCGTACCCTTTGATCCTGAGGTGACAACCAAGCTAGGATTTGAGACCGATCATCGGCAACACTACAGGTATAAAAAGAGTTCGTAGTATTGCGGCGGTCACCACTATTGCTGATTGTATATTGAACCATCTTCCACTGTGTATTGCAAGGTTGAAGGGGAGTTATTGGGTATGGTCAACTGACGATATTCCAGGGAGCTGAAGGCCCCGGGGTGCTGGTTTTAAAAGAAAGTTGCAGATGCCAGATAGTGTGGAAGTAAAGGCCAGCAAAACCATCCGAATGCGTGAAGCAACGTGGATGGAAAGGAACTACGTCATTACTACGGTAACTATGCGAGCAGTTACTCATAGCACCAGTTTCCGCTGCCTGTTCCTACCGGTGTTAAGTGCAACCCATAATTTCTCGGGCGGGACTGGGCCTTAAGGGCTACGACGAGAGCAGGTTTGTAAGGGATCTCTACATGACAACTTATCAAGTTTATCCGTGGAGGCACAGCTAATTTAGGCATACGGCCACCAAGTCACAACCACACCGACGTGGTACTCGAGTATTCTTAATCTATCACGTGATAATCCCACCTCTGACGGCTAGAGCCGCCCTAATCTGGCTTGAGCATGCACTATGCAAGCGAGCTCACCAAATACGGTACCCAGCGGTTCCTAGCTCATGCTTGGTATATAAAGGTGGCTTGCTCGCGACAAGAATAAGTCCCGAGAACAACGCAAGAACAATTCTCCACAAATCTAAACGACAACAATACCACACCAACCTGAGTCAGTGCCTCAGTCGAAATCCGGTCTCCAGATCGCAGGCCCCTGGAGGGAGGGAGGACTCAAATGGACAAGCTTTAATATTAATAGTTATTGAAATTGCGGTTGTGATTGTAGTCACTGTTGTGGTTATCTTGTTGGTTGAATTTTCGGGGGATCGTGATTTCCCCAATTTGTTTATTCACTTATTCTCGCCACGAGTATACACGGGTAGAATAGGGGGCTATATGAACTAGTAGGGGCCTATGTACCCATAGTGCGGGTTTCTACACAGATATCCTGCATGCCGTCGAATCGATCGAGATATGAAGAATCTTTGTTTTGAGCCTGCCTCACTCTTCCCCCATAGTAGCGCGTATAGCCGGGGGGCTAGTGGGAGTTGTTTAAGTATGTTATCCCATTATTCACAGAGCCTATAGTTCATGATAGCCGGGCTCATACCCCAGATAGGCCTTCACATAGTCAACTATAGTTGCGCAATTTTCTGGAGAACCCTTCTTTTATCTTATACTCCTTTTCTGCCATTTAAAAGAGTACACTATATATCTGATCTATCATGAAGGGAAGAGGATAGGGAGAAAGGAAACAGAACAATACGAGAAGAAAAAAGGAGCGCGAATTTAGAGCTAGAGGAATGTTGAATACAACAGTAGTGAAAAAAACTGCAAGCTGTATGGAGAATCATTACACCATAATTAAACTTGTTCATCCTATGGATCAAGAACTCCTAGCCACAGAACCTTGCAAACCAAAATGCATAAACACTGACTCGACGGGATCGGATAAGGAGTTTCACACAGGTGTGATTACACATATTTGAGTACCTATCGCATGGAATTTCCTTGGGGAAAACAGGATGATATATAAGGACAACTTCCTTGAGCAACATGTTCCGAATAGGCGGGGATGGTGGCGATTTTCACTGGGCGATATTTCTCTGGCCTTGGGTCGCACTATGGGTTAACCTACCGCTTTGTGAGATTGAAGCATCGCAACCACACCTTGCCGGCCCCAGCTAGCTGCCAACATCAGCGGTGTCCGGCCTTCAGAATCTGGCTTGTCAGGGTTGACTTCTTCCCGCCCGAGTAGTATTTTCACCACTTCCTCATTTCCACAGTGTGCGGCGTACGAGAGCGGCGTTCTACCAACATTGTCTGGCTTGTCAGGGTTGACTTCTTCCCGCCCGAGTAGTATTTTCACCACTTCCTCATTTCCACCGTGTGCGGCGTACGAGAGCGGCGTTCTAC